>Ga0315282_10006911_pt1 | contig 18816 bp, 25 predicted proteins | sample YL17G07_20_MG_FD_203693 | JGI IMG/M metagenome (GOLD analysis project Ga0315282, IMG submission 203693) | Sediment microbial communities from Yellowstone Lake, YNP, Wyoming, USA - YL17G07_20 | ecosystem: Environmental > Aquatic > Freshwater > Lake > Sediment | place: USA: Wyoming | collected...
CATAGGGAAAGGCGCCGAAGAGACTTCCCGAGGGGCAGAACCTACAAAAGACCGTCTCAGCTGTGACATAGGCCGCCACGAGCGCTATGCCGAGCACAATGAATTTCGTCCAAGGGAAGTTCCGCAGCCGGAGCTTCTTCGAGTTCGGTTTGCTGATGATGTCCTGAACGGTGCCGAAAGGGCAGAACCAGCCACAGAAAGCCCTACCCAAGAGAGTTGCATACAAGCCGATCGTGCCACCCGCCAAGAGCGGCAAGGCAGCCAACGTGACGAAATGCTGAAGCGTTCCGAACGGGCACGCGAACATCGCGAGCGGGCAGGCGTAACAGAAAAGGGCGTGGCACACGATGCCCGTCTTGAGGGCGGCTGTGAATCCCAGGTTCAGCAGTACGAAACCTAGCACTTGGACTCCTTTCCGCAGGCCTCAAGGAAAGCCCCTCCAGAGAGTTTCACTTTTTCAACGCTAAAGACAGTGTGGTGCAGGAGCGCCTAAAGGGACGTCCTCGGGGAGGCACCCCCAGGATGCAAGTCCCAGAAAATCCGGATATGCCGAAAGAGATAGGGATGTCCAACTCTGAGCTCGACCAATTCGAAGCCTCCTGCCGGGTGGATCTCCAACTCAGCGACAGGACGGTCTTAGACTACGGGCAGCACATCAGGAGGTTCCTGGCCATCGTTTGCAAAGATCCGAGGGCAGTCACTAGGGAAGATGTCAGATCTTACCTGGCGAGCCTGACTGGCAAGGCCCCGGCGACGCGCGCGAACGTCCTGAAGTCGTTCAAGATCTTCTTCAGGGATTACCTCGCGCGTCCGAAGGTGGTTGAGACATTCAGGTTCCCCAGGAGGCCCTTCAAGCCCAAGCAGGTCCCATCGCGCGCGGAAGTCCGGAGGTTCTACACGTTCCTGACATCAACCAGGGATAGAGCTCTGTTCCTGTTCTTGGCGACTTCCGGGCTCAGGAAGGGCGAGGTTCTATCGTTGAACAGGGAGGATATCGACTTCGAGAAGAGGATGATCATCCCGAACAAGGCAGGATCTAGGACAAAGCGGGTTTGGGTTTCCTTCTTCAATGAAGAAGCAAAGGAAGCTCTGATGGAATATCTGAAAGACAGGGCGGATGCTGATCCGAGGCTCTTCAGGATGAGCACAAAGAGGACCAATGCCTTTCGGGCCGCTCGCCGAGAGACCGGCATCGACATCAGCCCCAAGGTTCTCAGGGACTTCTTCGCGTGCGAGATGGGCAGGCTTGGCGTCCCGGACAGGTATGTGGATGCATTCTGCGGGCGTGCTCCGCAATCCGTTTTGGCAAGACACTACACGGACTTATCACCTAAGAGGCTGAGCGAAATGTATGATCAGGCTGGCAGCGGCTCTTCCAATAACACATAAATTGGGTGATCTACCTATAGATTCCGATGCTTCCCTCAAAGGATCATCAACGCGTCGGCACCACAGAATCTATAGAGAAGATCAAGAAGCTTTCTAGATCTTGGGTAATAAGAGTTGAAGTCGTTCTGCTGATGTTGGGATTGGTGCTCGTCGTCGTAGCAGAGCTGAATCTTGGTATGAGACTCGTGGCTGAGTTCAGCGGCGAGATCCCACCTCGCCCGCAAATGGTCTACTTGCCAATAGGCCGAGTATCAAGAGATGAAGCGGTCTTGATCGAGATTCAAGGCTCCGGAAAAGAGGAGTTGGTGGATATCGCGCCGCACGCAATGAAATTGATTGTCTTGAGCAGCAGGTATGCTATCCAAGAGGACTCGCAAACTATCAGGTGCTTGCAACCTATGATGCTAGTCTTTGAAAACCCAGACGAGAGCGCGCCCATTTACTTGGATATCTCGATTCAACAGAGAGTCTGGGAGTCGTCCAGAGGAGGCTGGTTTACCCTCCCCGAGGTGAAGAGATTAAGCATTAAGGTCCCAGCCGGAATGACGAACGTTCTCTGCTGGCTCTTCGCTTTCACGCCACCGCCAGGCCAAGTTTGGGAATTACTTACAAATATGACAGAGTCTGGCAACAGGCCGTTCAATTACCACGTGGCAAAAGTGGAGCGATACAATGTCACCGGCGGATACATAGGCTACCACCTAGATAGCAAGATTCTGTATGCCGTTCCACCCTCTCCCCACTGGTCACTAATGCTTTATCATGCGCAACCTTCCTCGATGTTCGTAACCGCAAGGATTTGGGTTGGAAGTCCGTCCTTCAGGATCGTGGAGATTGGACGGTCACTTCTCATAGGCAGCATCCTGCTTCTTTTGCTAACATCGATCCCATCGTTGCTGACTAGTCAGTCTTCAGCCTTGAAGGATACCGATTCTACCTTTCTCTTTCATGGCTAATGCTAGCGAGACATTATACGGGCTATCCGAGGAGACTGAAGGAGATATGTGATCAGGCAGGGTTTGGGGATCTCAAGGAAGACATAAAACAGGCAATGAAGATCTCACTCTGATGGTTCCTGGGGGCATCATCAGTATCGCTCAGATAGTTGCTGAGGGATCCGCCTTGATTGCAACCTTAGTGATCGCAATCTATACGTTGGCTGCACCCCGCATTCCAGAACTCAGAGAGGCAATACTCTCCCTCAGTGCTCTCGCCAAAATTGATGCAGAGCAGGAAGCCCTGCGCAAATCTCGAGAGGACATCGTATTGATGCTGGATCTCATAGTTTATTTCTCACTCATTGCATCCTCTCTTTCTTTCGTGATGTGCATCATGGCTATTGATGCCGCAAGCACGGCCCTTTCCTTGGACGGTCAACCCACAAGCCTTCCACGCGTCGATGCTGCAAATTTCTGGCTAGTCGGAGCTATGCTTCTTTTGGCACTATCCTTCATCGTAGTGCTATTGACGATAAGATATGCTCAGACGATCATAGCGATCGTAGGGGAATGGCGGAAGAGGCCACAGAAGGAGTTCGAGAGGTTCAGATCCTAGGCTCTGCGCGAATCCCAAACCGTGCGTGAGAAATCGTGAAGCCATATAAGACTAGGGTGGAAGCAAAGTTCGAGTTCTTGAAGAATGGGAGCTATGGAAGACGCGGGGGCACGAATACGTTCTGCAACGGTCGCACTTGAACGCTTTGACTACGTAAACGCGCTTAGTGAGGCAAGTCTCTGTGTGGAATTAACAGCGAAGGCATTTTTGGATCTATGCAAAGTGAGTTACGAGATGGAGGAGAAAGGGAAAAAAAGGAGGCTCATGCATGACGTGAGTTCGAAGATTCCGGAGCTTTTCTCGGTTATCGAGTATGATCTAAGGGATGAGGGAAAAGCGGCTGATATCCAACGATACGCCAAGATCTTTGGCCGGCTTGCTATCATGAACAGGATCGTATGGTCCGTGGGGGAATATGTTGACTTTGGCATAAGGGAGATGAATCTGGGGGCCACGGACTTGGTCAGCTTCGACATGAGCGAATTGGTGAAGGCGATTGTCGGACAAGCTGGAAACATTCACCTTAACCTATCACCACTCTATAGAGACATGGCAATGGATCGCGTGCAGTAGGCGCATGAGTGTAGCCAAAGGAGATTCACAGTAGAGCGGGCGTGAGGATCCCCTTGGAAAATAGCGATAACTCCGTCAAAGACACTCCCTTCGCATGGTTGTTTGCGAATCAAGGCTTAAGAGCTAAGAAGGAATAGCGTGCAAGCAATGGACGCTCTGGAACTGGTAGGACTACTCGGATTGATTCTGTGCCTTGTTATTGGTTTCAGCGTTCCTCAATTCAGCGGCCTCTCCGCGGCCGCAATATCTGCTGTAGTTAGTATTCTAGTGACAAGGAGATACGGGGGGAGATGGGTTTACGAGCGGCAGGACCTCAGAGATCATGCACTGGCGTTGGCTGGCGACATAGAAAGCTGGGCACATAGTATCAAAGACCACACATGGGCAGGGCTTTCCTACACTGAGTATGGACCAGAGGAGCAAAGCGGCATAAGACGATCACCAACTGGATTCTATGTCCTTGAAGCATCCTATCCGCCACTCAGTTATGTCAAACAACTGAAGGAGCATTTCAACACAGGCTATCCAAGCATAGCCAAGGCGTGGCAACAGTTGAAGCTAGAAACAACCGAGCACAACCGTGCCGTGGTAACGATCCTGAATTCGGTGATACCTGCCCTGAATGAGGTAGCAGAGGAATTTGGAGCCCTTGGTGTTGATGGGCCGACATTAGCCGAGCACATATACAAAGAATCGATAGCTCAATTGAAGTTGGACTACATGGCCGATCTTCTACCGGCGTCGATAGTCGATAGGAAATACTACTCGTATGTCACCATAGGGAGCAACAAGGAGTTGCTAGGTTCCCGTCTCTGCAAAGCGCGAAAGCCGCGGCAACCAGATTGATTTACTCATTGAGAAAATGGCGCGCTCGGTCGACATGAGAGGGCTGCTGAAGCAGTACGATGACTTTGTGAAGAGGCGAAAACCACTCATGGAGGCGATCGAAGACATCGCCAAGGGAATCAGGTTGGGGAAGCCACTGCAGGGAAAGTGCAAGGATTGTCCGGCATAGCTCTTCTTGCGGACGTTACGCTCGGGCACTCATCACGAAACCGAGTAACTAGCGCGCCGATCATGGGGTTTCGGCGTATTTCCCCAGGGCTTCCTACGGCGAGGCCGTGATATTTGATCTGATGAAACTCTTCCACACACTCACGCATTTCGTGGCAAGTTCAAAGGCGTCGACCGATCCTTCTGCTGTCTGAACCTCGTAGCTGATTGCGATAGTCGGTGGCCCACCGCCCAGCTCAAGTTTGAAGTCTCGGCGACCGAACTGTGGAGCTTTGCCACTTTTAGTCCTGCGAAGGGTAAGGTGCTTAATGCTATTGCAGATATCGCCGCACAACTTCAGTTCTTCACTGCTTGCGACGAAAGTCTCGACCTCGCCTGCGGCCGCTCCGACGCCTTTGTCGTTCTTTATCCAGTCTTTCAGGTGGTAGCAGTTGAGGAAGAATGCATAGACATCATCTTGGTAGTTTTCTGACGGTTGGTCGTGCGGTCTTCCGTCGTTGATCCTTTTGAAGCGGTCATACCACCGGTTCACTCTCTCCCATTGCTCTAGACACTTGGGTTTATCACTCATCTAGTTCCGTTTCCAAGCGCGCGCGGCAAAGGGAGAATCCATCCTTCAGGTCGATCAGGACGAGAAATAAATCCTCGATGCCGTTGTTTGGATTAGACATTGGGGCGCGCACTCTGATTTAGTCCTCGGCGCGAAAGTGTTCGAGGGAATGCAACCGGGCGGGCCCCTATCCAAAGGGTTAGATAGGATCAGGTCAAAACGCATTGAATACCAGGGTATTTCATCTGGATAGCCAAAGCAACCAACATAGCCATTGACCCTGAAAAGCCCAGCCTTGGACAACCGACAACTGACGAGGCCGTGTCGGGGATATTCCTCTTCGTCCTCGAACTTTTGGAGCGGATGCACCAGGGCGAAGCAAGGACGCGTTTCGGGCCGATCTAGGGCGCACCTTCCGCTTTCAAAGATCTGGCTCCATCTCACGGACCGCCGGCAATTTCCTCTTTTTCCAAAATGGATTCCCTTCGACAAGACCCCATGCGCGAAGGTTAGACCTCATCGCATGGAAGCCAAAACGTCCTTTAGATGCTCGATGTTTTTTCTCTCTAACATATTCCTCATTCTAAGATCGGATTCGCTTCTGCGGATCGTTTCTGTTAGAAGTCTTGATAACTCCGCGTCTTTAATCTTTATAAGGTGCTCTCTCGTGGGTTTCGGGGATAGCAACCAGAAGAATTGAAACGTGAACTCTTTACGCCATTCCGGATCCGCTGTGCGACCTTTCCTTGGAGCCCAATCAGGGCAGTTCATTAGGTCCCCTTCGCGCTTTGGCATCGGCCGCTGGGAAATTGCTGAAGCCTTCAGAGACCACCTCTCAATTGGAGGTGGATTTGAAACAACGCGGTGGGCCGTAGTTATGTAGATCCGGAGAGTGTTGTGAGAACCGAAAGCGCGTTCGAACAGATCAATCTTCTCAAGAAGGGGATACTTGAGCAACCGGCCATACAGTTGAATCAAGTTCCTTAGATTCGCATCTGGCTTATCGCGGGCGGGCCAATGCTTCCTAACTAAGAAGGAGCAAAATGCGGTGAAGGTTAGCGCGTAATTCTTTTTGATCCGAGGGTTCTTTATCTTCTGGCTTATCTCCCAACGGCGCGAATCTGCCGCAAAGATCTTTTCCTCCCGCTCCAGTTCCGAAAGGACCTGATAGACCTGGCCGCTTTTCGGCCGGCCCAATCTCTTCGCTATTTCGTATCCCGTGAGCAACGGTGTTTCTCCCAACAGATCCTCAACTTGTGTAGGAATTCTGGGTCGCCGCAATATCCCCGCCTCTCCGATGATACTGCGGTGATAACAGAGGTATTTAAACTCTTACCCCTGCATGCCCTGTAAGTGAAATGAGGAAGGAGGGTAGGACAACCATGGTCGCGATTACTCTGCCGCGACTCCTTTACGACAGAATCGAGGCGCAGCGTGGGCTTGTGCCAAGGTCCAGATTCATAACAAAGGCATTGGAGAACGCGCTCAAAGAAGAATTACGCGCGCCGAATTTCAACGAGGTTGAACAGGAGAAATGAGCTTCAAGCTCCTTGAGCTTTCAGGAGCAAAAGTCATCATCGACGAGCACAATCGCTGTCTGTATTTTTGGCAGTCGGTTCCCCCATACATGTCAGCCGGAAAACGATTCGGCTGGTCGGGTTCTTCAGCCGCCCTCAGCGTGAACAAGGCGATCCTGGATCTCGCGCGCGAGAACAGCCTGGCAATCAGAATTCTCATAGAAGACAAGGCCGACCGGACATACGAGACAACCCCTGAAGAATGGCTGGATTTTGCGGGGAGACACGGATCAATCGAGCTGAGAAAGGGCGTCCAGATCTATGTGATGCAGTGGGATCGTGCACACTTCCGAACGATAAGGGGAGACTTTTCGGATATCCTCAGGCTGTTCGGCGCCGAGGTGAAGCGCAAATGTCAGAAAATCGTGCTGTGATTGGAGAGGATTTCGATAAGTGGTTCGTCGAGTTCAGCGTCAGGTTGACAAGATCCATCCCGCCTAGAATGGTTCGACTGGCAGATCTTGAGCGGGAAATCCAAGCAGCAAAGGACAGAGGAGCGGATGGCGATGTGGATCTATTCAGCTCTCTGTATCGATACGAGACATCCGACCCATACGTCGGGCCTGTGATTGGGGGGTTATGCTTCGATTTAGATGACGCAAGAAATGTGGAGAGCGCGCGGAAGGAAACGGTTGAGCTTATCAGGTTCTTGAAGAACGAACTCGGCGTAAAAGAGGACTCAATCGACGTGTGCTTCTCCGGAAGCAAGGGATTCTCCCTCGTGGTCAATCGTCGTGTTTTCGGCTTTGAACCCTCAGGGATCTTGCCGCTCATTCACAGATCCATAGCGAGAGAGATGGTCGAGAGGCTCGGTTTGAAGACGGTGGATCTGAAAATCTATGAGAGGAGACGCCTCTGGCGCCTGCCGAACTCGCGGAACTCGAAGAGCATGCTTTACAAGGTCAGACTCACTGTTCAGGAGCTTGAAAGTCAATCCGTCGAGCAGATCCGGCAAATTGCGTTGCGGTCGCGCGCCCTAGTTCAACGACCCGAACATAAGCTATCCGAACAGGCGCGCGCGTTCTACCTGAAACACAAGGCGATGGTCGAGGAGGACCTTTCGAAGAAGAAACCCACCTTTACGTCCGAAGATTACAAGGACAAAAAGACAGATCCCTGCATCGATGATGTCTTGGACAGAGGGGAGGACGAAGGATATCGAAACCAGACAACGTTCGACGTTGCTGTTTATTTTGCGAGGAGGAAGGAAACACTCGAAGCTATTAAAGCGATGCTGTTGGAATGGAACTCGAAGAACCGCCCTCCTCTGTCTGACAGCGAGATTGAACGAACAATCGAATCTGCCCACCGAGGAGTCCTCGAAGACAAGTATCACGTTGGTTGCTCCACTTCAACGCTCTGGAGGCACTGTTTTCCAGCAAAGTGCAAAAGATGCAAGACAAAGCCCCAGCCCCTCACGCCCGATATTGCGGAGTTTCTCAAATCGCCTGATCTCCACGAGAACACGGTTCGCATCCTAGCCCACAGAATCGTCGGCGAGGATAACCTCAAGATGCTTCTGTTCTACAATAGCATAGGGGCGGTTGTTCACAAGACGCCGAGCGGGGCAGTGATATGTGACCGCTATGGGGTTGGCAAGAGTTACGTTGAGAGAACAATCGCCAGCATATTTCCCTCTAACCGCGTTGAACAACCCACCTCGCTGACGGAGGAGGCCGTCAACTACCTCGCCGAGAGCTACTCCGGCAAGATAGTTAGGATCGACGAGACCTACGGCATGGAGAAGGGCCTACCCAGGATAAGATCTTGGATGACCGAAGGCAGGATTGAGCACTGGGTTGCCCCCTCGAGCGAGGACAAGGACAAGAGGACGCGAAAGATCTCGAGCGAAGGCTGCCCTGTCTTCATGACCTCGACGACCGAGACGCCGGAGCCCCAGTTCGCAAGGAGGAATTGGATTCTGTTTTGCGACGTGTCAAGGGAGCAAACCGACCGCATCCACGCGTTTCAAGACGACAGGCGGAAGCTCCCTAAGATCTACTTCAAGCCGCAAGAGGACGAGACAGCCCTCCTTAGTAGGTCAGTCTGTTACGTCATGGACAACGGCAGACCTGTCTTGATTCCTTTTAAGTTCAGCTTTCCATCTGAGGACGTTCGATCAAGGGGCGACAAAGACCGATTCGATCAGTTGATCATGGACGTGGCGAACTGGCATATGCTGCAGAGGAGGAGGCTTAGGATAAGTGACGACGAGGAATACATCATAGCTGAAGAGCAGGATTTCTACATCGCGTTAGAGGTAGCGACACCCTTTCTGAAGACCACGCTGTCCGGCCTCGACAAGACCTCGCTCCAGGTCATTGAGTTCATGCAAGCGAGGGTGAAGGAAGACCCAACGATCGTGTTCACGATAAAGATCATCCAAGCTGGGGTGAGAAAGGAGGACGGGAGTGCATACAGCGAACAATACCTCAGAGAGAAACTTGAACTGCTCGAACGAGACAACAAGGTTAGCATAAACAAGGACAAGAAGCCTACGAGATCACCCTGCTGGCGAAACAACCGACCTCAGTCGAAGGGATTGTCAGGATCACAGATGATGGGAGTGCTACTCTGGACGAATACCGGAAAATGGGCGAGATCATAGCGCCAGAAGATCACACGTATTCGAGCGAGGGGCACACACAGGAGCCGCCACATATACCACTCACTAATATCGAGCCGGAAGAAGAGCCGACAGCAGTTAGAGAGGCGAGCGAGCAGAGGCATGACGGGCCGAAGAACGCGGCGAGGTAGAGCGTGACACACACAGAGGTCGCGAATGTCATAGCTACCTGTGAACTGTGTGGCAAGGTCAGGTCCCTCATGAGGGCCACGATTCAAGGAACTCGATAGGGCGATCTTGGCGTGCCGGGACTGCTTGGAGGATCTGGAAGTTGGAGGGGCAGAATGAAGCGGAAAGTGTCTCTCGAGCGGCTCATAAGGCTATTCCCCGGACTGGACAAGGAGGCAATAAGGTGCTTGATATCTGTGACGGAACAATTCAGAAAATTCGTTATCTTATGCCCGCCTAGATGTGTCTTGTGTGGGAAAGACCCTCCCCTCAGGGGGATTGGAGCCTGGGACCGAGGGGATGGAAGCAGGGTTATCATCTACTTCTTCTGCGGCGAGTGCGGGCGCGAATTCGAGGCCATGAGTAATAAAGACAGGACCGAAGTCGTGGGGCGCTTCATCGAGCCGAAGATCGGGCTCATGTCTAAGACCATTCCTTACGTTAAGATAATGGACGACGAATACCTGGAATTGTAGAGGCCGGGATGCCCTACTCCTACGCCGCTCTGGTTGAGAGAAAAAGGGCGAGATACTTTGCCAGAAAGCGTTGTCCGGTCTGCGGAAGGCCAGGATCAGGTCCACATGCCAAGAGAGTAAAAGGGCGCAAATACCTGTATTTCGCTCACTCGTTGCGGAACCAAGAGACAGGGAAACGCTACATCAAGTGGTGCTACGTTGGAAGCGCGCAGGCAATCGAGAAGGCTGGTGGCGTGAATGAATATCTCAAGATCATAGAATCCAAACGCGAGGAATGAAACCGATAGGATCCTGCTACTCACAGGGCGCCTTAACGACCTGAGGATACGCTCATTTGGTTCCCCGATCCATCTCACTGTCCATGTATCTCGTCAGCGCTCCACACGACCTCCGTCTTAGCAAAGACACTGCCTCTTTCACGTTGTGTCATGTCTGGTCACATATCACCATCAGCAACTCCCTTTCAATGGCGTTTTCCTCTTCTTCAATGGTGCTGATCCTCGTTAAGGGAGAGCCGAAACTCAGGAAGTTCTCAACGCGAGGTAGGCGCAGCCGTTCTCTCACCAACGCATATAGCCTCCTGACAATCTTCCTGTAATTGTTCACATCGTAGAACGCCCTCTTGGTTCTGTTGTTCTTGTCGAGAGGAGCGACGAAGAAGAAGTGGGCTGCGATATTATCTCGCGCCTTTTTCACTTCGTGACAGATATCCACGACCTTTGGGTTGTCTATTGACGAAGAAACGATCCTGAGTATATTACCGAATGCCAAGTGCTGTTCGTCCTTCATCTTGATCAGACGATCCAGTTCTGTCTTGGTGATTAACGGATCCTTGTCCTCTGTGACGTTGAGGTGATGTATGAGCAACCTCTGTTCGAGGTAGTGTGAGTAGAGAAGAATCGCAGGACCATAGTATTGTTCTTTCTCGAGTTCCTCGGCCTCTTTCAAGAGCAGTCTCGTCCTAAGAGGAACTGATATCGTGGCGATTCTACTTCCCCTGTCAACGACCAGGATATCTGACTTTCATTGTTCTCATCTGTTCCGACTTCAGAACTTCCAACAAGAATGCAAATCTGGCATTGCTTTCCTTCCTAACGATCTCAAGAGACTTGGGATCATACGCACGAAGTCTAGGATCACCGACGAAGCACATCAGGAATTCCTTGAAGAACCGATCCAGGTGCTTGGCATACAGCTCCCCGTCGGAACTCAGGCCGATGACAGAAGATGCTGGAACTACCGCGAATCCGTCACCACTGCAAATCATCACGTAACTGTCGGGAGTGACCATGAGCATCTTTTCTGATTGATCCTGACATCGCTGCATTTCACGCCCATCAGAGAAGGCCACTGTAATCAGAGAACCGCGACCTCTGTGGACTTGGAATCCTGGAGACTCCCATTTCGCCTGCACGAGAACACCCTTCGACTGACTGTAAGTTCCAAGCTGGACATTCAGGATACCACAGAAATCAGCTCCAAACTTCTTCTCCGGGGCGTTCCAGCCTCGATCTCTTAGGGTTCTGGCGCGGAATAGTATGCCACTTTCTTGCGCATGCACCCTCGTAACAATCTCTAAAGCTCCTAAGAACCGATCTGTCGCTGAGGGCTCCGTTACTATCTCTCTGTCTCGGATGCCTTCGATGACCTGTCCCTCGGCCTCGGACACTAGTTCCCCGAATTCTCTGACAATCCCACTCACAAACATTTCCGTCGCTCGCCTCCCTTCGCTTGAGTATTACATACTTGAATACTATGAGCTAATATGGATACTTTCATGCCCCCTCAGGTGCAAGCCGCTTGTTGTTTCCTGCGACTTTCCACACCCAGGATAGATCTTTCAAGGAACTACTAAAGGTGCCACTTCGATGTTACTCCGTGTTCTCTTAGGATCCTCTGCTCTTCCGCTTCGTCCTCCAACCTGGCCAAGAAGTATCCGGAACGCTCCTTCTGCTCCTGCTTGTCTGAAATGTAGTTATAGAGGTCTTTCAAAGATACACCGTCGATCAACATTCCAGCGAGTTTAGCCAAAGGAAAGGGGAGCAGGCTCAGGAACAAACTCAGTGGAGCCAAGGCTACGCTAACTCCGAACTTCGATTCTATGTTCTTTAGGTCCCCCCTCAACGTCCTTGCTTCTCTGTTCAGAGTCTTTGAAACTTGAGATATGATCTGTTCGATCTCCTTCTCATCCCCCAGCTTAGCGGTCTCGACCTCCCCTATCTCTTCTCCCACCAACTCTCGATATGACTTGAAAGAATACCTCGAATCATCGCGGACCTTGATTATCTCCTTTGGTGAGAGTTTCATCAGGGCCCCCAGCCTCTCTACCTTGAGCCCCTCCCACACTCTGCCAGCCATCGCCTCCTGCTTCATTCTCCTCCAAGTCGCTTCGTCAAGTAATCCCCTTTGAACGAGCAATTCGGCTCTCTTCGAGGACCAGAGGCCGAACAGCCTCCATGCTTGCCTCCTGTCTGTGGTGGGGGAGGAATCTGTTAAGGCGCCTCCGAAGAACTCTCCAGCCATGGTTCTTGATGAACCTTTCAACAATACTCCGAGGGCACAATTCCTCAGCCCTCCTTTTTCATCAATGACCTTCTGAGGTGTAATTGCTTGGACGAGGCGTTCATAGCCTTCTATAAGACCTTCTCCTTCTAATCCCCTATCTTCATCCCTAAGAGCTCCCTTCTGTGAGGCCCATCCCTCGTCTTCGTAGTCCTCATCCGCAAGCTTCGAGGTCGTTTCCCACAATGCCTCGTCCCACCTTGACGCATCTGGAAGGACCTCGACGAGGCCTGCCTCCACCCAGGGCCGTAGGGTTGCAAAAGAGGCCAAGCTAGCGGGAACGAAGGAATCCCGCAGAGCTTCAGTTGTATAGAAATCTCTGGCAGCAAGAACCTCTAATACTGGATCTGTGACTACGACCTTGCCGTAGTATAGGGTTGCCTTCTTTATGAAGCGGTCGACTAATCCTTCTTCTCCAAGATATGTAAGCGCAAAAGGTGCTCCGAAGTAGAACGCTTTTGGCTGTCCTTCATATCTCCGCAGTGATTCGATGATCTGCTCAAAATTCCTCTCATTGTGGCCCCTAACGCGGCTCCAGAGATCCTCTATGAAGCTCTTGAACTCAGCCTCTGGCATCCTCCTAATCTCACCAAGCCTTTCCACCCCTCTCTTGGCCACGCTGGTTACCTCGAGGATCTCCTCAAAGTATCGCCTCGTTGCGCCCTCGGCCATAACACAGATGATGAAGACACTCCGCCTGTTGATTTTACCCTTTTGGTCAAGCAGCCGAGGCCGGAGGGACAACTGCGAATCTTGAGATGGTAGGTCCAGGGCTCAGAGCGCTGGGGCTTGTCCAAGCGCGATGCTGGGACAATCCCGAAGGCAACGGGGGGCAGGACACCCGCCAAGGCTTAAATGAAATGAGCACTTACAGGCTGATTGTGGGTGCCTGGTGATGGGCATAACGGAGGCCGAGTTGAAGAACCTCATCACGAAATGGGAACGACCGAAGGTCGACTTCAAACGCGAATTGCGGTTGAGAACGAAGGAAGAGAAGAGGGAGTTCGCAAGGGACGTGTGTGCAATCGCGAATTCCGAGGGCGGCGTCGGGTATTTGATCGTTGGCTTCGATGACAAGAAACGTCTCGTGGGTATGCAAGAAGGGCGATTGAACGAAGAACAATTACAACAGATCGTCTCCCACAGCTGTGACCCGCCAATCGATATTTCAGCACAAATGCTACGTTACAAGAGCAAATGGGTTGGGGTTATTGAGATTCCACCCAGCCCCCTGAGGAAACCGCATCAGGTATTGGTGCCGGGCGGGTTCTACATACGCGATGGAAGCACAACGAGGGTGATGTCTGTTGACGAGATCATGCGCGCGATGCTCAGGAGACGCGAGATTGAAAGTGGAAGACAGGGTGAATATGACGAACTAAGCATCAACGAACGAGCGAAAAGAATAAGGAACGATGCGATCGGCTGTTTTCAAGAATTCGGCTTTAGATACAGCGAAACAGAGCTAAGAGCGGAGGGCTTCATAATCGATTTGCCTGTGTTTGAGCGTGACAAGGATAGGATTCGCTTCTATTGCATGTTCCTTGGGGACAATCCTTCTTTGGACAATGAATTAACGTGGCGCCGAACCATTGACGGCTGGTGGAGTAGCTTGGATCCAACACAGAGATGGTTCAATGGTTTCTGCCTATTCACATCAGGGGGCATTCGTCGAGGCATGATAAGGGAACAGTTCATGACGGGCACGATGAATGTTGCCGAGGTCGCGAAGGATACATACTACAAAGGAATTGGCGAGGTGGACGATTCTGCAATAGAACAATTGAACTGGAGGTTCGAGGATCACGTTCCACGATTCTTCGTGAAGAGACTAAGGTCAAGAACCGACATTCGCGACCGGATCGGCGCGCTGTTGGACTTCATCAAGAGGAACAAACAGGTATACAAGGCCGTGAAGCGACTGAAAGAGCTGGAAAAATGTCACCGAGATCGCGAAGACCGCACGCGGTCGGCTCGTCGCAAACGAGTTAGGTAAGAAAACAATCCCTCTCTTGTGAGATCGCACTGGGGCCTTTAAATGCGAGATCCGCAAAGATCCCAACTCATCCAAACTCGGCAGTTGGGATGTTGATTCCTTCGTTTTCGTTAGTTTTAGGCCAAACAACCAACAAATACAAACATCACAACAACAAAACTCATTCTCCGCTCGCTGTATGGTTCTATGGCAGGAGGATTGGAGGGGCTCAGAAATCAGTTGCGATTGTTTGGATGTCCAATTCCTGAGAAAACGAGCGAATCGCGCCGCAGATCTTCCAAATTCGAAAACCACAACATCCCAACTCCAAGCCGAACCGGGTGCTCAAGAGCGGCCATCAATGATCATCCATGTAGGGGAGAGTCCCATCTCCAGAAGGGACTTTTACGTGTGCATAAGAACTGACTGCACAGACGTGGGAGCGCTTGAGTCCCTTTATTAACTCGAGTCTCCCTCGCTTTTCGTCGTTCTCGAAGGGGTTCGAGACCCTTCTCGGGAGCCAATCTTAGTATGATCAGCGCGCCTTCTAAAAATAAGATCTCTGCTAGAGCCGAAAATCCGAAATCTGGGGCTCGCACGCGACGTTGATAGTGTCGAGTCCTATCGACCGATGGGCCTCGAAGCAGAAAGTCCAGAACAAACACTTAAAATGATAGTGAGGGTTCCGCATCCAACCCTTTGAACAGGTCTGACAGGCTTGTTCCTATGGCGTTGGCAGGCGCTTCGCTGTTCATCGTCATAAGCGCGATGCCGACTTCCACAGCCATCACATTGCTACCTCAACCTGCTCGCATCTACATAGAAGAGATAAGGCTCGAGCCGCTCGTCGTTACCTATGGTAACCCCTCCGATCTATCGATAAAAGTGACCAGCCAGGGCGGAGGTATAGACGTGAAGTGCAGAGTTGTGGTGAATGGCTCGCAATTGTTCCTTGTCACCCCCTTCGAACAATCGTCTGAAGCGATCAGAGCCGGTTACTCAGTCACGCTGCGATTCAAGGTCAACGCGTTAGTGCCGGAAGCATCGGATATGTTGACGATATATCTGTTTAGGGAATACGGAATCCTAGAGGACCAGAGTCAGGTATACTATGGTGACTTAGTGGAGAAACAGACGATTACCGTTTCCTCAGTCAAGCCTCCTCCGACCTTTTGGGAGCAATATGGGGTTTATCTCGTGGCTCTCTCAATGATTCTTTCCGTCGGGACACTAGTAGTGGTTTTCTCTCGGCATCAGCCGCGCGTAGGATCTATTTTGTCCACAGGGAGACTTTGATGGACAAGAAGTTCATTGTTGCCGGCCTGCTCGTCTGTATGTATGGGCAAATGATCATTGAAGACAACTCGTATTCCCACCCCATCTACTATCTCGGCGTTCCAAAGGAACAAGGGGAATTCTTGGTCGGATTGGGGCTTATCCTTATGGCATATGGATTTCTAAAGAAGATCAAGACTCAAGAGCAGTTAGGTCAGGTCGAGCAATCACACGCGAGCGAGACGATCCTCATGCTGATGTTGATCCGCTCGGAGGCTAAGGTCAGCAAACTCAAAGAGCTCTCGAATGCACTCTCTTGCACCCTGTGGTGAGTCTTGTTCAATCCTGCGATGTCACTCCGCTTACGTTCTTGTGTAGATTCAAGCAAACGAAGAAGATGCAAAGCGCAAATCCGACGGCCATGGAGACATGCACAATGGCAATTGCGGGCGGGCTGAGTTGAATCAGCGTGAACATATATGCTATGATCGAGAAAGCTATCCCCAGGTATAGACTCAACCCTTTCTGCAAATCCAATTTCCGAGCCCAGGCTCCTGCGAAGACGACGAGGAAGACGATTGCACTGCTTGGGAGGTAGAAATACAGCCCATACATCTTAGCTTGGTCGAAATCGCGCGACAATGTCACGTCGAATCGATAGAAATCAACATACTCCCCTCGGTTACGTGCAGCATCGAGCCAGCCCAAGTAAGTGGTATCGATGCCCCCATCTGAGAAAGTCGCGTCATCCGGGAAAGGGATTGATGTCAGATGCTGGTCGATTCTCCAGTTCGCCTTGATAGCGTCAGGAAGGATAATTGAGGATGCTACGCTCCTCTCGACGGAATCCATTGTCCGGTTGAAGCCGATGAAATAGACTATCTTGTAGGTGTCGAACGGGAAATCCCCAGCTCGCAGTAACCTCCACCTCCAAGGGGCTTGTCCTAGCTCCGGAATGGTATCCAACGAATACCAGAAGGCCTGCGCAAAGCCGGATTCATTAAGGGTGCTATTCTCCTCGAAGGCAACATTCGATCCCGTGACAACGAGCACCTTGAAGGGACAATCGAAGGAATCTTGAAATCCGATGGTGAAGAATCGTGTGCGAAGTTCATAGAGGCTGAATGACGCATTCTCGACTTGTAGACGGAAATGCATTATACGTCCGGTGTAGCTACTGAAGTTGAGAAATGGCCTGTTAGTCACCATGAAATACGGATATGAGTTCCATCCCACTATCACCAAGAAGATTAGCACCGCTACGCAAGCTGCGCCCAACCTGTGCCCCTCATAGATGCGGAACAGAGGGTTTAGTGTCCGCAAGTTCTCTCGCGATGTGCTCCGTATTGAAATCGGCTTATTAATTTGCCCTCAGTCAAGCTTGTTCCACTATCAAGCGCTTGCCCTGGATCGCGATCCTCACCTTGCCCTGCTTGAGCGGAAATTGGCTATCTTTCACCATGTCAGCCGGAACCCAGATCGCGCCCGTCTTCGCTTTCTTCTGAATCACGAGCGTCCCCACATCCTTGTCGGTCATGACGATCCGACTATCCGAGTGCCGAACTTTATAAAGCATTTGGTATACTACTAAGTGATTCTCTACCAAGCGTTAAATACTTAGAGCCTTACTTAGAAGGCGAGGAGAAGATGCTGAGCAGGGCCGAGGTCCTCTTTCTGAGGGGAGAGAAGCAAGTCAGCAGGGGCTATGCCTACGTCCTGAGGCATAGAATTCGGGCAAAGGCGAAGGCCATGCAGACGATCCTTGGGGATCCTGTGATTCAGCAGGCACTGAACCGTCTTACGGGAAATTGTAAGAATCTTACGGAAACCTGTAAGATGCCAGAAAACGAGGATTCAAAATCTCTTGAATTGGCGGGCCCGCTGGGATTTGAACCCAGGATCTCCGACTCCGCAGGTCGGAGAGCTTCAGGAAAAGGGAGGTCACCCTACGCCGATGCACGTGGCGCACAGAACTCTAACGTACGCTTGGATCCAAGCGTACTGATTGGCGCCTAGCAAGATCGCTACGGCAAACGCACTCAATAGAACGACTGGCACCAGTGTCCTACCGCTCCTCGGGGGCTGCAAGCTTCGCTTTGGCGGAGGTGCTGGCGGAACCTCGGACAGTTCCATCGTAGTAGGCGGCGGAGGGGGTGGAGGAAGAGGCCTGCTGGAGGGTGTAGGCCTTCTCAACTTCAGGTACCAGACTGCTACTCCCCCACCACCACGGCGAGGGCCACTACACCTGCTCCGATCAGAAGCCACGGAATCGATGGTTCGGCTACGAGCTCCATCTCAGTGCTCTCAGAGGATGCATGTGCAGCATCGCCGGCGAAAACGGCCTTGACCTTCCAGGTTCCTTCCTCGTCAGCTGCGAAGGAGCTACTGTAACCTCCTCCAGAACCGGTGGTCGTAGACAGGGTTGTCGTTGAGCCGTCGGGCCTCGTCACAGTGATCGAAATCGTCCTGCCACTGACGGCAGGTGCAATTGATCCGGAGACGGTGACTAGACTGCCAATTTCCACCGTAGTTGCGGAGAGCTGCATCGTCAGCTGGGTAGCTAGTCTGAGGTCGATCAACAGGGCAATCTGTGGCCTGAGAGTCGAATAGACATCAATACCTCCGACTTTGACGAAGCGGATTGTTCCGCTGCTGTCTATCACGTAGAATGTCGGCGCTAACGCAACGCCATAGCCGCTCGAGTATATTCCCTGCGTATCCCTCAATATCGTCCAGGTAATGCCCTTCTCGGTTCTGTACTGCTCCAGCGCCGCCTCGGTGTCGCCAAGCTCTATCGTGATGGAGACTATCCTGAACCCGTTGGGGAAGTCGGCGAGAAGCTGCTTGACATCGGGAAGCGCTATCTCGCACGAACCGCACTCAATGAAGAAGAAGTCAAGGAGAATAACAGTACCTCTTTGGTCTGCGAGGGTGAAAGAGCCACCGTCAATGTCGGGGAGCGTGAAGTCGGGCGCTGACGTTCCCGGAGACAGCAGAGCATTGACAGTGCTGTTCACCGGAACGGAAAGAAGGAGCAGGAAAAGCGCGAGCCGACTGATGCCCAACAACGTGACGGC
>Ga0315282_10006912_pt1 | contig 18815 bp, 19 predicted proteins | sample YL17G07_20_MG_FD_203693 | JGI IMG/M metagenome (GOLD analysis project Ga0315282, IMG submission 203693) | Sediment microbial communities from Yellowstone Lake, YNP, Wyoming, USA - YL17G07_20 | ecosystem: Environmental > Aquatic > Freshwater > Lake > Sediment | place: USA: Wyoming | collected...
CCATAACCATCCTCCCGTTGAATTAATATTATTATCCATCAGATTGAGTTTGAGTGACTATATAGCAAAGACTATAAAAGAAATCAATTGAATAACAGAAAAAGGATTATCCTCAAAATGAAGACTGAAAAAGGTAATGGGGGAAGGCTATATCTGGTATTCCACAGGCCTGATTCTCACCGGAATGGGCTTTATCTTTGAAGGCACGCATGCTGCTGATCCTTCCGGCTGCACCTCTTTTTCTTCTGCCTTTTCAATGAAGAACTTTTTCCTGATCATCAAGGGTATCACACCGTCAGCCTGGTTCTGCTCGCGGATGAACGTTCGGATTTCTTTAAGCTCCAGAGGTGTAACGACATCCTTGAGTTTTTTCAAAACCATTTTAATGCATCGCTGATTGAGCCCCTGGTAATACATTAGAGGGTTTGAAGTTTCAAAGATCATCCGCGTTCCTTTACCCGCTTTCGTTTCTATTGCGGTTTCCTTTAATATGGTAAGAAATGCCATTGTTTTTTCCATGAGAGGTTCTGGCATAACCCGGAGCCACTCCTTTTTTATCTCCTTTTCTCTCACTTCGCAGGAGTAGACAATGATTTTCAGGGAGACATGGATTAATTCATATTCCATTGGTTCATTCACGTTCTTCCGCCATTTTTTTATAACGAATCTTTTTCTGCCGTTCGTCGCTTCGAAATAGACCTCTTTAACCGGTTCACAATAGTCCCGTTCGCTGATTGTTGTACCTGGTATGGGCTTCAGTTCCTCCAGGTCATGTCCCTTGTGCTTCACCATGAGCATATCACTGTCGTCCAGAGGTTTTTCCATAAATACACCTTCTTCTGAGAGGTCCTGGTATTCAGGATACTTATCAAAAGGTGTGAAAGCAAATACCTCATTACAACTTTTACAGTGATAGAGGTTAAACATATTGGTTTTTCCTCCAGATTGCAAAATATTGTGTTAAAAGATTCTATAAACACAACATATATGTATGTCAAGAGAAATCTACCCAGGAGAAATCTTTTTCCTTGACAGTGTTCTTTTTTGTATTTAGAATGTTCATAATGTGAACACTGTTGGAGATTTAAATGGATAGCGAGTCACATCGAATCTATAAAATATTAGAAGAGATATCAGAGAATGATTCTATTACCCAAAGGAGATTATCCCAGAAACTTGGGATTGCCCTCGGATTGACCAATCTCTATATCAAACGGCTCATCAAAAAGGGTTATATTATGGTCAAGGCCATGCCCAGGAACCGGATAGTATACAACCTCACTCCCAAGGGAATTACTGAAAAGGGCAAACTGACTCTTGAATATATGAAGTATTCATTCAATTACTACCGGGAGTTCAGAGAAAGGATCAGGAAGGCATTCCAGGAGGTAAGTAAAAACGGAGTGAAGAGATTAGTATTCTACGGGGCAGGCGAGGTAGGGGAACTTGCCTATCTCACCCTGCAGGAGAACGGCATGGATCTCGCAGGAGTTGTTGACGACTTCAAGGAAGGAAAAGATTTCTTTGGGAAAAAGGTGGAAGGTGTTGAAGCCTTGAAGAGAACTGAGTTTGATCGCGTTGTGATTACTGCGCTCTCTTCTAAGGATGAAATATGTCAGAAAATAATTAATATAGGTATCCCTGAAGAAAAGATTATCCTTTTTTAGCATGAAGATTCTCCAGGTTATTCCCTATTTTTATCCAGCTTGGGCTTATGGCGGGACACCACGGGTGGTCTTTGACCTGTGCAGAGAGCTCGTTAAACAAGGGCACGATGTGTCAGTCTATACCACGGATAGCTTTGATAAAAATGCAAGAATAAATAAAGCTATCAGCTATCAGCCGTCAGCTATCAGCCATCAGCGATCAGCAATCAGCGGTCAGCGGTCAGCTGTCAGCCGTCAGAACTCCGCAATCCGCAATCCGCAATCCGCAATTGGAAAACCCGAAACCCGAAACCCGAAACCCGAAACCTTTTTTTATTTTGATTCTGAGATTGAAGGGGTAAAGGTGAGATACTTTAGAAATATATCCAATCGCTTGGCCTTCACCCAGAAACTTTTTTTAACCCCGGGCTTTGCTTCTCTCCTCAGGGATGAATTAAGAGACACAGATATTGTCCACCTCCAGGAGTACCGTACCCTTCAGAATGTCTCTGCCTGGAAGGCATGTAAGCAAAGAGGGATTCCTTATGTACTTTCTGCCCACGGGGCAATTTTGCACATCATGGGAAGAGAGAAGAGGAAGGGGATGTTTGATAACATGTGGGGCAATAACGTTCTCAGAGATGCAAGCAAATTAATTGCTTTGACGGAATTAGAGAAGCAACAATACGAGCAGTTCGGAATTGCGGGAGAGAAAATAGAAGTAGTACCGAATGGTATTGATCTTAATCAGTTTGCCTCATTACCAGAAAAGGGATCCTTTCGTAATAAATACGCTCTTGACACGTGCCCGATCATACTGTTTCTGGGTAGGATTCACCGCATAAAGGGGATTGATATTTTAATCGACGCCTTTGCTGATATGAAAAAAGAGAAGCCAAAGGCAAAGCTGATTATTGCCGGCCCGGACGATGGGTTTAAAAAAGAGTGCGGATTGCGGATTGCGGAGTGCGGAATGAAATTGGTGGATTTGAGTGAGAAGGTGGAAGGGGAAAAGGGGGAGGTTAGAGATGCGGATGTGATGTTTACGGGTATGGTGAGCGGAAAGGAAAAGTTATCTCTCCTTGTGGACGCAGATGTAGCTGTTCTCCCTTCACGCTTTGAAAACTTTCCTTCAGTCCCTTTTGAATCCCTGATGTGTGGAACGCCGGTTGTGGTAAGCGAAGCATGTGGAGTAGCCGGGATGATTAAGAATGCCGGGGCTGGTTATAGTGAGAAAGCAGAAGATAAAAAAAATCTTGCAAAAAAGATCCAGGAAGTAATTGACAGCCCCCAGGAAGCTAAGATCTCGGTAGAGAAGGGAAAGAGATTCATTGAAGAAAAACTTAACTGGAGCAGTGTTACTAAGAAAATGCTTCAGATCTATAGGGATAGTTTACAGTGAGCACTAACGAACAGAATGGTACGCTAACTATTCCGGCAATAGTCATCCAACCCTCCAAAGGTTGGCTCAAGCTCAACTTACGTGATCTCTGGGAGTACCGTGAGTTACTCTTCTTCTTAGTATGGCGGGATGTTAAAGTACGTTATAAACAGACAGTACTGGGTGCGGCCTGGGCTATTTTACAGCCTTTTCTCACCATGGTTGTATTCAGTATCTTCTTTGGCCGTTTGGCTAAAGTTCCATCAGACGGTATACCTTATCCGATCTTTGCGTATACTGCTCTCCTCCCCTGGCAACTTTTTGCTCATGCTCTGAGCGAATCTGGAAACAGTCTGGTAGCGAACCAGCAATTGATCACAAAGGTCTATTTTCCTCGTCTCGTCATTCCGATATCGGCTGTCCTGGCAGGTCTTGTGGATTTTGTCATTGCCTTCGTAGTACTACTGGCCATGATGTTCTACTACGGCATTGTCCCTACCATAGCGATCTTGACACTTCCACTCTTTATCATGTTTGCCGTTGCAACTGCCTTAGCGGCGGGTTTATGGTTGTCAGCACTTAACGTCGAGTATCGGGACGTACGCTATACAATTCCCTTCCTCACGCAGTTCTGGCTCTTTGCAACACCCATTGCCTACTCGAGCAGTCTTGTGCCTGAACGCTGGCGAACGCTGTATGGTTTGAATCCCATGGCTGGTGTAGTAGAAGGATTCAGGTGGGCATTGCTCGGCAGGTCAGGGGGCATGGGTTCGCTGGTGGTTGTTTCAGTTCTCGCAGTCGGTTTGATGCTTCTCGGCGGTCTCATTTATTTCCGGCGCATGGAAAGGACATTTGCAGATATTGTCTGATGAGTTGAAAGCAATGAGCAATGAGTACAAAGTAATAAACAATGAGGATAGGATTAAATATAAATGAAGATTGAACGGTTTGAGGATCTTGTAGCATGGCAGAAAGCAAGGGAATTGACCAGGCAAATTTATCTCATGACTAAGAAAGAACCATTCTCAAAGGATTTTGGCCTACGTGAACAGATTCAAAGAGCTGCTGTATCAATAATGTCTAATCTTGCCGAAGGGTTCGAGAGAGGCAGCAGATCAGAATTCCATCAGTTCTTAGTTATTGCTAAAGCATCCTGTGCTGAACTGAGGTCTCAACTCTATATTGCTCTCGATGTGGGTTATATAACCCCTCAAGAGTTCGAACGCATTTACGGCCTATCAGTTGAAGTTTCCCGAATTATAGGTGGATTAAAGTCCTCTATAAAAAAACCTAAGGGCAAAGAATCATGACTCAAAACTTATTATTCAATTTCCCTACTCATTGCTTGGCACTCATTGCTCATTGCTATTTAATCATATGACTAACATCGCTATTCGCGTTGAAAACCTAAGCAAGCAATACCGGATCGGCCAGCGCGAACCTTACAAGGCCCTGCGCGACATTTTGACTGATGCCATGTATGCACCTTTCCGTCGTCTATTGAGCCATCAGCCATCACCTACCAGCCAAGAGTCAAACTATATCTGGGCCCTAAAAGACGTTTCCTTTGAAATCAAGCATGGTGAAATTGTAGGGATCATCGGTCGTAACGGCGCAGGAAAAACAACATTGCTCAAAGTTCTCTCCCGTATTACCGAACCAAATGAAGGCATGGCTGAGATCCACGGGCGAGTGGGTTCACTCTTAGAGGTAGGAACCGGCTTTCATCCCGAGTTGACTGGCCGGGAGAACATCTACTTGAATGGAGCCATCCTGGGTATGAAAAAAGCTGAGATTGAACGCAAGTTTGACGAAATTGTAGCTTTTGCGGAGATCGAAAAATTTTTAGATACACCTGTGAAGCGCTATTCGAGTGGCATGTATGTCCGCCTGGCTTTCTCCGTGGCTGCTCATTTGGATCCGGAAATTTTACTTGTGGATGAGGTGTTGGCAGTAGGGGATGCCGCCTTCCAGAAGAAGTGTCTCGGGAAGATGGATGAAGTGGCGAAAGAAGGAAGAACAATATTATTTGTAAGTCATAATATGGTCGCTGTGCAGAGTCTTTGCACAAGAACAATATGGCTTAATTATGGCAAGATTGTAGAGGATGGGCAGTCAGATAAGATAGTAAAAAATTACCTTGGAACTTCATACTCCACTTTGACTGAACAAGTGTGGGATGCCATAGACATAGCCCCTGGTAATGAGAAGGTACGCTTACATCGAGCTTGTGTTAGGCCTAATAGTGGTTCTTCTTTGGATCCAATCACTATCCGAACCCCACTTGTAATAGAATTTGAGTATTGGAATCTGGAGCCAGGTGCTTACCTAACCCTTAGTTTGGTTTTATACAATGACCAGGGAGTTGTTGTTTTCAACTCTATGAATATAAATGAACCAATATGGAATAACCGTCCTTTCCCAGTGGGGCTTTTCCGTAGTGAGTGCCATATTCCTGGTGATTTGTTGAATAATGGGACATATCGAGTTGAATTGCTTGTCATCAAAAACCAAGGAGCTATTAGGGATCTTAATTTTCATTTTACAGATATTTTGGTGTTTGAAGTTCATGACACAATTGAAATGCGGAAGTTTTGGTATGGTAAATGGCTTGGGACTGTCAGGCCAAACCTGGAATGGCACACAGAATTAATTAATTAAGGTTGATCAATTGCTTGCTCGATATGGGCAACAATCATGACTTAAAAAAGATGTATTTTGGACATCAAACCAGAAAAACATTTTGTCTAAATTTTTCAATGCAATAACAAACAGGGTGCTTTCGGAATATTTTCTGTGTCTTTAAGGAGGGCTTTTCTGAATCTGTGGAATGAAATCAAAATGGCCAGGATGATGAGAGACTCTGCAAAGAGTTTTCAAGCATTAAAAGGTAAGATGGGGCTAAATGTCCATTTGGGTTGTGGTCAAGATATTAAATTGGGATGGGTGAATATTGACCTTGTGTCCAAATCAATACCCAGGATTGATCCTAATGCGCACCCAGACACAATATTCATAAACCATGATTTAAGAATTGGATTACCACTCAATAATAATAGTTGTAAATATATTTATTCTTCGCATTTCTTTGAACATCTGAAATATCAGGATGGAGTAAAGTTGATGCATGATTGCTATCGAGCTCTGGAGCTTGGCGGTATTTTTCGCATAGCCATTCCAAATTTCAGAGAGATATTTTATGCATATTTGTGTGGAGACTGGCAGTATTTTGAATTAATTAATGCTTCAAAAGCATTCCCTGAAATTGAACGAGGGACCGAGACACTCATTGACTATATAAACTATGCAGTATATCAACATGGCGAGCATCGTTGCATTTATGATGAGGAAAAACTTATCTTACTTTTACATAGAGTTGGATTTAGTTCTGTTGCTAAATCTTTATATATGGATGATATAGATCCAGACTCACCCTCTCGCCGGAGATATTCATTATATATCGAGGCTATTAAGTGATATCTTCTAAACAGAATGGAGATGAATCAGCTATAGAACATACAATACTTTATCTGTGCAAACCTACAGATTATCCAGCCAGAATCTCTGTTTTACTCAAGATTGGTTAAGCCTGAGGTAAATAAAAATATGTTTATTTTGTAATAAGTATAAGTAGTTTCTAATCTTGATAAGGGTGGAATGATACAGGACAATCAACAAATGTTAGAGTACTGGAATAAAGATGACGTAGAATCGATGTATGATAAATATTTGCTTAATGCAGAGATTGAGCTTATTAAGCAACGCATACCGATAAATTCAAAAGTTCTAGATGCTGGATGTGGCGAGGGTGAGGCTACACTAGTATACTCTGCTATTCCAGGGGTTACGATCCATGCTGTAGACTTCTCAACAACTAGGCTAAAAAAAGCGGCGGTGAGATTAAAAGGACGAAAAAATGTGCTTCTTAAACAAGTCGATTTCTTGGGACAATACCGTCTTGATAAAGACTATGACATAATAATATCACAAAGATTCTTGATAAATCTTGCAGAATGGCAATTGCAAAGTAAGGTGCTTCTTGATTTAATGGCAATGCTCAAACCAAAGGGTAGATTGTTAATGTTAGAAGGTAGCAAACTGGGGTCAGATTCTCTAAACGAATTTCGAGCGGCTTGGGGATTAGATCCAATACCAGTAAAATGGCATAATTTATTTTTTGACGATAACGTGTTAATTGAGTTTATGCAACAGCATGGCTATAACTTAGTAGAACAAGACGGCATGGGTGCCTATTTTTTGCTGACCAGGGGGGTAAGACCAAATTTTGATAAAAAACTGAAATGGAATTGTAAATTTAATCAGGTAGCAGCTACCAGAATAATAGAAGATTTGCTTGGATTTTATACTAAATTTTCTAGATTGAAGCTTTGGGTTTTTCAGAAGTAAAGAATAATTTTCTGGGAATCAAGGTTGGGTTATTTAAGTAGGAAATATTCTATGAAAAGTAATCTTGAATGTTTAGCCATATTTGGTGGTGTGACAGCATTTAGCAACAAACTACATGTTGGTCGTCCCAATATTGGTGACAGGAAGCGCTTACTGGAGCGTATAAACGATATACTCGATCGAGGGTGGTTCACAAATAATGGACCATACGTACAGGAATTCGAAAAGCGTATCGCTGATTGGTTAGGTGTTAAACACTGCATTGCTACTTGTAATGGAACTGTAGCCTTGGAGATCGCCATAAGAGCAGCAGGACTATCAGGAGAAGTCATTGTACCAGCTTTTACTTTTATCGCAACGGCTCATGCACTCCAATGGCAAGCGATTACTCCTGTCTTTTGTGATATTGATTCTCACACTTATACGATAGACCCTCTCTATGTAGAAAAGATGATTACTCCCCGAACAACGGGTATCATAGGTGTGCACTTGTGGGGACATCCCTGCAATGTAGAAGCACTAACTGAGATTGCACACCGTCACAAGTTGAAACTTCTATTTGATGCTGCCCATGCCTTTGGGTGCTCCTATAAAGGGCGTAGGATTGGTGGCTTTGGTGATGCTGAAGTCTTCAGTTTTCATGCTACCAAATTTATCAATACGTTAGAAGGTGGTGCTATTGTTACGAATGATGACGATTTGGCGGCCAAGATTCGTCTAATGAAGAACTTTGGTTTCACTTGGTATGATAAAGTTGATTATATTGGTACTAACGGTAAAATGAATGAAATCTCAGCGGCTATGGGATTGACCTCATTGGAATGCATGGAGGAGTTTATTGCAATCAATTACCGCAACTACAAACAATATCAACATGAGTTAATAAATGTTCCCGGCCTTCATCTTCTTACGTACGATGAAACAAAGCAGTGTAATTACCAATATATCGTCATTGAAGTTGACGAGAGTGAAGCTCATATCAGTCGGGATCAGTTGATGGAAATTCTTTGGTGTGAAAACATTTTAGCCCGTCGATATTTCTACCCCGGTTGCCATCAGATGGAGCCTTATTGCTCCTATTTTCCGCATGCGGGATTGCTATTGCCTGCAACAGAAAGACTTGCAAAGCAAGTGCTATGTCTCCCCACAGGCACCACAATTGGGACCGAAGAGATTAACAAAATTTGTAACATAATTAAGTTGGTTTTGAAAAATGGAGATAGTGTTAGGACGCACTTGAAGAATCTTAATTCATCTAAATTTTAAACAGAGCAAGAATAAAAGTAAGTTGAAAACTACAAAGATCGGTATTATTTGTCCCTTAGGACCTTTAGATAGGTATGGTTATCAATACAACCATCTGATAACGTTAGAGAATCTGTCTAGTTTTGCCACGCGAGTTTATTTGTGTTCCTCAACCAGAAGCCAGACTGACGTGGATCGTTTGTTAGCCCGTTTCCCAAAAGTAGAATATATCTCTGATAAACGTACTTGGTTTGATGCAGATAGTAACGGTAATGAAATCTTCAGTATCGCAAGACTTGAAAGCAATTCAAACTTGATGATTGAGCGGTGTAAGCGGGATCAGATGGACTGTGCTGTTATGATACATATAAACCAATATATTCAGTATAGTGTGAAGGAAAACCTGAGGCAGTTATGCCAAGACATGCTCGCAGCAAGACGTCCCTTTGAATGGCTGTACAAAAAGTACCAGCTTGGCAACCGTCTGTTTCATGCCGACACCAGAGTACCATGGATACTCAATCTTCAAATCGATAACCCTTTTCTCATTCAAGCTGATTCAATACATCATCGTAATGGTAATGAGAGATATACGATTCAAAACGGTAACTTCCGAGATAAGGATTATTTTGCAATTGTTGACTGCCCGTTAGAGTTGACCTTGCAAGACCTTGCTGACATAAAGAACTTTACCCGATGTTATTCTGAATTAAATCCCCAGGCATCGCCAATCTTTGATTGGAATAAGTATTTTTATTACTGTGTATGGAAAATTAATGCCAAGTTTATGTCTGATGAACCGCTTGATGCGACAGGAGAAGCCATAGTTCGTAATAGCAGGAAAGATTTCTTGAGTTGGATATTTTTAGAGCAATACAAGAAGTCTAATTCAACCTTCACTATTGACAGATATATTCGACTTGGTCTTTTTTATTTACGAGACATACTGAAAAAAATATCTGCTAATTATTAACATACGCATAAGTAATGAATAAGTTACGATACATTTTCGACATTGATGTTTAAGTGGATCACTATGCCCAGGTATACCGGGTTTTTAGTAAGATACGAGGCTATAGGAGGTTTGAGGAGATGCTCCATAGCCTTAGAAGGTTCAGTAAGGATGAGGTAGCACAGGAGAGGGCGAAGATCCTGCGATTTTACGAGAGACATGGTGAAGAAGCGACCAGGGAAGCATTTGGAGTAGACAGGAAGCTTATTCATGTGTGGTGGAAGAGGCTTAAAGAAGGCAGTAGTCACCTTCAGGCATTGGTACCGATCTTTGCACCACACGACGGGTGGCCGAAGTAATTCGGAAATCTTTTGGAATTCATTATCATCCAAACCACCTTTGGCGGCTTCTGACGGGGCTGGAATGGAGTTGTCAAAAGCCAGAACGTCGGGCTCAGGAAAGGGACGAGGAGAAGATAGAGCACTGGAAGACGAAACATTGGCCAGCAATAAAAAAAAGCCTCCGCACTTGGAGACCATCTGGCATTTCTCGATGAAAGTGGTTTTCTGCTCATCCCCACTGTTTGCAGAAAATTGGTGCCGAAGGGTCAGACTCCCATCTTGCATCATTGCTACAAGCGGGAGAGAATTTCGGCCCTTTCGACCCTTACCGTCTCGCCCAAGCGGCGACATGTGTCGCTTGATTCCCGATTTCAAGGAAAGAATATTAAGATCTTGGACGTGGCGGGTTTTATCGCCATACAATAAGGTAAGGTAGAATAAATGACTGCACAGATGATAAGGCGTTTTCATCTAATGTGCCAGTCCTATAAACCCAAAATTCCTTCTTTTATAGATCAGAACGTTTTAGTCAGACAAGTTAGTGACTTTTTTAATTTACCCTTAGCTGATGTGCGTTGGCATTACGAAAGGTATCGAATCCTGCATGACCTAAAGAGATACAGCGACATATTAGGCGAAAGAAAAACACTATGTTTTGAAGAGGCGTTCATCATCTATGTAATACTTGCTTGTTTCCGTCCCCCCACTATTGTAGAGATTGGTACTCAATATGGCAAGTCTACACGACGAATTATAGATATTAAGGACTTAATGAAAACGAACAGCAGAGTGATCTGTTACGATGTTGTTGATGAGGTTAAACATTTTACACCTGATGAAGCACAATTGATTCTAAACGATGTAACACACACATTTCGCCAGGATGTTTTGGGAGCCTACGCACCAGGCATGATCTACTTGGACGCACATCCTTATCATTTGCTTAAGAATGTCATTTCTGAATTCCTCAGTTATCCCGGTGACTGTATTCTGGCTATCCATGATTGTTCCAGGGGCTTATGCAACCCCAATATGACTCTGAGCAGGGATGAACTCAACATTACCAGTAACACCGGGGTTTGGGAGAGGCATGTGCTGGCTGAGATTTTTGGAGTTAAAAACCCAATGAGCGACCAATTGGATGATATCTATACCTCTACTCATCATCTCAAGGTTTTTGGAACACCGCATGGTCTTGCTGTAATTCAACCAAAGAGATTATTGCGCCAAGAAAGCTATATTTAGGGAATCATGAAGGAAAATAACATTGCGATCTGCATTGCTGGTTGGCATTTTAACGAGGAGTTTTATGACCAAATAAGCAGGTTACCACAGGCAGAAGTATTTGTAGTTTCGCATAAAGCTCCTAACTTAGTTCCGTTTTATGTGTTTGAGTTCGTTAAGTCAGGTCAGATTTTCTTTGAGCCAAATTTTGGATACGATTGGGGATGCTACCAACAGTTTCTTTCTAAAGGAATCTGGGAAAAATTTGATTACCTATTCTTTTTGCATGATGATCTGGTAATCCTGGATTCTGGATTTATTTATAAAGCGATTGAGCTTCTAAACAACGGAAAAAAAATCGTGGGCAATGGGCGTAATTCTCAAAAAACTGATTGGCCAATAACACATTATGAATGTTATGCTCATTCACAATGGAAACCTCCCAATAAATATTTTCGACACGAAACTGTGCGAGGTTCTTTTCTTGCAGCAAAAGCACAAACTGTAAAGAGAATGGGTAATTTTGAGATATTTTGGGACCGTCTTCATCTGAACTTTAGGTTTGGTAATTGGAGTTTAATTTCGACCTGTGGCAAGATTCATGCAATTTTTGGGGACACCAGTTTCGGATTTCTGGGAGACACGTATCTCAATAGTCAATATCTTTTAGAAAAGGAACGAGGTGGTTTGCTTCCTTCAAATAACATTTCGCCTTTAATCGAACCTTCTCGTCAGTTAATATCAAGCGTATTCATTAAGTTTTGTAAGGCTTATATGTATGCTTACTTGACAATTGACTCAAAATACCTGCGGTCATTTCTTTCTGTGTTGGTATGGCCGTTTATTGCCATTATATCTGGGCCAGGGATGATGCAGAGGGTTTTAAAACATCAGATTCCGAAAACTACGCACCCGAGAGTTTGAGCAGATGAACCTCGCTAGAGCAATAAGTGTAGCAAAAAATGTTTTTCACATTGCATTCCAACCGGTGCGTAATTACCTTGCAGTCCGGAAAACAACAAAGCCGGGAAGTATCTTTTTCAATTTGGAACTTCAACAGTTTTTGAGACGTGATCACGAATGGCTTACCGAGACAGCCGCTGAGTACCGGGCTCACTTCGCTGCCTGGAAATTCTTGAGTGGCTATCACAGTGCCTCAGGCAGGACCGATGGCTTTGCCAAGAGTATGGATGTGGCTGAGGGCTTTGTGGTATGGGCCCTTGTCAAATATTTGCGACCCCGGACGGTCGTGGAATTGGGGACCCAGTATGGTATCTCTGCCCGATTATGGAAAGAAGCTCTGAAAGCCTACGTTCCCGAACACGAATTGATTTTATGCGATCTTGAGGATATGAAACGATTTATTAAAAATGATGAATGTACCTTTTTGAAAGGAGATGCCAAAAGGACTCTTGAAACTGTTTTTGCACATCAATCAGTAGATGTACTCTTTAATGACGCTCATCCATACAGCTTGATCAGTTGGTCTGTGCAAGAAGGAATACAGGAAAAAGTTAAAGCATTTTTGTTTCACGATGTCGGCAGGCAGTTACGAGGACCTTTCCGTCTGGAGTGTGCGTCGTTGTCACAAGAAGAAAAATTGTCTCACAATACTGATTTAGCTGCTTGTGGGCACTGGGAGCGGCATGTTATGGCTGAGGTTTTTGGCGAGCGGCTATTGTATGAGGACACAGTTGAAGCCGCGTCGTATCGGGGTCGAATTTTTGATTCACTATTCGGGCTCGGAGTTGTTTTGTGGAATAAGGAGAGTGATGAGTAATACATGGTAACCTCTTCTCGACTGGAGGATGGTTTTCTCCGGAGGACTCATATTTCCGTGGACGGAAGGAATTATGTGCTGTGCGTTATTCGCCGGGTCGCTCAATCTGCGTCGGCACCGCGTCTAATAATCGTCGCTTATCAGCCCAGTGATCAAGCAAGAAATATCTTACGGGTGTGTATTCAGACTCTTAAAAGGTACACGCCAGAGCCACATGAACTTTGGGTGGTGGATAACAATTCACCCAGGGAGAATATAAACTGGCTCCTTGAAGATCAGGAGATTAATGTTGTGTTGAATCATACAGAACCGCTTCCTCCAGAAGGTCGTGGTGTCTGGGGTCGTTTAGTTAGGCGTCAGAAGCACTGGGCAAGCTATGCTAATGCAGTGGCACTCGAACTGGCCGTGCGCCTCATTGATCCACACACACAGTATTTAATGACGCTTCATATGGACATATTGCCCTGTAGGGCTGACTGGCTTTCCTTCTTGCAGTCGAAATTGGGAAATGGTGTGGGTGCAACAGGTGTCCGTATGGATAGGGCACGTACACCCGAAGGGGTGTTGCATGTATTGGGATACATGGTGGATTTCCAACTGTTCAGGCGGCTCAACCTGGATTTCTTCCCTCGCCTTCCCCACTATGATGTTGGTGACCGGGTCACTACTGAGCTACGAAGTGCCGGATATAATATTTTTGCCTGCCGAAACACCCTATGGGAACCCCAACTGGTAGAAATGATACCCGTATCTTCACCCTTAAGACATTTGAATGTAGACCGTGCCTTTGATGATGAAGGAAATGTCATCTTTCTCCATCTCGGGCGTGGAGTCAGAAAGTCTTTTGGTGACTACGTAAGTGGTACAACTTCTGAAGACTGGATCAGATTTGCTGAGGAGCATCTTCTTGCCTGATAATCGGAACACTAAGGAGATACTGAAAGGTACATCTCAACCCCTGCTAAATGGGTTGGACTACTCCTTACGCAGATACTTCGTGGATGAATTCTATTTTTGGCACGTGCCTTGCCTTACAATTGGTAGCTTGGTGCTCGATTTAGGTGGAAACAAGATCCGTAAGCGGGGCAGGTTCAATATCGGGCGTTACGGCCTACGCGTAATCTATGCCAATCTTTCAACTGCCAAACTTCCAGACGTGCAGGCGGATGTGTCAAGCATTCCATTCAGGAACAGTTGCTTTGATGCTGTTATTTGTTCGGAACTGCTGGAGCATGTGCCTTATCCACTCCTTGTGTTACGGGAGGCACATCGTGTGCTACGGGATGGAGGAACTTTGTTGGTCTGTGTACCGTTCCTGTATCAGATACACGGTGATCCCTATGACTATGGGCGGTATACTGACTTCTACTGGCGTGAAATATTGGGAGAGGCAGGGTTTGAAATCACTACGCTCGAAAAACAGGGCCAGTTCTGGAGTGTATTGGTGGATATGGTACGTGCTTATGTGTGTGAGGGTATCTCTGGTAATAATTTAGTTAAGCGTCTGATGCGTAATGCTATTATGCCAGGCTTAATTGCCTTGGGTAAACGTCTTGCAGTTACATGGGATGTACGTGCTCAGAAATCTCAGAACTCTTTTTTCAGCAGTTTTACAACTGGATTTGGAATCGTCGCTACAAAGCAGAAGCGATGATGGATTCTGGTGAAACTGGTGCCTGAAATCTATGTGGTTTGTCTGAAATGAGGATCTGTTCACCCCACGTTGGCCTGTCACCCTATTCCAACCAGGGCGGAGAAGTCTATGAGAGAGAACTTTTGAAACACCTTGCTTATCTTGGTGCAGAAATTGAGGTCATTCTTCCGGGAGGAAAAGAGTACGAAAGGGGGATTCCAAACTGGAGTGTGACAGAAGTGCCAATTTCACGGGGATTTACCTGGTATGGTTCCCCCTTCCTTTTTTTTATCCCTTTGTTGCGAATATGGGAGAAAAAGGGGTTTGATATCCTGAGAGTCCATTCTCTGCGAAATGTCGGTACAGCAGCCTGGTTGTTTAAGGTATTGAAGAAGATAAGAGTCCCCTTAGTTTCGCACCATCACCATATCGAAGAAGGTGAGGGCATGATTCAAATGGTTGACCGCTTCGTCCTCAATCGATCGAATTTGATTATTACGGATAGCAGGTTTTCTAAAAACCAGCTTTTAAATCAGATGGGGATCGATGTAGAGAAGATTCACTGTGTATACGGCGGGATTGAGGAAAAGTATGTGCCTTCATCCCCCGATGTGGAATTAGTCGATAAATACAGACTGAGGGATAAAAAAGTCCTCCTCTTTCTTAGCGCACTCCATCCGAGAAAGAACGCCGGGTTCCTGCTGGACATCTTCGGTGAGATTGTGAAGGTAAAACAAGCCACCGTAAGGCTCGTGGTGGTTGGTGGAGGTTGTGAACTGGATGGATTGAAAGGGAAGGCAGAGCGTATGGGGATAGGGGATAAGGTAATCTTTGCCGGTTACGTGCCGGAAGAAGAGAAAGTGAAATATTACAATCTCGCCCATTGTTTTGTCTTCCCCTCAAAACTCGAAGGGTTTGGCTTGGTCGTAGGAGAGGCCATGTCCTGCGCAAAGCCGGTGGTTGCCTCAAAGACGGCATCCCTGCCGGAAGTAGTAGATGATGGGGTGACAGGTTTCCTATCAGACCTTGATCGTAAAGAAGATTTTGTAAAGAAGATCCTCCTGCTGCTGGATGATGAGGGGCTGGCAAAAAAGATGGGGATTGAGGCACGGAGAAAGGTGGATGAATCCTTCCGCTGGCCGATTGCTGCCAGAAAGGTGCTGGCAATTTACGAGGGGCTTGTCCATGCTTAAACCGATGCTATCTCTTTATAAGAAACTGGACAACCACGCCACCGGCCTTTCCATCAAGCTGGTGAAATGGACCGGCAAAAACAGAGAGGCAGTACATCCGAAGCATCTCATCGCTAACCCCGGGCATCACTGGTATCTGGACTACCTTAACCCATATGACAGGGTACTGGACGTCGGTTGCGGGAACGGAATGCATACCCTGAAGGCAGGTGAACGCTGCCGGGAGATCATCGGGATTGATTACAGTACTGAATCCCTGAACCTTGCCCTCAGGCTGGCTGAGAGAAGCAGGGTAACAAATGTGCGCTTTCAGGAAGCAGACCTCGAGGGAAATCCTCTCCCCTTTCCTGAAGCGTCATTTGATAAGGTTCTCTTCCTGGACGTGATAGAACACCTGAATGAGAGAGAAAAGGTGCTGAAGGAGATCAAGCGGGTTCTCAAGTTAGAGGGGATACTGCTGCTCACCGCACCCAATCGTGATACCACGTGGAAGAGGCTTCAGCGAAAAGCCGGACTTTCCTCCTTTGCTGACCCTGATCACAAGATCGAGTACTCTCAGGCTGAGCTGATTGAGGAAGTATCAAGAATGGGCTTCAGGCTGCAGGGAGAGCCCATGCCTATTGTCTATGATACCCCTTTTGCCGGATGGATTGACTTAATGGGAGGCATTTCTCTGCGCCTCTATGCCAGGCTTGCCCGGTGGAAGAGGAGCTGCGCGGAGAGGTGTCCTGAAGAGACTACCGGTTGGAGAGTGGTGGCGGAGGTGATGACCCGATGATCCTGGGAGTCATACCCAGTCTGGGTGAGAGTATAGAGATCCTCACACGGGTGGGAGTTGCACCCCGTTTTATCAACGCCTACCTTGGCAGGTATTCGCGGGAGTTTGAGAAGACCTACTACTTCACCAACAGCAATGAAGAACCGGGCTTTCCTCCCCGGGTCTTTGCGGTCCCCAAGAAGACACCAGTCCATTACACGCTGTATGCGCTCCTGTTGCCCTTCATCCAGAGAGAACGGGTAAAGGAATGTGACTGTTTCCGAGTTATGCAGTTGATCGGTGCTGTCCCCGCTGTAATTATTAAGCTCATCTACCGAAAGCCCTATGTGGCAACTTATGGATTTAAATATACCGAATATGCAAAAAAAGATTATTCCTTCTGGGTTGCTTCTGCCACTGCCCTCATTGAATATTTCGGATTAAGATTAGCCGATGCAATCATTGTTACAACACAAGAACTAAAGAAATATGTCGGCAAGTCAATTTCAGAGCAGAAAATCCATCTCATTCCTAACGGCGTGGATACAAAACTTTTTCGTCCGTCATCTCAAAGAGAAAACATAAAAAAGAAAGATGTTATTCTTTTTATTGGTCGTTTATCGAAGGAGAAAAATCTCTTTTCACTGATTGAAGGGGTATCTTTGCTGCCTTCGAAAGTGCCACTGCTTTTTATAGGTGATGGCTCCTTAAAGGAGGAACTTATAAAATTCGCAAAAGAAAAGAGTGTTAATTTGCAGATTGAGACGCGTGTAGCCAATGATGAACTGCCAAGATATATTAACGAGGCAGAAGTTTTTATACTTCCTTCACTCACTGAGGGACATCCCAAGGTGCTCCTTGAGGCGATGAGTTGTGGAATACCGTGCATTGGCACCAATGTTCCGGGAATCAGGGACCTCATCCAGGATGGAGTAACCGGAATTCTCTGCTCAGATACTACGAGTGAAAGTGTCGCACGGGGGATAGAGAGGTTAATGAGAGAGAAAAACCTTGCAGAAACCATCGGTGTGAATGCCCGGAAGTTTATTCAAGAGCATTATGAACTGAACAGGCTCCTGGATCAGGAGATCAATTTGCTCAAATCAGTGGCGGGGAAATACAGGGTTAAATAGGGGGGCACAAAGATTGAACCGGGAGTTTGAGTGTCGAAACAAGAGATTGCTTCGCTCCGCTCGCAATGACAGATCAAATAATGAGGCTGCTTATCTGTCATTGCGAGGAGTGTTAACGACGAAGCAATCTTAATTAAATCCATTAGTAACGGAATGTTATATTTTGAGTAGATATGAAAAAGGACGTTTTCAGTGCTTGAGATGGTGAAGGACATTTTGCGATCGCTGGAGAAGGCGTACATCCATTTCCCATACTTCTTCCTGCGGGGTAATGCCTTCCTGCCCAGGACAGTGATCATGGAGCTGAATTATCAGTGCAACTTGAGGTGCAGCATGTGCTATCTGGTGAGGGAGAAAACAGAGAAAGAAATGGGCTATGAAAAGGGGAGGGAGCTTTCAGCTAATGAGTGGGGAAAGGTGATCGATACAATCCCCCGTATTACCAACCTCACTTTTACCGGAGGAGAGACATTGATCAGAAACGATGCCCTCGCTATCCTGGAGAGGGCTGCCCACCGGCACATCACCCACATCCTCACCAACGGTACCTTAATCAATCCGGAAGTCGCTCGGAGTCTCGTTGCCATGGGTCTGAATTCCCTTACCATCTCTCTAGACGGCTGGAGAGAAACCCATGACCGGGTCAGGAATTCTCCCGGGTGCTTTGACCGGGTCATGAAGGCCATAGAGTATTTGAAAGAAGAAAAAGAAAAGGGGGGAAAGAAGAAGCCCCTCATCGGCTTTAACTATGTAATCCTCGATTCCAATGTGGAAGACATGGGGAAGATAGCGAAAGTGGCAGAAGAAATGGGGATCGACTGGGTAAGCTTTCAGCTCTACGACCCTTCCCTCCTGAGGTCAGGACTTGACTTGAAAGATGAAATGGACCTGAGCCAGAACCCTGTTGATCGGGTGATGAAAATCCCGGGAGAAGTGATCAAGGAAGCGATCAGAGAGGTAAAAGGGATAAAAGGCAGGACTAGAATGTACTTTGTCCCCCCTTATGAGGAAGAAGAAATCGCAGGCTACTACCAGGGAAGGATGAGCATGAAAGGCCTTTACTGTTATCTCCCCTGGACTCTCACCTATATCTCGCCCTACGGGGATGTGTACCCCTGTTACG
>Ga0315282_10006913_pt1 | contig 18812 bp, 17 predicted proteins | sample YL17G07_20_MG_FD_203693 | JGI IMG/M metagenome (GOLD analysis project Ga0315282, IMG submission 203693) | Sediment microbial communities from Yellowstone Lake, YNP, Wyoming, USA - YL17G07_20 | ecosystem: Environmental > Aquatic > Freshwater > Lake > Sediment | place: USA: Wyoming | collected...
CATCTCATAGATTATCCCCTTTAATTATAAGGATATATGATGCATTCCTATATAAAAACGTTCGTGGACTACGGGTTATCTATCCTTTAAAGTCGATTCAACTTGTACCTTTGCACATTCCACCGCAACAACTGGTTCATTTCAAAATCATATTTCATCCGATAATAGAGGAGGAACAAGACGCAATCTGTAATAAAGAACGGTCCACGAAACTTCAAACCGTCGAAGATGTATTCTTTCATCTGCCAACGTTTTACTTTTTTATTGAATCGCTGTAACTGAGCGTGCGACACATACTTTGTTCGATGTACAGGACCCATGTCGAACTGATCGTGATCAGCATCTCCTGGTGTTTCAATTATCTGTTCTTCCTCACATATTTTTTGTATTTCTGTTCCTGGTAATGGATATAATACTCCAAAAAAGATCTCATCGGCTAAAGACTTTTTCGCCATCGCAAGACTCTCCTGCATCATCGAAACGGTCTCATATGGTGCGCCAACGATAAAGTACAGTCGTAATTGCAAACTATTTTTATGAATGATTTTAAATGCATCGTAAATTTGCTGGTTGGTCATGTTGCGGTTGTAGACTTGATTTCGAATATATTCATTGCCCGATTCAACACCCATGCGGACCTGATAACAACCTGCATCCTTCATCATTTTCAACAACTCATCGGTAACAAGATTCGCTCGTACGTTCGCATTCCAGCGAATCTTTGTATGATACCCTTTTTCCTTGAACTTCGCACAAAACTCCGAAATATACTCTTTATCCAAAATAAAGGTGTCATCAAAGAAATACAGGTACTTTAGTCCCTTCCCATCGTACTGCTGTATTCGAAGATCAATTTCCTTCATGACATTCTCAACACTGCGGAATCGAACGTACTGGCCTTTGAGGGTTTTTTTCAACACATGATTACTGCAATATGAACATGAATAGGGACACCCACGTGACGCCATAATCGGCAAATGACCGTGGTTAATGAAAAAATATTTCTTGAGATCAAAATCATCAAAATCGGGGAACCCTAACGAGTCCAAATTTGTAATAAGCACTCTCGGTTTATTCTTCACTATTTTCCCCTTTATTTTGTACCAAATGCCTTCGATATCTTTGAGGTGAAGTTTATGATCCAATAGATCCTTGAGTGTTTCTTCTCCTTCCCCAGTACAAATCATGTCTACCTCATGATGACGAATCACTTCATCAGGAGATAAGATCACATGAACGCCCCCAAAGATTATAGGGGCCGGGTAGTGTTGTTTGATGAATCGTGCAATCGTCATTGCCTCGTGGTAATTGAAACTTAGCACTGAAAACCCAATGAGATCCGGTTGTTCATTTTTTATTTCGTCAAGAATAACTTGTTGCCAATCTTTTTTATGAAACACAAGATCAAGGATCGTTGCGTAATGACGTGTTTTCGTATTGATGAATCCCTTCAACGCAGTAAGCGAAATCGGTGGTAGTAACGCGTAAGAATGGATATTTGGCTCAATGAGCAGAACCTTCATATGGTTCCCCCATATGTTCTAAAACACATCACTCTTTATAAACAAGATGTTATGAAAATAATTTGTTCTTCGTTGAAAATTATATATAAATTTACCTGTCCTTTCATCGTTGTACCCTCACCTTTATATGTCGCATAGCGATGTAAAGTCCATTTCAGGAACCCCTTCAGAGGTAGGTGAACGACTGATGGGAGAAGCCGAAAAAATACAAAAAAACGCGTTTTACGTATCACTCTCAAAAGAAGGAGTTACGACAAAGGTTGAGAGTGATAACATTTCTGAGATCGTTAGCCTCTTTAAAGAAGATGCATTGGAGTGGATAGATTTCTCTGTTGAAAATATTCATGAGGATAGTTTTATCATTGCGAGCTCTCTGAAGTTCAGCCTCCAGTTGTGTGCAAGTGTTCTTTCCGATCGTTTTTCATCGTATGAGGATTTAGATGTCGAGCTTGGGCTGATGCTTCCTGCGGTTGGTGTTGAGCGTTTCGATGTAAAGGTTTATCCTCTTCTTATTTTCGTTCGGAAAAATCTGATATTAACGATTCATCCAAAGGAGGTTGTCAGGCTACAAAAAATTTATCGGTACGCTGATATTTTTATGAAAAAAATACGCCAGGATCTTCCCTGGAACGATAAACTCACTATTCTGTTGACAAGAATTATCGATGAGAATAACCAGAAGAATTTCAATGGTCTGCGGATGATTGAAGAAGAAGGCGATGAACTTGGAAAATTCATGGTGACAAAGGCACCACGAACTGAAATCGGTAACGACATCTATAAAATGAAGCATGCTTTAATTACCTATCTCAATACACTTTGGGCATCATGGGATGTGATTAACTCTTTACGATATGGGGATGCAGAGACAATAACAGATAATCAGAAGCTCCTGCAGCGTATCGGAATTTTAGGAGACGACATCAACAGACAGATCGCGCTCAGCGAACATATGAGTGAAGTACTCGCATCTGGATTAGAAGTGTTACAGACTATCTATAATAATCAATTACAAATGTTGAACAATCGTTTAGCATTTCTAGCTACATGGCTTGCTGTTCTTGCAACAGCAGGATTGGTACCAAATACTTTAGCAACAATTTTCGGTATTGGAAAAATAAATGATCTTATTGACTGGCCTTGGATCATTTCCATATTAATTATATCGACTATTATATGCACCTATCTGATGTACCTCTTGTTCAAGAAAAAAGAGTGGTTACCTCCAAAAATCGAATGCTGACAAACCATCGGAGATGCTGCCAAGGTCATTAAAAGATCTTTGGTATCATCTTCCATGGTACCATTTTCATATACTCTTTATACGGCTCTCCGTATTGTTTTATTAATGTTTTTTCTTCATCGATAATGCTCCATATCATGATGGGGATTGCAAGAACAGCGATCGCAAGTGCGAACAGTGAATAGAAGAAGAACGCAAGGCCAAATCCGACGATGATGATGGATGTGTAATGTGGATGTCTGATGTATTGGAAAATCCCTCCGGTGACGAGTTGTCCTTTGTAGGTCTGATGCCAAAATATCTCCCATTTGAAGTAAACAAACGTTCCAATAAGGAACACGATGATGCCAAGAAAGATCGTAGCAAGTTTAGGAAGTGGGATTTCCCAGACACCGTAAAACGCAGTGAGCGGTCCGATAAGAATCATTAGTACCAGTGGGGCGTAATGTATAATGAAGAGTGCTCGTAGTTCTTTCGGTGGCCTATAGTGAAACATGGTTCATTACACGATCTGAATGCCGCCTTTTCCGATTTCGATGTTTTGCGATTTGAGCGTGTGCTTGGTGCTTCGCATTTTCATGACCGCGAGTTTTCGTCGATCCATGGTTGGATCAAGAGACAGGACAATAACGCCGTCAGCGAGGAATTCTGAAAGACCGTCGCGAGAATAATTGTTGGAGCCGGATGGTAATTCTGAGGTGACGACTGCGGTGCATTTCGCGGTTTCGAGAGCATTCATGATATAATGCAGATGTAATCGTCGAACCGGGAAGTTCCCTGTGGAGACTTCTTCGTGGTCGATATTGTCGACTTCGCTGGTAAACTCTGGGTTATTGATATAAATCGGCATCTCGGAGAGTGGTGTAATGGAGTCGAGGACGACGCGATTGTAATTTCCTGAAAGGATCTCGTTGACCATGGTCTCGTAAATGAGCTTTTTATTGATGTTCAGAAACAGGAATTTGATTTGTCCTTTTTCGATTGCTGGTTGAAAGTCGAATCCGAGTTCTGATGCTTGCAGGAGGATTCCTTCTATTTTCTTATCCAAGGTCATATAGAGACATTTATCCCCCTCTTCGACTCCTTTCGCAAGAAATTGGTAGCAAAATATTGATTTCCCGCTTCCTGGTGGTCCTGAAACAAGTGTGATGCTTTCTTTTGGGACTCCTCCTGAGATTAGTTCATCAAGCCCCTTCACACCAGTATGTATTCTTTCTATTTTTCCCACTGCTGTTTGATTATCGGTTTGGATGAGTGCCATGAATCCATCCTCATGAAGGTATGAGCGAGCGTATATAATTATTTTATTGTTGTAAAAAAGAAATGCATGTTTATATTTAACATGGCTTTTTCATTGTATATTAATATTTATGAAAATATTTATATATTTATAAACATAAATATATCATTGTATAGAGTGAGAATGAATGACATGATCGCAAAAGGTGTTAAAATCTGGATCTGGGTGCAAAACAACCGAATACTCAAAGCCATATCAAACCAAGATGCAGGCACCCTCACGATATACGACGATTACGACAACATCATTCTCAGACGAACTGGACTGTCAAGACAACAGGTAAAAACAATCGAACTTATTTTCTCGACATACAACCTAAAAAGAATCGATGATCACAACGAACCATTCACTTACTTATAAACCAGTGGAAGTAGCACTTGGCGATCAGGATATACTTTTATGCCCTGGCCAGTAATTTCCATGGAAAACACCTTCTTTTGATGATTTGAATACCGCATCTTTAGGATTTCCACGGCATTCTCCCGTCGGTCCCCTCGTTGTATGTTGTATATTACAAGGATACCGTCCGCTAAAAACTCTTCAATACCAGTATCACTAAAACGAGTCGGTATCGGTTCCGTTTCCGTAATCAAAAAAGATGTCGCACCTGTTTCCTCAAAAAAATTGAACAACTGTTGTAAATATACTCGATAATTCTTTTCCTTGCTAATCGATGCGGAAATCACCGCGGTCAACGAGTCAACGACAATAATCTCAGGATTGAAATCCTTTGGGATTATCAACGGTTTAATCTTATAAGAAAGCTCGGTCGCTGACCCAGACCCACTCACGGACCCAAACTTCATCCGTAGAATATCTAAAGGATTGATTTTCTGTATCAACAGATGCCCTGAATCAATATATTGTTTAGCATCCCAGCCGAATGCACGCATACTTTTCTCAATTTTCTCGATGCTTTCCTCAAAACTCACATACATACAATGCTTCCCTTGTGAAACCAAATTATAACATGCCTGCCTGCAAAACGTACTCTTCCCGGTCCCTGTCCCACCTGCCACTAACACAGAGTTACGCTTTGGGATACCACCTTCCGCGAACAACTCATCAAACCCTTGAATATGGGTCTTTAGGACATAATCCTCATCCTTTTTCTTTTCAATTTTCAATTCAGCCATAAGGCTCACTTGCGTCACATACTCTTTACAAAAGAGATTATCGCACTTTGAATCTTATTTTTATTTTATCCAACCAGGACCAATTTGTGCAAAGATATCAATGACATTAAGTTGCAAGAGGATATCTTTCGTCCCCGGTAGAATTTCAATATACCCGGTTGGCTGTGTTCCTACGACGTTGATGTGAATACAACCATTTATATCATAGATTCCCAAAATACTATGCAAAGACTCATTCCATGCATTTAAGTATTGTGTGTAAATCCTGATATATCCACCAGAAGGTATGCTATCAACATAGGATCTATTACTTGAATAATTTGTTCGAATGAAACATTTCCCATCTCCGTACGTCGAGTTCTTTCCAGGGATTGCGACTACATGCAGAAAATCGACATGGATTGTGATACTATTCGTGTTATTCACCGACGAAATCGAAGGATCAGCACGCATCACCGAATTCCCTTCCGATTGTTTGACAATGATTCCGCCGCCCTCAAGAACATAAGATTGATCGACAAAATAGGAATTATCAGCAAAATACTCAACTGAAGTCAATGGTACGGTTCCGGACGGAAGAGACGCAGGAGGTGGATTAAGTGTAATTTTGAATGCAGAATCTTGTTTTGTACTGAGTTCCCCTGTTGCTTTTGCTGTAATGAAATACGGAAGCTCTTTACTCCCCAATGTAATCATCGAGGAGATCGGTGCAGACGATCGTGTTGTCGCTTGCACATCCATCATGGACTTCAGAGATGAAAATTGATTGAACACCTGATCCATGTGTTCTGCTTCCCTTTGCTCCATGACCTGTGGAATATAAATTAATTGAATCATCGAAATCACAATTGAAACAAGTGCAACCATTAGCAATGCTTCAATAACCCCTGCTACAGCCTGCGTTTGCATCCCAAATTTTCTGTGCATCATCATCTCTCCTTTCTTTTCCATATCCAGTGCCCACCACTTATATTTTTCTTTTCCTTTATTTTCCTACCTTTTCTTCATCCAATGGATGAACATCCCAATAATACCTAGTATTGAAAGAGCCATGATAACAATAATTACGGGGAACGGGATGCTAAGGATAAAATCAATGACCCCATTCGGATTATTCCCCTGCGATGCTGATTGAGTAATAATGACCGATGTCGAAGCTGTTGAGCTTACCCCGTCATTGTCTGTCACCTGTACTGTCACTCGATATGTTCCGGGTATTGTATAGGTATGCATCGGTGACGGGCCTGTACCGCTACTGGTATCGCCAAAACTCCAAACATATGACTGTACTGTCCCATCCGAATCAGAGCTTCTGGAGGCGTTAAAAACAATTGTTTGATTAATTACCCCTTGATACGGACCGCCAATATTCGCACTCGGCGCATGATTTGAAGGATCCATCGAGGAGTTCTGTTCGATAATCAACGTCATCGTCGCTGGTGATGACCATTCGTTCATGTTGTCTTTCACCTTGAAATAAATTGTATGAGTCCCAATCGTAAGATTCCTAACAATACAGGATGATATTGTACCTATTACACCATCTTTACTTGAAAGCCAACTATATGCGATTAGAGTACCGTCATCATCCGTACCATGCCCTCGAAAGAGAACCGGTTGCCCTTGTTTCACTGGATTTGGTGTTATTGCATCTATGGATGCGGTTGGCGGGTGGTTCACTCGAGAATCAATCGTAACACTTGTGGATTGCTCTTGGGACCAAGCACCAGCATTATCTTGAACTTTGAAATAAATAGTATGAGTTCCAATGGAAAGGGTCGTAGTGGTAAACGATTGTTGCGTGCTTAGGAACCCATCAAGATTTGATCGCCAGTAGTATCCAACGATTGTACCATCTGAATCTGTTCCATCTCCGTTAAAAGTAATAGGGTCTCCAAAAAAAGCTGTGGTCACAGAAGCAAGAGGGATAAATGCGATTGGTGGTTGATTTCCACCCCCTGGTGGTTCTGGTTGTTTAAAATAGCCAAGAGGATAGTAATCCTTATTGTTTCCCCCGGGGATGTTATAGGGTATGTCTCCGATACCATCGCTGTTGTTATCATAGCCAGAATAATCATCCCAGTAGTTTCCCTGACCATCTTTACTCCATGTATTTACCGAGGGGTCTTGGGCATTTGGACAATTTCTCACAAAATTATTACGAGAAAAAACATTGTTTGATGATTGAACGACGCGTACTCCAGATTCGCTGTTGTCTCGAATGGCGTTATCAGTGATTTCGTTATAATTTGAATCATAGTATAAATAAATTCCCTCTTGATTATTCTGTATAATATTGTTCGTGATGATATTCTGTATTGACAAATATACATTGACACCCATAAAAATATTACCGGAGATGAGATTATCACTAATTGTAACTCCCTGACAGTTATATAGTTGAATTCCGTACCCATTAATGCTGTTAATTTTATTGTTTGTGATTTCATTATTAATCATGTAAGAACCAGCAATACATGCAAACGTGTCACCAGCATTTCGTATCGAAAATCCTGAGACATGAACCGTGATTGAATTTGTGTCCGATCCATATATATGAAGAACATGCCCGTTACCGCCCCCGTCAATAAACGTAGTGTCTTTGCTTTCACCAGTAAGCGTCAGATTCTTTGTGATAACAACGTTTTCTGTATAAGTTCCGCTGAACACAAATACAGTATCACCAGGGGTTGCCGCAGCAATCCCTTCATTGATATGCTGATAGGGATGCTCTTGTGTCCCATCCCATGGCTCTACCATATTGCTATCATCGATGTATATAGTCGACCCCGCTGCAGAACAAAACCTTGTGAAAAATAAACCCAGGATACTAGAAAATAAAAGTATACCTAGAATACATACGCTGATTCCTTTTGTGGATACCATCGTCTTATCCCTATCCATCTCTTTAACTCTTCCATGTTAAATTCTCTCTATGATACTATATAAATATGAGGCGGTAAAATGTCAGACTGAAAAAATCTCCTCCAGAATAAGTTTTTTTCGTATATTTTCTCCTTTTTTTATGGTAATGTTTATATACCTATAAATTAACATTTATTTATAAATATAAAGGAATAATTATGACAAGTGAACATATCTGGGCTTGGATACAGGGAAAAGGAAGGATATTTAAAGTGATTTCCGACCCGGAAAAAGGAATCATCGAAGTCATTAACGAAAAAGGAGAAATCCTCATCCGAAAGACAAACCTGAGTAAACGGCAGATTGAAATGGTAGAAAAAAATTTCCTTCATCTCATTGCAAAAAAATTGTCCGGCCGAGGCGCCGCTGCCCCTTCAGATACGAACCGCGAAACATTTGACCCAATGATTACCTAAGTACCATAAATTTTTTATGCCTCCTCTCATCTTATTACCTGAAAAAATATTTTCGTTACATTTAGATACAAAAAATTAATATCCATAATATGTATTTACACGTGGATGCAAAAAAAGGTTATGATAGTTGATGACGATCCTGATATTCTTATAACGATTCGAGAACTATTAGAACCTGAGGGCTTCGAGGTGTTCACGGTCCAAAACGGAAAAGAATGCATCGACGAGCTCGAGAACGGATTTAAAGGGGTTATCCTCATGGACGTCATGATGCCGCATATGGACGGTTGGACGACCATCCGTCAAATTATCATGAAGGGGTTTCATAAGGATAATATCATTTCAATGATTTCAGCAAAAGATGAATGTGATTGGAGGTTCGATGATCTCAAACAATACATACGAAATTACATCACAAAACCATTTGACACAAAACAACTTATTAACATAATTCGAGGCTATTTTTCTCCGGCGAATACAAAAGTACCCATACACTAGAATTAGAATATTTTTTTCACCATATCAGTGTGTTTCATTTGTCTTTCTAAGAATACGTCAACCTCGCGATGAACATCCTTCGTAACATCTGTTCTACTTGGAAGAGATTTTTGCTGAATGACTGTAGTGTCAATGTATAACTCAGACGTCGTTTGTTGAAGTTTCGTAATCTCATTTTGTAACTCTTCCCTGGTTTTTACTGTAAGACTTCGTACTTCTTCAACCTCCTTTTTTAGGTTATTTATTGAATCGCCAGTCATAATATTTTCATTATCTTGGGTAAACAACATGGTTTTTTCAAGGGTGTTTAGAGCTGTTGTTTGATGAAGGTATTCAAAATATTGACGAAGAGCGTTTCGCAATAATTCACTGTTAGTCATACCTTGTTTATTCAGTTGTGTCACAATCTGCTCTTCTTTCTGCGACAGTTTCAGTGCTATCGTCCTACCCATATGCATCCATCCCTAATTCATATTAGTTAATACTTTCATCCCATATAAATGTTGATGGTTCTTTTCGATATTGACAGAAAAAAAGGAAATTGTTAATATTTTTCTCCGCCTAAAAAGATTGGTTTACCAGGTTTACCTCCTTAAATCCTTTTCTAAAATTTTTGGGACTTTTTTCTTCCACATATTTCCAAAATGCCTTCCAAATAAATATACTCGGGGGGATACCTTAGTTTCGCATGGAATTTATAATTTTCTCCTCCTGTTAGTGAGTTTCAATGATATCGTACAAATAAATATCGACCGTAGAGAGATGACAAAACCTTTTAAGACCATGAGAATTCCCTCACCGTACAATGTATCCAATAGAAGAGTGTAAAAAAGAAATCATTAGCGAACTTCAAAAAATATTCTCATCATATCATTATACAGATGGTATCAGATTGGACATTCCGCCTAAAGACATGGGTGATTTTGCTTTTCCCTGTTTTGCCCTTGCTTCACTTACAAAAAAATCCCCAGCAAGCATTGCACAAGAAATCGTGGCTCAAATACCAAGTACAAAATGGATTCTGAGAGCAGAGGCAAAAGGTCCTTATGTCAACTTCTTTGTTAATACATCTTGCATGACTTTGGCTGTCATTGAAATAATTTTAGAAAAAAAAGAGACATACGGGTATTTACCAGCCAAAAAAAGGAAGGTCATAATCGAACACACTTCTGCAAATCCAAATGGTCCCCTGCATGTCGGACGAGCGAGAAACCCTATTATCGGCGACACCCTTGTTCGAATTTTCAAAGCAGCGGGCTATAAAGTGGAATCACAGTTTTACCTTGATGATATGGGAAAACAGGTCGCGATATTGACATGGGGGACAAATAATATTGACACACGGGAAATCCAAAAATCAGAAACGAAAAAACCAGATCATCAGAATGTCGGGTTCTACCAAAAAGCGCACGACCTCATGAAAACAAACGAAGCCGTTGCCGGGCAAATCAGTGAGATCGTTAAAAAATCGGAACATGGCGACCTGAAAACCTTACAACTGATTCATGATGCATATACTCCTGTATTGGAAGGTATAAGGGAAAGCCTCTCGCGCATCAATATTCATATTGATACCTACATCCCAGAGTCAACGTTTGTACACAATAAGAGCGTTGAGCACGTCATCAACAAATTAAAAAAAACAGTGTACTGTCATGAAGAGGACGGTGCGTTTTACCTCGATATGGAACCATTTGATATCCACGGCAGGAACACCAAGTTCTTCTTTTTACGAAATGATGGAACAACGCTGTATGCCGCTCGAGATATCGCCTACCATATCTGGAAAGCGACCAATGCTGACCAACTTGTTAACGTTCTTGGTGAAGACCATAGGCTCGAATCAAAACAAGTGTCGATAGCACTTCAATTGTTAAAAATTAAAATTATTCCACAGGTTGTGTTTTATGCGTTTGTTTCACTTGCTGGCGGTAAGATGTCTACCCGGAAAGGACGTGTCGTCTATCTTGATGATCTCATCGACGAATGCATTGGACGAGCATATGAGGAAGTCAAAAAAAGAAGATCGCAAGAACTCTCTGAAGAACAAATGAAAGAAATAGCTAAAGTTGTCGGCATAGGTTCGTTACGATATAATATTATAAAAGTGCAACCTGAAAAAGACATTGTCTTCAAGTGGGAAGATGCGTTGAATTTCGAGGGAAACGCAGTACCATTTATCCAATATGCTCATGCCCGCGCATACAGCATTCTCGAAAAGGTACATGAAAAACACGGTGTTTTTGATGCTGCACGTCTCACGCATGCCTCAGAGGTCATACTTATCAAGCAACTCGCACAACTGCCGCTAATCATCGAAGATGCCTGTTTAGGATGTAAACCACATGTGCTCGCAAATTATTTGTTCGAAACTGCATCTGCATTCAATCAATTCTACCGAGACTGTCCTGTGCTCATCGAAGAAGACAAATCACTTCGCGCCTCAAGAATCGCGCTCGTTGAAGCAACGAAGATCGTTCTTCATAATGCTCTTGAATTGTTAGGAATCACCGCTCCAGAGGAAATGTAACATGGAATACAAACTCATACACTGCGACTCGGTTGTGAAGAAAATAACCCGTAAAGACGCACTCTTTCATGGGAACTACTGCGTGGATCCATATCAAAACTGTGAATTCGGATGTCTTTATTGCGATTCATCATTTGAAAAAATTATTTATGTAAAGGCAAACGTCGTCGATGTCCTTAATAAAGAAATAGAGCACATTAAAAATGGACGTATCATCATCGGATCTGTTCATGATCCGTACCAAAATGCGGAAAAGAAATATATGCTCACGAAGAACATTCTTGAGACTTTGCAGCAATATAATTTTCCTTGTCACATCCTGACAAAATCACCGTTAATTCTTCGTGATATCGACCTTCTTTCATCATTGCAATGTATGGTCACAATTAGCCTCACCTCTCTTGACGATAGGGTCTTACGGGTATTCGAACCAGGGGCACCGTCACCACATGATCGTCTGAAAGCTGTTGAAAAGCTCCGAGATCATGGAATTACAACCGGAGTCGCTCTGATCCCAATGCTTCCGTACATCATCGAATCCGAAATTGAAGGTATTGTCAAAGCAGCCCAAGAGTCGAACGCCCAATATCTTCTCCACAAGCATCTCGAATTAAAAGGAGATCAAGAGATTCTTTTCAAGGATATGATTAAAATTCATTATCCGCATTTACTCCCAAAGTACGATGAATTGTATAAAGATGATTTCAACCCACGAAAGCAATATATCCAAGAACTCAATAAAATGCTTGATCTATACTGTAACAAATATCATATCCCTGACAAAATCACTGTATAGAAAAACGAGATGTTATTCTTTTTTCTTTTTTTGTTTCAACATGCGATCAATCCGTGATTTATCACCTGATTCGATCACATATTCTTCACTAAAACCAGATTTTTTTCGTTTAATGATTTCATCGATTTTTTTTTCGTCAGCTTGAATAAATATTTTCTCATCTAACTCTGTCTTTTTTAAATGTTGAGTTTCATCTGGGTCGATTGCGATTTCAATAACAGAATCCGACGGAGTCGAGATCCCCATTTCAGATAAATGATGAGGTTGTTGATCGGTCGTTGTGTCAATAAACGGCTGCGTTGGTTCTGGTTCTTTAGTGGTTGTTCGTTGATTAGTATGACCAGTGATACGCTCAAAGACCTCAGAGATAAAATCAAGCTCATCCGGTGTTGGATTCCAATGCATTATCTCATTTTCTATCGAAAAATTTGGTGCTGTCGAATCAAAATGTATGTTGAGAACTAATGTGTTTGTCTGATGATTTTTTTCTATTTGTAATGTAATAAAGATGTTTTTGTTTTTTATCATGGTGTCCCATCGCTGTGGAGGAGAAATAATATCGTTTACTGGAATTTATACTTTTCTTCTACATAAGCTCGTTGATTTGGTGTGCATCAGATAGATTCAAAAAAGAGGCAACGATATCTTCTTATAGGGAAAAAGAACTTACGAAAAAGGATGAGGAGACTCGAATATGAAGAAAATCATGGTTGTCGATAATGAGCCAGATATCGTTGATCTCACTCGGACTGTTCTTGAACTTGGTGGCTATACGGTTATTCCTTCCTACAGTGGTGAAGAAGCCTTACGGAAGCTTGAGAAAGAAAAAGTCGATTTAGTCCTGCTTGACATCATGATGCCTGGGATGAGCGGTTGGGATGTGTTTAATCGAATCAAAAAAAAGAACAAAGAGATTAAGGTCGCTTTCATGAGCGTCTTAGAGATATCCGATAAACGTAAACAGGTATTACTTGATGAAGGCCTCGCCGATTACATCATGAAACCGTTTGATAAAGAAACGCTCCTACAACGTGTTGATAATATTCTAAAAAGTTAAATATTATCCTTCCATTACTCTTGATCATTTGGGATGCACAAAATACAATACACACATCGATAGACGTATCACTAGGAAAAGGATCATGCAAGAAGAACCCGAAATTGTAAAAATCTTGCGGGAAGAAGAACAACGAGGACAACTACAAACAAAACTTCTTGAATGCACTCAAGAGGCATCCAAGTCTGATAGCGATACTGGTGATGGAGAACAGGGTACAATCACAATGTTTTCTTCAAATGAAAACAAAAATCTTACCGGGATCAAAGAAGAATATTTTGATGCTCTATGTAATACCATTTTGCATTATGCTCCAATAGCGCTCCTTGTTGTTGATGACAAGGGAATGCTTCTAGACGCGAATGAGCGAATCGACAAATGGCTAGGATACAAACCACATGAAGTTATTGGAAAAAATTTGTTCACCCTACCTTTTTTCACAAAAGAAACACAAACAATATTGAAAAAGAAATTTGCAAAAAGAACGTCATTTGCACCTATTTCGCTCCATGAAATTGAAATGCTCACAAAACAGGGGCAAAAACGAATCGGAATTATTCATACGACTCCATTAAAAAATGAGCATAAAAAAATCATTGCTGATCTCGTGGTAATCTCGGATATTACAGAGCAGAAAGAGATGGAAGAAACGATGAGGATTAAAGACAGTGCTATCGCCTCTTCAATCAATGCCATAGCTTTCGCTGATCTTGAAGGAAACATTACCTATGTGAATAAATCATTTTTGAAAATGTGGGGTTATCAAAATGAAAACGATGTCATTGGAAAACCAATAGGGAAATTCTGGAAAATAAAAGCGCAGTCTGTTGAGGTTATTGATACCCTGCGTAATAACGGTGAGTGGGTCGGAGAACTCACTGGAGTAAAAAAAGACAATTCCACCTTCCAGGTACAACTCTCTGCTAATATGATCAAAGACGAATTTAACAAACCGATTTGTATTATGGGATCGTTTGTTGACATCACAAAATATAAAATAGCGGTAAAAGCACTCAGTGAAAGCCAAAAGAAGTTTCGTGTTGTACTAGAGAATTCTCTTGATATGATTTACCAGTTGAATTTGAAAAAAGGGACCTATGAATATATTAGTCCTTCTTCACTTAAGGTCGTAGGATTTTCACCACAAGAGATGACGTCATTTGGACTTGCACAAATAGAGGAAATGATCCATCCTGAGGATCGAGATCGAGTAAAACAACATTTGAAAGAACTAATCGACGCACAGAAAAAACCTGATAATTTTATTAAGGTAATTGAATATCGAATCAAGCATAAGACGTTAGGATATCGATGGATGAGCGATACCTGCTCTGCGATTTTTGATGAAAAAAACGAGCCGATTGCGTTTGTTGGAAATGTTGAGGATATTACTGATCGAAAGAAAGTTTGGGATGCACTAGTGAAATCGGAAGAAAAATACCGTATTTTAGCGGAAACGTCTGCTGATGGTGTGTTCACCACTGATGCTTTAGGACGTCTCACTTACGTCAATCCATCATTTGAGAAGATGCTAGGGCGGAGAAAAAGCCAGATTCTTGCAACACCATTCAGAAAATATTTGCTCGAAGATTCGATTTATTTTTTCCAGCAAATCTTCATTGATGTACGAAAGAAAAATGAGAAAATCGAGAATGTTGAATTAGAGATTGTTGCTGAAGATGGGACTATCTCACCGTTAGAAGTAAATATTGCACCCCTGGAGAAACAAGAGGAGTTTAGTGGCGTTGTCTGCACTGTGCGTGATATCACCCAACGTCGAGGAATCGAGGATGAACTAAAGAAAAACGAGCGTCTAAAAACCGAGTTTATGAACATCGCTGCTCACGAGCTTCGATCCCCTGTTACACCTATAAAAGGATATCTTGATCTTATTATTCATGATAATGAGGCCAATGAAAAGATCAGGAATTGGGCAAAGATTAGTTTGCGAAATGCAGAACGTTTGTTGAAACTTGTCAATGATATTTTGGATGTCGCTCGGCTCGATAGTGATACCATGCGTTTTGATATGGAAAAACTTGATCCAATCGAGCTGTTAACGGAAGTCGCAGAGGACGTCAAACCTGCCATCACAAACAAAAAATTAGAATTTCGAGTAAATGTTCCAACTGCCCTTCCCCACATTCTTGGTGATAAAAATCGTTTATCTCAAGTGTTGAAAAATCTCATCGGAAATGCATTGAAATTCACTGACTCTGGATTTATCGCTATCGAGGCTGAAAAGGAAGAGAATCATATTATCATCTCTGTCATAGATACTGGTATCGGAATTTCGAATGATGAATTGAAAAAAATATTTACAAAGTTTTATCAGGCGTACACCGGGGAAGATCGAAATAATGAAGGCACAGGTCTAGGCCTATTTATCTCAAAGGAAATTGTGAAAAAACACAATGGTGTGATTTGGGCGGAGAGCGAGGTTGGAAAGGGAAGTCGTTTTGTTGTTGAACTTCCTTACATATATAAGATGATTGTAGATTTTAAAAGCTAAAAAATGGGATGAAGAAAATGGCCGCATTAAAAAATTCCGAAGTTTTAGAAAGTATATTACGAGCTTTATTTTCTGTCGCGAGCAGACGAACTACACAAACTTTTGCTGCGACAGTCATTGGGACAATCATCAAAACACTCGAGCAAAACTATGATTTTTTACGGAATGTTCACATTGAAAACCCTGAATATGTCAACGCCGAAGGGATGATAAAAATCTCATCAGAAATTGATACCTTCGACCATGCTCAAGTTGGAAAAGCAATTGAGGCGATTATCAGAATAGTTTACATGGACCTTGTTGGAAAAACGGGATTATTCTTCATGAAGGAATTAAAAGAGTTAGCGGGTGAAGAAATTATCGCTGAATTAAAAAGCTACGGGGTTGATCTAGGGATCCTTCAGACAGAACAACGATATCTGCACCGGCAACAACGACGGAAAAAGCAAGAGGCTCATCAAACGACTAAATTTAAAGATGCAGGGAAACATCGCGATGACGTTAGTCTCCTCGGATACACCTGGAAAAACGTCGGATCATGGAAATATGATCCAATCCAAAAAACCTGTGTTCTTTATAGTAAAGACGGAAAAGAACTCGACCGTCTAAATCTTGATACTATCATAGAAAGCTATGTTACAAGTTTAACAGAGGAATATGAGGATCCATCAAGCGCGTACGAAGAAGAGGTCATGCTCACGGAAAAAGAAATCGAACTTCTCAAAATTCTGTATTCAAGGGATATGGATGCAGAGACAGCAGGGGTAATACTGCATGTATCAAAAATCGAGTTTGAACGAATAGTGAGGCGGCTTTTGCAAAATGAGCTATTACATTACGTTTCGTTTAATGAAATAGAACTTACTGAAGAGGGTATCAACATACTTGTTCGGAAAGATCTCGAGAAAAAGGTTAATGAATCATCCTAGTCTCATTTTTATCCTTTGACAAATTGAAGATATAAAACTCCATTTCACCGCTGGAAATGCCGTTTCCTTCTTCATCGTACACCTTTGTCTCCATGGTATGCTTCATAAACGCTTTTTCATCCCACTGCCAGAGGTACGGGAATTTCGTGGTTTCGCCTTTTAACTGACCATCGACGTAAAATTCAGCTTTACTTAAATGTGGATCATCGATACGAACGCTCATGGGTCCAACAATAACAGGTTTAAAAAACGGCATGATCTTCTGGTTTTTTATGTAGATAAATGCGTCAACAGTTATCTGTTTTATTTTGAAGAATATTAGGAGAGCGCCCATTGCACCGATAAATCCGCCGATTACTATCGCCATCCAATTTTTCTCAAGAAAGCTTTTTTGTGGTGGCAGTTCGTACTTGAAGTAGAAGTAGGTGACCGTAGATGAAAGATATTTATCTCCTTCTAGTGCCTGTGCATCGATTTCAAGGTGATATGTCCCATTTTCTAAATACCCTGGGGGCGTATAGGTAAACGTCATATTATCGTTGGAAATAAGCGCAGTTTCAATACTGAGAGTATCAAAAGATGCGATTATGATGATGACCGGTACATTAAACGTAATGGTTATTGTTGGATTGTCCACATTAATAACTCCTCCATCTGGTGGAGAAAATGATCCTTGTAATTCAGGGAAGATGTGGTCAAAACTGAACAGGTATTCACGCTCAGGGTCATCAAAGATATAGATGTTTTCGTTTTCTCTCCATATGAGATTCGAAGAAATCGTTCTGTCACCTGTGGAGACGGTTAATGGCGAATTAACGTACTCGTCTGGGGTCTCGATATAAATCCAATGTCCTTTATCGACTGTCACATGAATCGTTGCTTGTTCAAGAGCCTCATTGATGACTTTATCTTGGATGATACCAACCGTATGTGTAATTGAAAATATACGATCTGTTGTTGTGTTCCAAAAGAATTCAGGGACCTGTTTATCTTTTGTGGAGAGGAGGAAGCAAACATTATCGTTGAAATTCACCGGATCTGTGTGCACTGCTGTAACGATTTGATTCGGATCAACAAAGGTGTCAAGTTGCCCGTCACCATTGGAATCATAACAGTATAATTGTTCGGTGAGTCTCACATTATATCGAGCATTAATTAGAGTAAGTTGATCAGTAGGTATTTGGTGTCTGGTTAATCCAACGACATGGATACTTGTTGTACTGGTCCCTGTTTTTCCTTCATTATCGGTTACGTTTAATGCGACCTTATAGGTACCATCAGAGTAATACGTATGCGCTGTCGTACTCCCATTTCCTTTGATTCCGTCACCGAAATCCCAGGTATAGCTCATGATGGTGCCATCAAGATCATAACTCTGTGTGCCATTAAACATAATCTCTTGGAGTACAAATCCGTTATATGGCCCACCGGTATGTGCGTAAGGTTTTTTTGTATTATTCGTATTCCCTGCGATATCTGTCGCATAGATGACACAAAATATCTTCTCAGGAGTCCCCTGTGGGACTATCACCTTCTTGTAGTAATTCAGCCCCATGCCATCCATTTTCGTTGACATTTTCGTGGTGTTAACGCACCAATATTCTATAGTGACGTTAGATACAGCTGAATTATCAGTAACTGTGACACCAAACGTGTAACTGTTTGGGATATCTTCAAAAGATGGACCATGCCTATTTATTTGAATCTTCGGTGGAGATGAATCAATGATCTTTACTTTTTTCGGTTGGGTATAGGCAAAGTTGCCCCATTGATCAATTGCGTAGAAATGATATGTTACATTCGTAATGGTATGATCAAGGAGAATCGTTGTTATAAAATAGTTATCTTTAAGATTCACAAGCGTTTGATTACTTCCCTTGCTTCCATGACTCCAAATGACGAAGACATTAAGATCAGACGCACTTGCATTTTTTGATGTCACCGTTG
>Ga0315282_10006914_pt1 | contig 18810 bp, 17 predicted proteins | sample YL17G07_20_MG_FD_203693 | JGI IMG/M metagenome (GOLD analysis project Ga0315282, IMG submission 203693) | Sediment microbial communities from Yellowstone Lake, YNP, Wyoming, USA - YL17G07_20 | ecosystem: Environmental > Aquatic > Freshwater > Lake > Sediment | place: USA: Wyoming | collected...
GGCCCCATTTTACTCCTTGCCCCAAGAAAGTTCCCCCAAAATCTCGTTCCCACTTCCAATCCTATGTAAACCTTGAGACAAGAAGAAGTTAGAAATATCTAGAGCCGATTATTGGGGAATGTCCTGCTAGTAAGGCCAGGAGTTCCCCATTTTTTGAGGCGTGGAGGAAAATCCGGAACCTGGTCCGAAGGCGGGCCCTGACCTGAATGCAGAAGAATCTACTTGCCCTTCGGCCGGGGGATCCAGTTTTCCAGGAACTTGCGGCTGCCGGCCTTCCTCTCCTCGACTAAAGCCTGGAAGATCGCCCTGAGGTCCTGAGTGGGCAGGGTGCCGATGAGCAGGCGGTTGTTGATGATCATGGTCGGGGTGGAGCGGATGCCGTGAGCATAGCGGTCCGAGGTCTTCTCGTATTCGGCGCCGGTGTCGATGATGCGCCGGACAAGGTCCTGGGTCTGAGGATCCTGGAGCGCCTCTTCCACGCCGTATCGCCTGGCCAGGTTCAGCCGCCAGGCCGGGTCGCGGGCATAATTGAAGTTGGCGAAGATCTCGTCGTGGATGGCCAGGAACTTACTCGGGTCATGGGCGGCTAAGAAGGCCAGGTCGCAAGCGCCGGGATGGAAGTCTTTGGCCACGACCGTATTGCACTTGGCCTCCAGGGGGAAGAACTGGAAGGCGATATTGATCTTGCCTTCAAACTCTTTCTTCAACTGGTCGAGCTGCTGATTGAGCACAAGGCAGTCCGGGCAGAGGAAGTCGACGTATTCGATGACCTGGATGGGAGCCTCCTCGAACCGGTCGGTGGCCTTGGCCGTCCAGAAGGGCGAGATCAGGCTGGGCGGCTTGACCAGGGGCAGCTCATAATACTGCTTGACGATCTTCAGGACGGTTCCGCTCCGGGCTTCGTCCTTGACTTGATGATATTGGAGAAAGCCATAAGCTCCGGCCAGGGTCAGCACGGCCAGGACGGTCAGCAGCTTGAGGGACGGCCTGAGGAATCGGCCCAGGCCTCGGCCCAGGCCGGATGAAGCAAACAGGATAAAGCTGAGGATGGAAAAAAGATAGTATCCCGAGCACAGAAGACAGAGGCTGTGCAGAACGAAGACCGAATAGGAGAATAAGCCGATGACCCCCAGGACGTTGAGCAGGGAGAGCGAGGCGTTGGTTCTTTCGAAGGACGGCGAGGGAAAGACAGCGCCCAAGGCCACCAGGACTCCCAGCGCCAGGCCGAAATAGCCGAGGGGCACGCCGAATATCTGAGAGATGGGGGAGAAGGCGGAGCTGTCGCAGTTGAAGAAGGCGTTGATGTCGCAGAAGGAGCCCTGGTAAATGGTGGCCGGATAATTGGCCAGAAAGAAATGGCGGATGGTCAGGACCGAAGCGGCCATCATGCCCAGTCCGGAGAAAAAGCTGAGGGCACGGGGCCAGGTCGGGCCTTTCAGGGTCAGGCTCTTGTCGCTCATGAGCGGCTGTAGGCGCCCCTGGCCTTGGCCTGGGCGTAGATGGCCGGCAGCAGGGGCGGTATGAGAAAGAACCAAGTGTAGTCCCAAGCAAACATTTTTCCTCCAGACTGACTAATATAGGAGGGACATCCTGGCCTGTCAAATATAAGGAGGATGGACCGGCCTCTCCCGGGTTGACAAGGGCGGGGATTGAACTTAGGATTAAAATTAATGATCAAAAAAACGATCAACGTCATTTTGATCCTGGGATCAATCGGGATTTTTTGGGTGGGGCTCCGACCTGCGGCCGGGCAGGGGATGACCCCCTACCAGGAGTCCATAGCTCAGGCCGACCGGCTTTTCCAGAATAAAAATTACCGCAATGCGGTGGAGCGATATTATTTTGCTTCCCAGGCGGCCAAGGAACGCCTGGATTATGCGCGGGCCTACCTGGGGCTGGCCCAATCTTATTTTTACCTTAAGGATCTGGCCGCCGCCGAGAAGTGGGCCAAAATGATCTTGGAAGTGGACCCGCGACGCAACGTCTCCGTGCCCGCCTATCCCATCAGCTTCGTTCAATTCTTCGAGCGAGTCAGAAACGATTTCTTTAAAGGATCGCCTCCCCCTGCGGAGGAAGTGACCGCGCCCCTGACGGACAAAGCCGCCGCTCCGGCCGGGCCGGCTTCGGCCAAAGCCGAGCTGTCGGTCAAGGTGGAGCCGCGAACGCAAACTCAGCCGGCTTCTCAGACTCCGGCCCCGGCCCCAGCTTCTCCGCCGCCTCCCCCGGCCACGCTCCAGCCCGCCTCAGTCATTGCCCCGGAAATCCGCAAAGGCGGGAATGTGCAGGTCCAGTTCCACCTTTCCGGCTGGACTCTCGATCCCGTCGTTAAGATCGTGGAAGGCTTGCTGGCCGACAAGATCGGCCATGAGATCTTGCACAAAATCAGTCAAGAGGTTCGCGCCAGCCATTATGCTCTTATCGAAGCCGGCTCCCAGCAGGAGCTGTCCTTCGATTCCGGGGGCTCCAATTACGGCCTGGAGATCCGATACTACTCCCGCGGCTGGCCCGGCTCGTTCAGCCTCGGCCTTTCTTTTGATAAAACGACCATCCGACTGGCCCTCTCGGGAAAGGTCAATCAGTCCTTCACCAACGGCACTTCAGCCGAGGCGGAGGCCGGCGGCCAGCTCACCCTTGACCTGGCCTCGACCTTGATCAACTTCCGATGGGACATTTCTCCGCTCAGCCGCCTGTCGCCCTACTTCATCGTCGGGCTGGGCATAACCCCTTTTGAGGGAGTGGTGAACTACGAGTACATCGGCACCTATAAGGCTCTCGGCCTCCAGGAGTCCCTCTCCGACGGCGATGAGATGACCTTGAAAGAGCTGGCCGAGGAGAACGACTTTGACCTACTGGATGTCTTTGTCGTCCTCCAACTGGCCCTGGGTTTGGACGTGGAAATTTACAGAGGGCTGACCGTTAGCGGAGAGACCGGGCTGTGGGATGGGTTCTACTTGAGGGGCGGCCTGGGCTACCGGTTCTAGAGCGTCCTCCGCGATTTCGAAAACATCTTTTTTTATTTGATGAGCGGACATCGCCGGGATGGGGTATAATAAAAAAGACCGTGCTAGACGGGGAGCTAGCGGTGCCCTGTAGCCCACAACCCGCTATAGTGGGGTCGAATCCCCTGCCGAGGCTGCGCTTTTTCCGGTTCGTGCCGGGACGGGAAGCGTTGAAGGACAGGGCCCTGGGCGAGGAGCGGCCTGCCAACTCCGTCAGGACCGGAAGGGAGCAGCGGTAACAGGACAGCTTCCTGGGCTTCAGGTTGCCTTTCCGGAGCCGAAGGTCCTGGCAACACGGGGAGAGAGCAGTCGAATCGGGGTGCACGGTCGTTTTCCCAGTTCCTGAGGCTGGCCAGACGCTTGGCCGGGTGGGATCCTTACAACAATCCCAGGCTTTTAAGAATCGCTTCAATCTCAGTCCGGCCTTTGTCGGGAAGGGGGAGGAGGGGCTTCCGCACCGGGCCGCCGTAAAATCCCAGGAGGTCCATGGCCTGCTTGAGCCCGGCGATGCCGTAGGCCCACACGACCGCCTTGTTGAGCGGAACAAGGTCAAGCTGGAGCCGGCGGGCCTCTTCCAGCTTTCCTTCCTGATACAGGCGATAGAGATGGACGCACAGAGCCGGCGCCGCATTGGCCATGGCCAGGATGGCGCCCGAGGCGCCCATGAGCAGGGCCGGCAGGACGAGGCTGCCCGTGCCCACCAAAAAACTGAATGAACCCGGCACGCGGGGCACGACTTCGCCCACGGCGGACAGGTTGCCGCTGGAATCCTTGATGCCGGCAATGTTGGGATGTTTGGCCAGCTCCACGACCAGGCCGCTGTCCAGGGCGATACCGGTGTTCTGGGGAAAGTTATAGATGAGAATGGGCAGCCGGGAAGCCTCGGCCACGTCAAGATAGAAGGCCTTGAGAGCCTCGGCCGTCAAGTGGGCTTTGTAATAGCCGGGCGTCCGGACCAGGGCCGCCTGGACTCCCAGGCCGGCCATACGGTTGGTGAATTCGATTGTCAGCTTGGTGGACTCGCGGGCCGTGCCGACGATGATCATCTTGCCCGGGGCGGCCGCCTCGACCGCGGCGGCGGCCAGTCCTTCCGATTCCGCATCGGACAGGTAGACGTTCTCGGCGGTTGACCCCAGGACGAGGTAGCCGGCCAGGCCGAATCGGTCGAAGGCCCTGATATTATCCTTGAACTTGGCCGGCCAGACCTCGTCGTCCTGGAAGGGCGTGGTCAGAGCGGCGTACACCCCGGTGAAGCGCGGATTCATTCGTGTTCCTCCCTTTCGATGTCCCTCAGCTCCTGTTCGGTCAACCCGAAGTAGTGGCCCACTTCATGGAGCACCACCAGGCGCACTCTATCCCGGACCTCTTCCTCGGTGGAGGACAGACGCTCGATGGGCTCCTTGTAGATGACGATGACGTCCGGAACCGGGCTGCCGTAGGTTGCCCCCCGGTCTTTATAGGGGAGGCCGTGGTAGAGCCCCAGAATGGTGCGGGCGGGGATGGACCGCAAGGCCGCTCGCCTGGGCCGGTCTTCGACCATGATGGCGATATTCTCAAGATGCTTTTTGAACCGCTGGGGAAGACCTTGCACGGCCTCTTCGACCAGCTCTTCGAACCGCTGCCTGTCCACTGCGGAACTCCGACGCCTATCGCTCGATCCCGTCCCGGGCCCGGACCCCGCGTTCATAATAGTGTTTGAGGCAGGACATGTCCGTCACCAGGTCGGCCCGGTCCAGGACGCTTTGAGGCGCGTAGCGGCCGGTCAGAACGATCTCGACGGTCTCCGGCTTTTCCTCCAGGAATTTCAGGACGTCTTTTTCGTCAAGCAATTTGAAGTGGAGGGCGACGTTGATTTCGTCCAAAACGACAAGGTCGAAGCGGCCGGAGAGCATGGCCGCGCGGCATTTGTCCAGCCCCTCCCGCGCCCGCTGGAAGTCCTCCTGGTCGGGGTTCTCCCCGACATGAATGAACCCCTGCCGGCCGAACTGCTCGATAGTCAGGAGAGGGGAGAGGGCCCGGACAGCCCGGAGCTCGCCATAGTCCTGGCCCTTGAGGAATTGGCCGAAATATGTGCGCAGGCCGCGTCCGGCGGCGCGCAGGGCCAGGCCCAGAGCGGCCGTCGTCTTTCCCTTGCCGTTGCCGGTATAGACCTGAATATAGCCGTGAAAGTCTTTTTTCCCGGGCTTGGCGGTCATCGTTTTCTGGTCATCCTCACTATAAGGGATTGTTCTTAACCGAGTCAAACCGCTATATTATAGAAGTTCCCCCATTTTTTGAGACGTGGAGGAAAATCCGGGAGACGTACCGAAGGCGGGCCCTGACCTGAATGCGGACCGGCCAGAAAATATGCATTCGGTAACGTGTCCCTGGATTTTCAGCGTTCCGGATGAATAGTTATATATAGCCAAGAGTGCAGGGAAAATAGATACAGAGAGAAGAAAAAAACGGGGGAAGTCCTGGCTATATTATGCTGACGGCAGCGGCGGCCCGGCCTCCACTTTTGTTTCTTTTTTTGGCGGTTTTTCTTATAGTGAAGGGAGAAAGGTTGCGGGGAAGGAGAAGACTTCATGCTCGACCTGAAGACGATCCTGGATGATCCGGAGAACATCCGGCGGCGCCTGGCCGGCCGGGGCTATGATCTGGACCTGGCCCAGCTGACTCGCTTGAATGAAGAGCGGAAAGGGCTTCAGCAACGGGCGGAAGAGCTCCGTTCGGCGCGGAACAAGGCCTCGGATGAGATCGGCCGGGCCAAGAAGGAAGGCCGGGAGGCGGCGGGCTTAATCGTCGAGATGAAAAAGGTGGGGGATGGCATCGCCGTCCTGGAAGATCAGATTCGGGGGCTGGAGGAACAGCTTCGGGCGGTTCTTCTCGTCATTCCCAACCTGCCGCACGAAAGCGTGCCCCCCGGCCGGAGTTCGGAAGACAACGTTGAGGTGCGGCGCTGGGGCGAGCCTCCCCGCTTTCCCTTCGAGGCCGAGCCGCACTGGGAAATCGGCCGCCGCCTGGGCATTCTTGACTTCGACCGGGCGGCCAAGATTGTCGGCGCGCGCTTCACCGTCTCGTTCGGCGCCGGCGCCCGGCTGGAGCGGGCCCTCATAAATTTCATGCTCGACATTCATACCGGCCAGGGAGGCTACGCCGAAGTCCTGCCGCCTTTCCTGGCCAATGAGGACAGCCTCCTCGGCACGGGCAACTTGCCCAAGTTTGCCCAGGACCTGTTCAAGCTGGAAGGGCATAAGTGGTATCTGGTCCCTACCGCCGAGGTGCCGTTGACCAACCTTTTCCGGGATGAAATCCTGGAGGGCTCTTCGCTTCCCAGGCGGTTCGCCGCCTACACTCCTTGTTTCCGGAGCGAGGCCGGCTCCTACGGCAAGGACATCCGCGGCCTGGTCCGCCAGCATCAGTTCAACAAAGTGGAGTTAATGGTTTTTTCCCTGCCCGAGCTGTCTTTCCAGGAGCTGGAGAGGATGACGGCCGGCGCCGAGGAGGTCCTTAAAAGGCTGGGCCTCCCCTACCGCGTGGTGAGCCTGTGCAGCGCCGACCTGGGGTTCGCCAGCGCCAAGACCTATGACCTGGAGCTGTGGATGCCCGAGCGGAAGAAATTCATGGAGATCTCTTCCTGCTCCAATTGCACGGATTTCCAGGCACGGCGGGCGAACATCCGTTTCCGGCGCGAGCCCAAAGCCAAGCCCGAGTTTCTCCATACCCTGAACGGCTCCGGGGTGGCCGTCGGACGGACGGTGGCCGCCATCCTGGAATGCTACCAGCAGGCCGACGGCTCAGTGCTCGTCCCCGAGGCCCTGCGGCCTTATCTCGACGGCCTGGAGAGGATACGGTGAAAAACATAGAATTGCCGAAGACGCCTTTCATTTATAAGTATAATATTAATTCCCCCCTGCCCCCCTTGGAAATCAAGGGGGGTAAGAAGTAGGCGTCTTCGGAAAGGCCGGAGGGATGGCCGAGTGGTTGAAGGCGGCGGTCTTGAAAACCGCTTTCCGGGTAACCGGAACGGGGGTTCGAATCCCTCTCCCTCCGCCATACTATTAGATTTTTTTGCCCAGGCCTGTAAAATTCAATAGCTGACCGCTTTCAACCTTTGAAGAGGTTTGGAAAAATGGTAGAATACGCTGGCCACATCGAGCGCGGAGAGGTGCTGGAGTGGTCGATCAGGAGCGCCTGCTAAGCGCTTGTCCTAGTTAAAGCTGGGACCGTGGGTTCGAATCCCACCCTCTCCGCCAGTTCCCTCCGACAAGGTCACATCCGATAGCCTTTCCGGTGCTTAAGCCGAGGCTCGAATGCCGCCAAGAAGCCAAGGGCGCCGAAAATACCTCAGGGCAGATCCAGCCGCACTTTTTTGGGAACAGGGATGGTCAAAGTCTTGGGTATCTCTGTGAGGGGGCTTCGGTCCAAACGGAGCCTTAAAAGCGTTCTAGAATTCGTGGTGATGACGGTCCTTTCTCTTACGATATACCAGGGAATGAACTTCAACCGGTGAACGATCCCGGCCTGGCCCACCACCACGTTCCAGCGCGGCCCATTGGCCAGGGCGAACAAGAGAACCAGGAGGCTCCGATAGCCGGCCGGGGAGGCCGGACTATAGATGATTTGCCGGCCGCACCAGACGGCAAAGACCAGAAGCAGGGCCAGGACGAGCCGGTTTTCCATGAACGACAGGTCGCTCACTCTCGACCAGCCGGCCAGCTTTTCTCCCGCCCTTGATCTCAGCTTGCGGAAGAGGTTCAGGCCGTGGATGAAGAAGGCAATGTTCAAGGCCAGTCCCGTCAGGAACAAGGCCGCCAGAAGGGGATTCATCATTTCTTCCCTTGAGCCGGGGGCTTGGCTGGGGGCTTGGGCAACCGGATCTGCATCTGAGGAAGAGCAAAGCTCCGGACCGTTCCGGAGGACATATCGAAAACAACGCAGGCAGGCAAGGCACCCCCCGGCCCCCTGAGCGCTCCGGCCGGGTCGGCCAGGACCGGGCAGCCGATGCCGTTGGAGCGCAGGAAGGCCTGGATCCTTTTTCTGACCGCTGAGCTTAAACCGGCGGCATCGGCTTCATGCTCAGGTTCTACTCCCGATACGGCCACCCAGATTCTGTCTTTGCCTATCTGCGAGGATAATTGCCGGAAGATCGACAGAAACCTGTCCCCGCACAGCGGGCAGAGGTAGACGCTCTCATCCGTCAGGAGAATGGCCAAGGGAGAAGTTCCGAAGGAGAGCTTGGCTTCTTGACGGGCCAAGACCGGCTGGCCGGTCAGGCCGGCCAGGAGGAGCCAGGATACCAGGAGCTTGATCTTCATGGCCGATGACTATTTTTTTCTGAGGCGACAATCCTGAATTTTTTCAAAGTCGAGCCTTTATCCGCCCGGCTGTACAGATATCCCCAGCGGTCAATGGTGATACAGTGGCTGGATTGGGGAAGGGTCAGCGTCCCGAGCAGCCGGCCGTCATCAGGGCTGAGGACATAGACATCCCGGTTGGGGGTTTGGCTGAAGCTGCCGCCCAGGACGAATAGACGGCCCTTGGGGTCCAGGGCTACGTCTTTAAAGGTCATGCTTTGGGATATCCCCAAAATGGATTTTTTGCCGGCCTTGACTTTATCGGGGTCAAAAAGGCTTTTGGCCCAAGCGGCATGGCCTTGAGCGTCCACTTTGACGATGCGGTCCGCCCAGAATAGAGCCGCATACAATTCTCCTCCCGGGGCGAAGATGAAACTGGACATGGATGTCGCGTCGGCTTTATCAGGACGGATGAAGGCAACCGACCGGAGAGGCCGGCCGGCTTGATCCAGGATGATGACTTTGCCAGCTTCGGATTTGATCAGGGGGACGCCGGGCACGGCCAGCGAATCATCCGGAAGGGCTTGAATTTCGTTGACCGCAAAGGACAAGGGGATGCGGCGTTGATACTTCAGCTCTTTGTCAAAGACCTGGATGGCCTGTATATTTCCGTCCACAACATAGACGGATTGGGCCGAGACGTCCACCTGGCGGGGCGCCAGAAACTCGCCCGGCCCGCTTCCCCGGCGGCCCGTTTTTTTCACCAGCTTGCCCCGCCGGTCGAATTTCATCAGGCTGTTTTGGACATTGTCGGTAAGGTAGATGAAGCCGTCTGCATCCACGGCCAGCCCGACCCACATGGATAGGAGGTCGCTCTTCAGGCCGCCGATGGACAGGACTTCTTCCAGCCGCCAACGGGGCTCCTCTGTCGCCTGGAGGCCGAGGGCCGCGAGAATCAAGCTTCCGGCCAGAAAGGCCAGGACGAGGCGCAAGCGCCTCGTCCTGGATGTCTTTTGTCGCATTCCTGGTTGGGGGGAGATTGGGCTCATGGGTTTTTCTCCGGCTTAGTTGGGGATGTAGGCGTAGCAGAAAATGATGCCGTTGATGCAATAGGTCAAGTGAAAAGGATTGAGAATACAGGCCGGAAAGTCGCTGATGCAATCCACAAAAGCGTCCCAGCAGGCATCCGCCCGGAGAGAGGCGGGGCTGAGAATGATGAATACCGCCAACAGGATCATCACCCAGAGCAGGGGCTTTCGAAGAGTCGATCCGATTCGCATCATATTTTCCTCCTTTTGTTCATCTTTCTTATCAATAGTACCGGAGACAGAACGAATAGCCGTCCACGCAAAACATCATGTAGGACAGGCCGATCATCGGGCTGTGGGCCATGGTCATCCCCGCGTCCACCATGCAGCCGGCCAGGGCTGCCTCGCAAACTCCCCCCCGGGCGGCCGGGGCAAAGGCGGCCAAGCTCAACCCCAGGCACAGAACGGCCAGGGCCGTTACCAGGAAAGGCCGTCTTTTTCTTGCAAGTATGTTCATAATTCACCTCCTTGGATTTCGTTTTTCATGAGATGAGACGTCCCGCTTCCGGCTATTTTCTCAAACGGATTTTAGTCGGTTCACTCGGGAGAGATATGATAGAATGATAGAAAGAAAATCATACGGGAAGGAGGGCCGGCATGAAAATCGTGCGCTGGGTCGTGCTGGGAGTCGTGGTCGTGGGCATGATCTCCATCCTGGGAGTTACCATGAAACAAAAACAGGATACCAAAGAGGTCCAAACTCGCATCCAAGAGCTGTGGAAGAAAGTGGATGAAGCCCAGCAGAACGGACTGCCTCAGACGGCCATCGGATACCTGAAAGATATCCATAGCCTGGCCGTGCAGATCAAGGCCGACGAGCAGGTTTTGAAGGCCGTCATCCGGCAGATCGCTCTGGAGGGCTTGATCGAGGGAAATAAGCCGGCCGCCAGGATCCTCCGCCTTAAAGAGGAGATCGCCGCATCCCCGCAGGATCTCCAGCCCATGCTGAAGCTCGTCCTGTCCCGCTGGTATTGGCACTATTTCCAGCGGAACAGGTGGCGGTTCATGCAAAGGACCGAAACCGCCGGCCTGGATGAGAAGGATTTCACTACCTGGGACCTTCCCCGTCTTTACCGGGAGATCGATTCTCTCTACCGGGACGTGCTCAAGGCGGACAAAGCCCTGCAGGGCATCGCCTTGGATAAATACCATGATTTCCTGATCGAAGGCGACCAGCCATCGGCCCTGCGGCCGACGCTCTATGATTTCGCCGCCTGGGAAGCCCTGGAGTTTTACACTTCGGCCGAGCAGGCCGGGGCCAAGCCCGAGGATGCTTTTGAGGTCCAAGCCGATTCGGCGGCTTTCGCTCCGGCCAGGGAATTCCTGCTCTTCAAGCCGGAGACGACCGACGCCGAGTCGCCTAAACTCCAGGCGCTCAAGATCTACCAAAGTCTGCTGGACTTCCATAGCCGGGCCGGCCGTCGCGACGCCTTCCTCGACGTTGACCTGGCCCGGCTGCGCTGGGTGCGGAACGTGGCCGTCGGCGAGGGACAGTCCGACACATACATCGCCCGGCTCAAAGAGCTGGCCGGGGCCTATCCGGGTTCAGAGTTGAGCGGTCAGGCCTTGTATCTCTGGGCCCAAGAGCTCTTCGCTAGGGACGATCCGGCGGCCGCCTTTGAGGTCGCCGGCCGGGGGCAGAAAGCTTTCCCTAAATCTTTGGGAGGGCGGAACTGTCAGGCCCTCCTGGCCCGCATCCAGGCCAAAGAATTCGAGCTCAAGGCCGAGTCCGTGGTCATGCCCGGCCGGCCCTCCAAAATGGTCGTCGGCTACCGCAACATCGACCGTCTTTATGTCCGGCTGGTTGCGGAGAACTACCAGGCTCTCCTGCAGGATAAGCAAGCCACGACTTTTTTCGGTTATTCCGAGGATGCCATTCAGGCCTCGCTGAAGAAGGCGCCTGCGGCCGAGTGGACAGTCGATCTCAAGCCGACCGCGGATTTTAAAAAGGCCGAGGCCCTGGTCTCCCTGCCGGTCTTGAAACCCGGCTATTACCTGGTCCTGGCCAGCCTCAAGAAGGATTTTTCCTTCGCCTCGAACAAGGTTCAAGCAGCCTCTTTTTGGGTGAGCAGCCTGGGCTTCATCCTCTGCGCTTCGGACCGCAAACAGGTCTCGGGCTATGCCGTCCGCAACGAGGGAGGGGAACCGGTGCCGGCCGCGGAGGCGGCCCTTTATGAATGGGACTATCGCCAGGGCAGGTTCAAACAGCCGGTCCGGGCGAACGCCGACGAGTTCGGCTACTTCGGCCTGGGTTTCTCTGATTTCTATACCAACCGCCTGATACTGGTCACCGATAAGAAAGGGGAGGCCGTGGCGGACACCCAAATCCCCTACGGCTACGCCAGCGAGAAGGACCGGGGAACCCGCATTGTTTTTTTCACCGACCGGTCGCTATACCGGCCGGGCCAGATGATCCATTTCAAGGGCATCTGCCTGAGCCTGGACCAGGGGGCGAACAACTATCAACTTCTGCCCGGCCGCAGGCTGACCGTCGCTCTACTGGACGCAAACGATGAGAAAGTCTCCAGCGTTGACCTGGTCTCCAACGAATTCGGGTCCGTGAGCGGAACGTTCACCGCGCCCACCGACCGACTGACGGGCGCAATGACCATCGAATGCTCCAACCCGGAAGGGTCGGCCACGGTTCGAGTGGAGGAATACAAGCGGCCCAAGTTCCAGGTGAAGATCGACAGCCCCGACAAAGAGTTTCGCCTGGGCCAGGAGGCCGAGGTGAACGGCGAGGCCACTGCCTACACCGGCGCTCCGGTGGACGAGGCCCTCGTCCGCTACCGGGTCGTGCGGCAAGTCAACCTGCCCTTTTGGTGGGATTGGTGGTATGGCTCCGGGAAATGGAGCGAGAGTCAGGAGATCGCCCACGGCACGACGCGCACGGATGCGGCCGGCAAATTCGCCGTCCGCTTCCTGGCCCGGCCCGACCCCTCGGTGCCCAAGGAATCCCAGCCGTCCTTTACCTATACGGTAAGCGCCGACGTGACGGACAGCTCCGGCGAGACACGCAGCGCCGAGGGACAGCTCCGGTTGGGCACGGTCTCCCTGGAGGCCGCGCTCAAGACGGGCGACTGGCTGGAGAAGGGGAAGCCCGTGGCCCTGACGGTCACCACGACGACCTTGAACGGCAAGCCGGCGGCAGCCTCCGGAATTCTTGAAGTCTTCTCCCTCAGGGGTCCGGATAAGCCCGTGCCCCAGGATCTGATCGGCGAGGTCTCTGTGCAGGAGAACGAAGCCCGCCGCCGGGGTCAAGCGGGATTCTCCGCCACCTCCGACTGGCGCAAATGGCCCGAGGGCGGGCTGGCGGCCAAGAAAGATTTTGCGACGAGCGCCTCGGGCCAGCCGGCCTGCGTCCTGAGCTTCGACCTCAAGGCGGGCGCCTATAAGGCCAGGCTGCGGACCAAGGACAAATTCGGAGCGTCCGTGGAAGCGCTCCAGTTCTTCGTCGTCCTCGACCCCGGCAGCCGCAATTTCGGCGTTCCTCTTCCGTTCTTGACCGTTAATAAAAATTCCAGGGTAGAGGTCGGCCAGACCTTTGAGATGCTGTGGGCCACCGGCTATGAGCGGGGCCCGGTGCTCCTGGAGGTGTTCCGCGACAATAAGAGGCTCGAGCGGCTGTGGACCCCTGCCGGCGAGACCCAGGGAGTGCTTCGCATCCCGGTCAAGCCGGAGCATAAAGGCGGTTTCACGGTCATCGCCTCCCTGGTCAAGGACAACCGGATGTACCGCGAGCAGACGCGCGCCGTGGTGCCCTGGTCGGATAAGCTGCTTAAGCTTGAATGGATGACCTTCCGCTCCAAACTCCTGCCCGGACAGAAGGAGACCTGGACTCTGAAGATCAAGGGGCCCGGCGCGCTTCCGGCGGCGGCTGAAATGGTGGCCTCCCTGTACGACGCCTCGCTCGACCAGTTCTACGCTCATTCTTTCCCCGGGCTGCTGGGGATATTCTCGACGGACCAGACATATCTGTCAGCCCGTTTCGCCAACCGGTCGCAATCCTTTTCTTCCTATGGCCGGGACCTCACCAATTTTCCTTCCTATGAGGAGGGCATCTATGCCCATTTTCCGGAGGAGGTCTGGCGGGATTTTTACGGGTATGAGTTTCTAGAGAAAAGGGCAGTGGCCGGAGTAGCGGAGATGGGGCCTCCTCCCCCCGCCCCGGCCGCAGAGGCGAATCGTGAGGAGGCAATGACTGTGGCTGCCGCATCCCCGGCCAAGGAAAAGAAGCCGGACGGCGAAAAGCCCGCCAAACCGGCCGAACCCGACCTGTCCAAGGTCACGGCCCGCAAAAACTTGAACGAGACGGCCTTCTTTTTCCCTCATCTTCTGGCCGACAAGGACGGCGCGGTTCGCCTGGAGTTCACCATGCCCGAAGCCCTGACCCAGTGGAGGTTTCTGGGCCTGGCTCACACCAAGGATTTGGCCTCCGGCCTTCTGGAAGCCACAACCGTTACCCAGAAGGACCTCATGGTCCAGCCCAACCCGCCCCGCTTCCTGCGGGAGGGCGACCTGCTGGAGTTCACGGTCAAAGTCACCAACATGACCGAGGCCGAGGCCCGGGGCGCGGTCCAGCTCAATTTCAACGACCCCGTCTCGGAGAAGCCTCGCGATGCGGACCTGGGGAATAAGGACATAAAAAAGGCTTTCATTATTCCGGCCAAGCAATCGCGCTCTTTCTCCTGGACGATTCAGGTGCCGGACGGCCTGGAGGTCTTGGCCTTCAAGGCGGTCGGCGCCACGGACAAGAACTCAGACGGCGAGGAAGGCTGGCTGCCCGTCCTGAGCCGCCGGATTTTCATCCAAGAAGCCATCCCCTTGTGGATCAGCGGCCAGGGCCGGAAATCCTTCACCTTCACCAAGCTGGCCAAATCCGCCGGCTCCCCGACCCTGCGGAACCAGGGCCTGACCGTCCAGATGACCTCCAACCCGGCTTGGTACGCCGTGCAGGCTTTGCCCTTTCTTATGGAATTCCCTTATGAGTGCTCGGAGCAGGTCTTCAACCGGCTCTATGCCAACAGCCTGGCCCAGCATATCGCCGACTCCGACCCGAAGATCCGCCGGGTCTTCGACCAGTGGAAGGGCACCGAGGCTCTGAAATCCAACCTGGAGAAGAACGAAGAGCTGAAAAGCATCCTGCTCCAGGAGTCGCCCTGGGTCATCGAGGCCAAAGCCGAAAGCCAGGCCAAGCAGAGGATCGGGCTGCTTTTCGACGAGAATCATATGAGCGCCGAGTTGAAGAGCGCTTTCCGCAAGCTTGAACAGATGCAGGACGAGGGCGGCGCCTGGCCTTGGTTCCCCGGAGGCCGTCCCGACAGCTACATCACCCTTTACATCGTCACCGGGTTCGGCCGGCTGAAGCACCTGGGCGTGACGTCCGTGTCTCAGAAGCCGGCCTTGGCGGCCCTCGACCATCTGGACGGCTGGGTTGTGGAGTCCTACAAGGATATTGTCAAAAACAAGCGATTGAATGAAAACAACCTCAGCAGCACGGTCGCCCTTTACCTCTACGGCCGGAGTTTTTTCCTTAAGGAACAGCCTATCCCCGCAAAGGCCCGGAAGGCGGTCAACTACTTTCTGGAGCAAGCCAAGGCCTATTGGCTGAAGCTGGGCTATCGCCAGAGCCAGGGTCACCTGGCCCTGGCCCTGAACCGATTCGGCTTCCCGGCCGAGGCCCAGAAGATCATGCGCTCCATCAAGGAGCGAAGCCAGGTGGACGAAGAGATGGGCCGTTTCTGGAGCGAACAGGAGTTCTCCTGGTGGTGGTACCTGGCGCCCATCGAGACCCAGGCCCTGATGATCGAAGCCTTCGACGAGGTCATGAACGACCAGCCGGCGGTCGAGGAGTGCAAAATCTGGCTGCTCAAGCAAAAGCAGACCCGAGACTGGAAGACCTCCAAAGCCACGGCCGACGCAATCTACGGCCTGCTGCTGCGGGGCGAGAACCTGCTGGCCTCCCAGGAGCTGGTGGAGGTGACCCTGGGCGGGGAGAAAGTCGAGCCGGAGCGAGCTGAAGCGGGAACGGGATATTATGAAAAAAGCTACGGCCCGCAGGAGTTCAAGCCGGCCATGGCCGATATCACTCTGGTCAAAAAGGACAAGGGGATCGCCTGGGGCGGCGTCCATTGGAGCTATCTGGAGGATATCGCCGCCGTTACGCCGCATACCCAGAACCCGCTCAAACTGAAGAAAACGGTCTTCGTCAAGCGCCTGACCAAAAAAGGCCCGGTCATCGAGCCGGTCGAGGAGCCGCTGGAAGTGGGCGACACGGTGACGGTGCGGATTGAGCTTCGCTCCGACCGGGACATGGAATACCTCCACCTCAAGGACCATCGCGGCAGCGGCCTGGAGCCGGTCAACGTCCTGTCTTACTACAAGTATCAGGACGGCCTATGGTACTACGAATCCACCAAGGACACGGCCACCCATTTCTTCATTGATTTCCTGCCCAAGGGGACTTATGTCTTTGAGTATCCGCTGAAGGTGGTCCATCGCGGGTCTTATCAGAACGGCTTAGCCCACATCGAGTGCATGTACGCTCCCGAGTTCAACAGCCATTCGGAGAGCTTCAAACTCGAGGTGAAATAAACAAGCATGAAGGCAACGATTGAGAAATTTATTAAAGACAAAGATGTGGCTGTTGTGGGCGCCTCGCGCGACCCGCGGAAGTGGGGGAGCGGGCTGGCCAAAATGCTCACCAAAAAAGGATACACGGTCCACCCAGTTAACCCGCAGGCCAAAAAGATCGAGGGCCTGACCTGCTATGCGACCGTGGGGAATCTGCCCAAGAACGTCTCCAATATCATCATCTCCCTTCCGGCAGCCAAGGCGGTTCAGGTGTTGAAGGAATGCTCCGGCAGCGGCGTCAAACGGGTGTGGCTGCACAAAGGAGTCGGTGGGGAGGGCGCCTCTTCTCCGGAAGCCGTGGAGGCCGCCCGCCAAGCCGGCCTGGAAGTCGTTTACGGCCTGTGTCCGATGATGTTCTATCCGCCCACGGGAATCCACAGGATTCATTTCTTGTTCAGGAAATGGCGGAAGAAGTTGCCGCCCGAATTCTCTGCCTGATTGAGGGGACCGGAGAATTGTCAAGACGCTGAATAACGGAGTTCCTCCATTTTTTGAGGCGTGGAGGAAAATCCGGGACATGTACCGAATGCGGCCCTTGACATGAATGCTGGCCGGCCAGAAAATATGCATTCGGTAACGTGTCCCTGGATTTTCAGTATCGCCGCCCTTTCACGGTTTGGGCGCATCACGGAAAATGAGATGCTTTCGAAAAGGAAGTTTGAAAGAAGGGAGGGCCGCTTGAAGAATAAAATGACTAGCCTAATCAAATCCGCCGTGGTTTTAGGATTCTGCGGCCTTCTTGTTAGCGCTGCTGCCTGCCAGAAAGGTGGCCAGGAGTCCCGGCCGAGCCGGTCAAAGCCGAGCGCCCTTGACAAGTTGGCCCAAACGCCCCCCATGGGCTGGAACTCCTGGAACAAGTTCGGCTGCAACGTTGATGAGAAGATGATTCGGGGCATGGCCGAGGCCATGGTTTCCCGGGGCCTGAAGGCCGCCGGCTATGAATATATCGTTATCGACGACTGCTGGCAGGTCTCCCGCGACAAGCGGGGCACCATTGTGGCCGACCCTGAGCGTTTCCCCTCGGGCATCAAAGCCCTGGCCGATTATGTGCATTCCCTGGGGCTAAAGTTCGGGCTCTACTCCTGCGCCGGAACCGAGACATGTCAAGGCCGGCCGGGCAGCCATGGCTACGAAGAGCAGGATGCCCGCCAGTATGCGGCTTGGGGCGTTGATTACCTGAAATATGACTGGTGTCATAGCGAAGGCCTGGCCGCCCAAGCGGCTTACAAAAAGATGCGGGAGGCCTTGGAGTCTGCCCGCCGTCCGATTGTCTTCAGCATCTGTGAATGGGGCCGGAGCGAGCCCTGGCAATGGGCCAAGGGCGTCGGCCACTTGTGGCGGACGACCGGGGATATCGAGGATAAGTGGGAAAGTGTCCTCAAGATTCTCGACCTCCAGGCGGGGCTGGAAAGCTATGCTGGCCCCGGCCATTGGAACGACCCGGACATGCTGGAAGTGGGGAACGGCGGCCTGACCTTCGAGGAAAGCAAGTCCCACTTCAGCCTATGGTGCCTGTTGGCCGCGCCCCTTATAGCCGGCAATGACTTGCGGACTATGACCAAGGAGACCGCCTTCATCTTGACCAATCCGGACGTCATCGCCGTTAACCAGGACAAGCTGGGCGTCCAGGGCCGGCGCTTGAGGACGGAAGGCCTCACCGAAGTCTGGGTCAAGCCCCTGGCCGACCTGTCCAAGGCTGTCGTGCTCCTCAATCGGGGTCCGGCTCCGGCCGTAATCTCCGTCTCCTGGAAGGAATTGGTCGTCGAGACTTCGACGGCCGAGGTGCGAGACCTGTGGCTGAAGGAAGACCTGGGCCGCTTCTTGAGCGGCTATTCGGCCAAAGTGCCGGCCCGCGGAGTGGTGATGATCAAGGTCAAAGCCTCGAACATCGTCATCTAAACTGAAATGATTTCCTGAGATAAGCGGACCGCCCCCGGCGTCTTATTGTTATCCGCTTTATAAATTTTTATAAATTCGGAGAGGGTCGGCGGTGAAATACAGAGTCCGGCTGATCAAAACCAACGGAGGATATGCCATCTGGGTGCCTGTCCTGCCCGGCTGCCGCTCCTACGGCCGGACCGAGGATGAGGCTCTGGAAAACATAAAAAGCGCGATCCTCTCCTACCTTGAAGCTTTAGAAGAACAGAGCGCGAATTTTGAATGCCGGGAGGTCGAGGTCAGCTCCTAAGACTTTCTGCCGGGCAATATTCCGCCTTTGGCCAGGAAGAAAGCAGGCAGCCTAATAACTGATTAACTGGTGAGGACCTACTTGGCTGGGGCCAGCTTATTGAGTTCGCTCTGGACGATGGCCGGAGTGATTATGGAGACCAGCCAGAACAGCAGAAACCACAGTATGGCGTTGTTGTCCTTTTTGACGTAGGTGGAGAACCCCTCAGCGTACTTGTAGAACCAGTAAATGTTGGCGATGGGAACAATCAACAGCCAGGCAGTCGGAATTTGGGCTCCCAGGCCGTTCATCTCGGTCTTTGTCTTCACATACCAGACGATGAAATAGATGCCTAAGGTGATGATGCCCAGGAGATAGACGACGATGACATCTCTTCGAGTAATGGTTGCCATAAGTTCCTCCTTTCCCGTTCCCGCTATGAATAGCAAAAATGGGCGGCCTTGTCAATGAAAGGGAGAAAAGTGTCAAGGCAACGTGATTATTTCCGCTTGTGGGCAAAGTGAATATTTCCGCTTTTCTCATGGTCTAGAAGATCCCCTGGGCCCACTCGCGATGGATGATCTTGTTGCTCCGACGCCAGGGGTGATCGGCCGGAGGAATGTACTTGCCGGTTTTAGGCTTTT
>Ga0315282_10006915_pt1 | contig 18808 bp, 17 predicted proteins | sample YL17G07_20_MG_FD_203693 | JGI IMG/M metagenome (GOLD analysis project Ga0315282, IMG submission 203693) | Sediment microbial communities from Yellowstone Lake, YNP, Wyoming, USA - YL17G07_20 | ecosystem: Environmental > Aquatic > Freshwater > Lake > Sediment | place: USA: Wyoming | collected...
GCTAACGCTACCCCAGAACCATTCCTAACTCTTCTTTCAACCTTCCCAACAAGAAGGTACACAACACTCTAACCAAATCGCCTAGCACACGTCAAGAAATCAGAGGCTTTTGGGATAGGCTCTAAGTCGATCTTGGCTGCAAGATGCGTCAATCTAGCTCGGAAAGCTTCGTAGGTTAAGGTTTTGTTGCTGCTCTTCCTATGCCTGACCACTCTCACAGATGGTCGCTGAGCTACCTCCTTAGTATCGTCGCGAAGTTGCGAAGCAATATTCTTCCGGCCTCGCCGGGTTTTTTTTGGCGAAACTGGGTTCCGATCAAGGTTACCACCCAGTCATGGGCACGAGGATAATGCGAGTGCACGAAGTAGAACCAAGAGCGGTCGGGGATTCCTTTGAGAATGCGGTTCGGTCCTGAGTTCTAAGGCGAGCCGCTGAGTCTCTTCGTCAGCATCGTACAAAAGCTCCTCAATGGATTCCAAGAATTCGACCACTTGCGCGGCCAGATCTGACCGCCCACTCGGGGTCAGTCCAAGTCGGCCTAAAAGATCCTCCTGCGTGATCACATGGTTATCCAACATCACACTCATAATCTCTAGGGTTCTACTGCCAAGCCTGTCGAGAGCGCCCTCCATTACAGATGTTGTGTCTGATTCGAAAATCGAACGCGCCTGTGCGACCTTGAAGCCCTTGCCCCGCCCGAGGCCCTGCAAACGCTGAACAAGAATGTCACTCTCGAAACCGAAACCGGGCGGATCGAAATAGTAGATGGAAGACATCTTGCCACACAAGGGGCAAACCAACATCCAAGGCATGAGCAAACACCTCTCGCGAAACAAACGGGAATGAATAGGGTACCCTATATCCACATCCCCATCTTGCAACGCCCTTACCTATCCTCATTGCTGCGCTGGGGCAGTGAGCCATCTTCACGTCGTGTCGTGCCAACATATCGACCTCTTGCAAAGAACGTCGAGAAGATCGGGGAGCCTATGAGACCACCATGCGTCCTCATAATGGGAGGAGAGACTACTGTGAGGCTGTCAAAGCACTGGGGACTTGGTGGGCCGAGCCAAGAGCTTGCTCTTGGGGCCTCCTTGAAGATCGCAGGCAGCAGGAGGATCACTATCGCATCTCTAGACACGGACGGGACGGATGGACCGACTAGCGTAGCCGGGGGATCGTAGACGGTTGCACGCTCAAAAGAGCGGCCAAGAGGAATGTAGACGTTTTCAAGAACCTAATGGATCACAATTCACTAGAAGTCTTGACTCAACTAAACGATGCTATTGTTACGGGACCCACGGGGACGAACGTAGCAGACCTAAACGTAGCCGTAATCACACAGTGATTCTTTCCTGACCAGAGCAGAACTAGAAAGGTTGTCTGAAGTTCCTCCCAGCGTATCTTGATCTGCTGCCAAGTTCCTCCTCCATTCTAAAGAGTCGATTGTATTGCGAGGTTCTCTCGCTTCTGCATGGCGCTCCTGTCTTGATTTGTCCCGCGTTTATGCCGACTGCCAAGTCGGCCAGCCATGTGTCTTCCGTTTGCCCAGATCTTTCGGAGACTTGAACACCGTACCCGTTTCTGAATGCCAGTTGAGCGGCATCCAAGGCTTCGCTTAGTGTGCCAACCTGGTTTACTTTCAACAAGAGGGCATTCGCGGCTCTCATCTTGATGCCAGTTCTAATTCTCTTGGGATTGGTAACGAAGAGATCGTCACCCACTATTTGTATGCCCAACGACTTTGTCAGTTCGGCAAACCCCTCGAAGTCTTCTTGTTCCAGCGGATCCTCTATCGACTGAATGGGAAATTCGGAAACCAAATCCTCATAGTAGTCCATGAGCGCCTCCCTGCTCATCTCTTTGCCCATCAGTGTGTAGGTCTTCTTCCTCTCGTCGTAAAGGTGGGAGGCCGCCACATCGATGCCTAGGACGAACCTCCCTTCGTATCCCCGCTTCTTGATGGCCTCAAGTTCCGCGTCGAACGCCTCTCTAGGGTCTTTCATGCCAGGGGGAGTATATCCTCCCTCATCTGCAACATTGAGGGAGTGCTTCCCCCACTTCCTAGCCAACATTTCGCCAAGTTCGTGGTAGACCTCAGTTCCGATTCGCATGGCTTCGGAGAAAGTCTTGGCGTCCACAGGCATTATGATGTGTTCCTGAAAGTCAAGTTCAGTAGCGGCCAATTTTCCCCCGTTTATGCAGTTGAGTAGTGGTACTGGTAACACACACGCATTCGTACCGCCTATGTACCTATACAGCGGCACTTCTAGAGCCCGAGCCGCCGCGACCGCAACTGCAAGAGATACACCGACGATCGCATTAGCTCCGAGTCGTGACTTGTCTTCTCTCCCATCGAGCTTTTTCATGAACTCGTCGATTTGCCTTTGTTCCGTAACATTCAATCCTTTCAGTTTGGGCCCGAGGATTTCGTTCACATTCTTTGTGGCCTTCAGTACGCCTCTCCCGTCATATCTGTGGCCTCCATCACGAAGCTCGACTGCTTCATGTCTACCAGTTGATCGCCCACAAGGGACGTCAGCCCTTCCCAAGATACCTCCTCTGGTTAGTACGTCAACCTCGATGGTTGGATCTCCTCTGCAGTCAAGTATTTCCCGTGCGTTGATCGTCTCGATCTCAAATCGTTCCAATGTACGGCCAAGTCCTTGGATCAACAAGGTCCCAATTCGGACGTTTCTATCTGCCAGAGACTATATAGGACCTGTGCCACAAGACAACACCCGCTTTAGATTCGCACTAGAACAATCACGAAATCAAATCTGAGAATCCGGATACTGGTGGGTGATTGGATGCAGAGGCCGCTGTTCGTGGCAAACGTTCCTCAGGTCGGAGTCGATTACAAGACAACCAAAAGAATTGTTCAGGAGTGCGAGAGATACGGCTTTGATTTCGTGTGGATAGCCGATCATCTGCAGGACTTCTCGCCTTCCAAACCTTACCTGGAATGTTGGACGACCATCTCAGCTCTCGCTGAAGCGACTCAACGCATCAGACTTTGTACGATTGTTTTGAACAACCTATTCCGACACCCCTCATTATTGGCCAAAATGGTGGCGACACACGACAATGTCAGTGGAGGAAGACTAGACCTCGGCATTGGGGCTGGTTGGTACGAGAACGAATGCATCTCAAACGGAATACCCTTTCCAAAGGCATCGGTGAGGATTCAACAGCTCGAAGAAGCGATCGAAGTGATGAAGAAACTGTGGACAGCGGATAATGTCTCATTTTCAGGCAAATACTATACCCTGAAGAACGCTTCATCCAACCCTAAGCCCGTTCAGATTCCGCACCCTCCGATCTGGATCGGCATCATGAAGGGCAGGAGTCGCATGTTGAAGGTTATCGCCAAACATGCTGACTTGTGGACAATCTCAAGCATATACTTGCCAGAACCAGAAGAGTATCAACGAATCCGAAGAGCCTTAGATGATTGCTGTCGCGAGTTTGGCAGAGACCCTGGTCACGTCAGCGGCGGGGATTGGATGCGTTGTCGCTGAAGACGAGAATAGAATGAGAGAGAAAGCGCGCAAGTTCCCACCGGCATCAATCTCTGTGAGGGATTACACGGCCCAGCAGATGAGACTTGAAGGCACCCCTGATCGGTGCGTCGAGAAGTTGAGGACGTACGCCGAAACAGGCGTAACACGTTTTGTGATGAATTTCCCAGACATAACTGCCACCGAGCCGATCAGACTATTCGGGGAAAAGGTAATTCCTGCCTTCAGGTAGGAAACCTGATTCCGAATCACGGAGGCCGCATTGATCACAGATAAAAAAACTATGGGAAAACTAAATAGGGCGAGAACTGAGACCGCCATCCCGCAAGGTGCCACCTCATGCTCAAGAATTCTTTCAGCGGAATCATGCCCGCAATTGTGACTCCTTTCACAGAGAAGAACGAACTGGACCTCGCTGGAATGGAGACTAACGTGAAGTTCTACCTAGAGTGCGGAGTAGCCGGAGTAGTTGTGAATGGGAGCACCGGTGAGGGTTCCGCTCTCACGCGAGAGGAAAGAATCAAGACGATCAAGACCGTTGTGAAGGTCGTGAACGGACGCGGCAAAGTTGTCGCTGGAGCAGGCGCACCTACGACCGGGCATGCGATAGGTTTCGCCCAAGATGCGGAGAATGCCGGCGCAGACGCCGTGCTGGTTCTGACTCCATTCAGCGTCATTCCCACGAAGGAGGGGCTGTATTCGTATTACAAGGAAGTATCGCAGGCGGTAGATATCCCGCTCATAGCTTACAACCTCCCACAGCATACGTTAGTGAACTTGGACGTTGACACCTTGGGTAGATTGGTTGATGATGGTCTCGTTGCTGGCATAAAGGAAAGCAGCGGAAACATGAGCGTCTTCGCCCAAATCGTCAAGGAATTGGGCACGCGAATCTCCGTTCTGACAGGAGGAGACGACCTTATGCTTCAATCGTTCATTCTAGGATGTTCGGGCGCCATACTCGCTCTCGGGAACATAGCACCAAAGCTCTGTGTCGAGCTTTTCAAGGCGGCTCAAGGGAACGACATTACAAAGGCAAGAGATCTATACTTCAAGATTCTTCCTGTGGCTCAGGCTATTGGATCTCCAGAGAACTTCCCAGCCCCCGTAAAGGAAGCAGTCAGACTCTTGGGAAGACCAGCCGGTCCTTGCCGATCGCCAATCTTGCCGTTGAACGTTCATGAGAGAAGAGCGCTGGAAAATGCTCTCGAAGTGGCTGGCTTACTCCCGATCAAGGCTTGACTGTCAATGCGATCTCCCCATGCTAGGAGACCTTGTGTCACACTCAAGGAGCAACACCAATGAAGTTTGAGAATCGGGTGGCGATTGTCACAGGTGCGGCGCGAGGGATTGGAAGGGCCATTGCCCTCGCTTTCGTCAGGGAAGGGGCGAAGGTTTCCCTTGTGGATATGGACACGGAGAGATTGGACATTCTGAGAAACGAAATCGCAAAGGGAAGAGGAGTGGCAATCGCCTCCTCCTGTGACATCACCAAAAGCGCCGACGTGGCAGAGATGGTACGACAAACCCAGAAGGCCTTCGGACGGATCGACATCCTAGTCAACAACGCAGGGATCATCCGCAGGGGAACCATCGAAACCGTTACCGAAGAGGACTGGGATCGGGTCATCGAAGTCAATCTAAAGGGTGCTTTCAACTGTTGCAAGGCAGTCGTTGAGACCATGAAAGGGCAGCGCGATGGGAGAATCGTGAATGTCTCTTCGATCGCAGGAAAGCTCGGAAATATTACCTCTGCGCCGGGATGTGGTTCCTCAAAGGCCGGTATGGATGCACTCACGAAAACCTTGGCGAGACAATTGGCCGCCTACGGGATCCGAGTCAACGGCGTTGCACCCCACGCCATTGAAGCGGCCAGAACCGCCGAGAAGATGGGACTGACCGTCTCATTGGACTTGAACTATCGGGCTAAGTTGTGGAAATGGGGAAAGCCAGCTCGGGAGGTCATGACAGACCTCGTTAAGTCAGCGGACATCGCAATAGGAAACGAGGAAGATGCCGAGAGGGTCTTTGGAATACAGGCGCCGAGTGTGGACGTGATAGCAGGAAAGGTTGATCCGCAGAAGTACCGAACAGTCGCGGAGAAACTCAATGAGCAGTTCCCGAATCTCGACAAGGTGGCTATTACCGTTCGAGGAAGCATAAGCGCAAGCCACAACACCTGATCAGGCGTCCTCTACGACGGTAAGGCATTCTACACCGCGCCCGTATACGACATAACTCACATCGTGGATCGGGTGGGGGCAGGAGACGCTTTTGCAGGGGGCCTGATATACGGTCTCCTCAAGTACGGACAGGACTTGCAGAAAGCACTTGACTTCGCCGTCGCTGCGAGCTGCTTGAAGCATACCATCCTAGGAGACATGAACATGGTCACGTCCTCCGATGTTGAAGGCATCATGAGTGGCGTCGTCTCAGGGCGTGTATCACGCTAAACCTCACAATAAGGATGGATCAATATGGCTAGATTTCTGAAACATGAAGTCGTAAGCAAGATACTGGACATTGGCATCGTCCCGGTTTTCTACAACAAGGACTTCGAGATCTCCAAGAAAATTGTGGAGGCCTGCGCGAACGGGGGAGCAAAGGTAATAGAATTCACCAACCGCGGAGACTTCGCATATCAAGTGTTCACCGAACTCGCTAAATGGTGCAGTGAGGCTTTGCCGGAAGTAGCTTTGGGCGTAGGACTGGTAATCGATCCAGGAACTGCAGCCCTATACATCAACAGCGGAGCAAAATTCGTTGTCGGCCCTGTCCTGAATCCTGAAATCGCGAAGGTCTGCAACCGCCGAAAAGTCGCCTACTCTCCGGGCTGCGGAAGCGTGTCTGAGATCTCATTGGCCGAGGAGTTGGGGGTCGACATCGTCAAGATCTTCCCAGGAGCCGAGGTGGGCGGTCCAAGCTTCGTAAAGAATCTCCTCGGACCGTGCCCGTGGGCTAAGATAATGCCGACAGGAGGAGTTGACGCAACCTGGGATAGCATATCCTCCTGGATAAACGCTGGAACCGCAGCTCTCGGTATGGGATCAAAACTGATCACAAAGGAGCTGATCGCAGCCAATGACTTCGAGGGTATTCAAAGAAAGGTCGAGGAATGCATCTGGTGGGTCAAGAGGGCCAGAGGCCAGTCTCTCTTTCTCGGCATAGAACATGTCGGTCTCTATCCGATGAAGACCGCTACGGCAACCGAGATCGCAGACTGGTATGCGAACCTATTCGGCTTCAAGAAGAATGAAGGCACATCATCATTCTTCATCTCAGGACAGGGAACAGGACGAATAGAAGGCATGAAAGAACCTATGGAGATACCGTGCCACATAGCAATCAGAGTCTCGAATTTCGAAGAAGCCTGCAAATACCTCACTGAACATGGCGTGCAACTTGACGAGCCGAAGATCAAAAAAGGCGTGAAAGCAGCATTCCTGAAGGAACCAGACAAAGCCGGAAACAGGGTTCACCTGTTCTGCGTTACATAGACTAACCAACTGGGGATCAAGCGCGAAGTTGAGGTGATGCGTGATGAACAATGGCCAACCGGTCGCGACCGTAATAGGAGCTGGGAGAGGAATAGGTGCAGCGATAGCCCTAGCCCTTGCAGACAATGGCTTCCACATCATGATCAACGACATACTTGACGAAGAACACGTGAAGCCAAGGCTTGAGAAGATTCAAGCGTTGGGCAGGATTGGGGTCTATTGTAAGGCCAATATCTCCAAGAGTTCTGACCGCATCAAGATCTCGCGCCACCTGTCGAAGGATTCGCAATAGTTCCACCCGACGAATTCCTACCAAAGCTGAAGGAAATTTGCGAAAGGAACGGCATTGAGTTCATAGCGGATGAGATTTTCGTTGGCTTCGCAAGAACAGGTAAGTGGTTCGCTTGCGACCATGACAGTATCTGCCCAGACACAATGACCTGTGGAAAGGGCGGTGCGAGCGGTTTCCCGTTCGCTGTCGTGTTGGCAAACGATACGATTGTCGAAAAGTGTGCTGACGCTAAAATGAGCGCGACTTTCCAGGCAAATCCAGTGAGCTGCGCCGCGGCGCTGGCTACGGTTCGGGTCATCGAGAGCGAAGGCTTGCTGGAAAATGCATCCAAAAGCGGCGACTTTTTCATGAAATCTTTGAGGGACGTGTATGAGGACAGAGGGCTAAGAGGCGAGGTAAGAGGCAGAGGCTTGTTCATGGCAGCAGAACTCGTGACCGATGATGAGTCTAGGACCCCAAATACGGAGCTTGCCGAGCAGATCTCGCGCGAGTCGATAAAGAGAGGCGTCTTCGTCGAGCCTGGCGGAAGACACAGAAATGTCTCAGAATCACTCCGCCCCTTGTCATTACTCTCGAACAGGTGCAGAAGGCAACCGGAATAATCGATCAACCAGGTGCATGCGCTCTGCGGTGAGGTCCTGCAAAAGAAGTCTCGTCGTGGAGCAGAGTGCTAGACTAGGAACGCCGAGTAATCCCTGAACCATACACTGCTGACTCCTTAGGCCGAGGCGGCCTGATCTTGCCTCGGCAAGGTCACCATATCGCTTGGGCCTTGACCTCTGGCGGAATAGTCAAAGTGCTGATCTACAGAAGCAAGACAAGCCGAACTGAACTCCAGAAGTACTACACCTTCCTGAGCGACGACGCAAAGAACCTCACTCGGCAATGGCTGGAGATGCGGCCCGAGTGTAATCTCCCGCACCTCGACAAGAACTTCAATATGTCTAACCTGGCCAGGGCTCAGGAGAGAAAAGAAGACCTTGACAGGAATTTTGCGGTCGCTGTGAACTATGCTCTCGAGAACAGACCAGATCTCTTTCTCATGACTGGCGGCGTCTTCGATGGGAACTCCCCCAAGCAACTCCACCAGAGTCTTTGTGACTGAAAGGATCAGGCAACTGTGTGTGTGGGTCGCCTGGTGTGGGATTCGAACCCACGAAGGTCTACGCCACAGGGTCTCCGAGATCTCCTGCTGACTGTGCGAAAGGAGAAATCGTCACTTCCTCCCCGATAAGAGCCACTTGAAAGACGTTTCAAGTGATTCAAGGCTTTTCAGGCCATTCAACAGTCTTCAAGCAAATCAAGACTTGAACCTCAAACCATGAGCATTCAAGCCTACTTTGCGATCTACTGTTATTAGTCTAGCGCGCGCTGAGGAAACGAGTGAGATGACAATTTCAGCGTGGCCGTGCAATATGGAGTCGCTCCAACTTGGTAATGCTAGTAAGGAACCCAGCAAGAGTTCTGGCAACTTAGCGATGGAAAATGGGCTCGCGCGCTCAGGGGCCTAATTCTAGTTTGGCTAGCTACCCGCCGACACAATACTTCTTTGCCCCGCCGCCTGTAACGTTTATGGCTTGTCCTGAGATGAAACTCGAATCATCCGAGGTCAAGAACAACACTACTTTGGCTATATCTTCCGGGGTTGCTAATCTGCCCAAAGAAATGTCCGACGCCCATTGCGCTTTTACTTCCTCTGCTGATCGCGATTCGAGTTTGCCGATCTCGCTCGCGGCATAATCCAAGAGCTGCGTTTTTACATACGTAGGGCAAACCGCGTTTACGTTAATGTTGTATGGCGCCATCTCAAGTGCGAATGCCTGAGTGAAGCCTACTACCGCAAATTTCGAAGCGCAATAGGCCACTATCAGTGCTTCTCCTGTCATTCCGGCTTCCGAGGCGATATTGACGATCTTGCCTTTTCGTCGCGAGGTCATGTGCTTCGCGACGGCCTTGGAAAAGAGGAAAACTCCCTTCACATTAACATTGAACATCGCATCCCACTCCTCTTCCCTCAGGTCCAGAACCGGCCCAATCCGCAATATCCCGGCATTATTGACTAGTATGTCTATTTTTCCAAATTGCCGCAGGATCTTGTCGACAGCTTTATCGATCTCATCGCGCTTGGTTACATCTGCTTTGATGGAATGCTGGCGCAGCCGCCGTGCTGGTTCTGACTCCATTCAGCGTTATTCCCACGAAATTCAACCTCACCCGTGCGAGTTTGCCAAGACGGCTTTGGTAGGTAAGAGATTCGCCGGCAAGCATTCTACGAATAATGCTGACATATTCCTCAAGCCCAGCTAGCGGTTGACAGAACTTGATTCCTTGCTGTTCCACATACGCGCGAACTCCACTTCCAAGACCTAGAATCATCCTCTTGCCTGAGATCTCATCAAGCGTGGCAATGGTCATAGCCGCGAGCGCTGGGCTCCGATAGTAGGTCGGAATTATCCCAGTGGCCAGCTTGATCTTGTTCGTCGACATAGCCAGCGATGCCAACTGTGCGATAGCATCCCTGAATCTAAGATCTTCAGAAACCCAGACGGATTCGTACCCGCTATTCTCGGCCATCTTCGTGCATCTAATCATGTTCCGACAACTGTAGTCTCCGACGAAAGCCAGGCCAATTCGATTCATGCGTCATATCTCTGAAGCATGTAGGCAACCGGTACGGCACTCCACAGAAATCAAACACGCCTGCCTTAAGAATTATATACTCAGCCCGGTTCTTGTTCAGTTTTTGATGTGCCCTTGTACGGATACATGGGTAAGATCCTCCGAGTGAACCTGACAAGGGAAAAGATCGACTACGAACCCTTGCCAGAAGGCCTAGCTAGGAAATACGTCGGAGGAAGAGGACTTGGCGCCAAGATCCTATTTGATGAGCTCAAGCCCGGCATCGATCCCCTCGGCCCAGAGAACAAGCTAGTGATCGCTACCGGTGTCATGTCCGGAATTCCGTTCGCAGGGAACAGTCGCTTCGCTGTATGCACGAAGTCGCCGCTAGCATACGCATGGGCCGAATCCCTCAGCGGCGGATACATGGCACCCAAGATCAAACAGTCTGGCTTTGACGCGTTCATAATCGAGGGCGTAGCCAAGAACCCAGTCTGGCTGTTTGCCAACGAGGGAAAAGCGGAACTCAGGGATGCATCCAAGCTATGGGGGAAGTTCACAGCAGACGCAGAGAAGGGAATCAAGAAAGAAATCGGTGACAGGAGCGGCCGAGAGACCAGTGTCGCCACGATAGGGCCTGCAGGAGAGAAGCTTGTGCGCTTTGCAGCCATCATCAATGACTTGCGTGAGGCATGCGGCCGATCTGGCGTTGGCACCGTCATGGGCTCCAAGAAGTTGAAGGGCTGGGCCTGCAAGGGCAATCTCAAGCCCAAAGCCTACGACGAAAAGAAACTGAACGAATACGTGAGGCAGTGCGCGACAGAGGTCAAGAAGGGCCCCGCAATACAAGGTTACCACGATTACGGAACCGCAGGCGACACAGACGACAACAACGCCTCTGGAAGACTCCCGACAAAGGCTTTTCAACGCGGAACCTTTGAAGGCGCCGAGAAGATTACCGGCGAAACCCTAGTCAGTAGTGGATTCTTGGTAGGCAGGGACACCTGCTGGGCCTGTTCGACGAACTGCAAGCGTGTTGTCGAATCCAAGCCGCATGGCATCGTCCGCGAGTTAGGTGGACAGGAGTATGAGACTACCGCTTCTCTCGGATCCTTCTGCATGAATGACGATATGTACGCCATAGGCAAGGCCAACCAACTCTGCAACCTGTACGGTATAGACACGATTTCGGCTGGAGTCGTTGTGGCCTTCGCGATGGAAGCCTACGAGAAGGGACTCTTCACAAAGGAACAGACCGGCGGTCTGGAGATAAGGTGGGGAGATCCAGAAGTCGTAGTGAAGCTTGTCGAGAAGATTGGAAAACGTGAAGGTATCGGGCATCTCCTTGCAGAAGGCGTCTGGAGGGCCGCGAAGAAGATAGGCGGAGGCGCCGAGGACTTCGCTATACAGGTCAAGGGTCGCGAGGTTCCAATGCATGAACCTCGTGGCAAGAGGAATGTCGGCTTGATGTATGCAGTGGCAGACCGCGGAGCCTGCCACATGGAGTGGGAGCACGACGACCTATGGCAGCCTGATACGATGCTGAGACCTGAACTGGGCTTGACCCCCGACTATGTTCCGCAGCGAGACTTGCTTGACCACAACCTCAGCAAAGTGAGGCTCGCCAAGATCGCCGGTGATCTGTGGTCGATGTGCAACAGCCTCGTGGTATGCGTCTTCGACATCTATCCAGGCGGAGGACTCGAGCACTCCACATTACTTGGCGTGCTGAATGCTGCAACAGGTTGGAACATGACGATGAAGGAATACATGGAGGTTGGCGAACGAGCCATTGATCTGACTCGTGCCTTCAACGCACGTGAGGGTCTAACAAGAAAGGACGATCAACTTCCGAAGAGGCTCATGGAACCGCTCCCCGACGGCTCTTTTGCCGGAAAACCGCTGACCCAAGAGATGCTGGACAGCATGCTCGACAACTACTACGAGCTGCGGGGCTGGGACAAGAAGACAGGCATACCAACAAGAACGAAGCTCGAGAGGATCGGCCTCAAGTCCGTGGCCGACCGGTTGGACAGGCTTGGAAAACTGCCGTCATAGATCTGCCGCCTCAGAGGTCGGGGAGTACTAGTCATCCTAGTGTACTCCATTTTCCTCATCCCACATGCGTGGAGAATGGTGCTTGAAGACAAGCTCTACAATGGTCCCTGCACGGAGCCCAGTTAGGAGCCACTGATTCAGCTGGGTGTCGTCGCCTCCTAGGCGGGGACATTACGGGCAAGGCGGTAGTTCCGGTAGTTGAGCAGCCAGACAAGTCGTACAAGACCTCTTTTATGGGAGGGGATCTGCTTGTGAAGACACAGGAGGAACTCATCGAACTAGAGCAGATGATAACCCTGAATGGGCAGTACCCATTTCGCACGAACGAGGCAGAGATGAAACGTCTGAACGCTGATCCCGGGCAGGTTGAGAAACTATTCGAGAGATTGATGATCGAAAGGCTGCAGAGGTGGTGTGAGATCGCTGAGGAACGCCTCAAGAATACGACGGTGAAGATGTACGTCACGGGCGGTAATGACGACGTGTGGGCAGTGGAGTCAATCCTACGGAGTTCCAGATACGTGATCGACCCGGAAGGGCAGGTTGTGAAGATCGACGACGATCATGAGATGATTAGCTCCAGTCACAGTAATCCGACTCCATGGAAGTGCCCAAGAGACATACCTGAAGAACAGTTGGAGAATGTGCTTGATGCCATGGCAGCCAAGGTCGACAACATGCGTAACTGTATCTTCAATATCCATATTCCACCTGTGGACTCCACGCTTGATACGTGTGTCAAACTTGACGTCACAAGCTACCCTCCGAAACCTATCCGCAGGAAGGGCTTTTCCCCTCTCATATCATTGGGTAGTTTTACATCACGGTATGGGGTACTGCCGTGATAAGACAGCGTCCTCCTCACGGCGGGAAAGTAGACTAGGAAGATTGGCATTCTATCAAGTGCCACTATGAATTATGGTAGGAGCCTGTCATGCATGACCCTTGTGGTTCGTTCAGCATCATTCGCGTCCATGTTGGAGCAGATCGAGTCTTACTCAGCGGAAAGGCGGTCACTGTACTTGAAGGCGAACTCTGCGCCTGACGGGACCGGTCGCTCTGAATCCCCAAGTAGCTGAGGTAGGATGAAGCGAATAGGTCTCTACTTCGTCGGAGACTACTCCTGTGAGGAAATGGTCCTATACAGTAAGTTGGCAGAGCAGAATGGCTACGAATCCGTGTGGGTAGCTGAAGACCTGAGTTTCAGAGATGGCGTCGTACCGCTCTCCGCAATTGCAGTGGCAACCAAGAAGATTAAGCTCGCAACCGGGATTATCCCGGTCTATTATCGAAGCCCCGCACTGGCGGCCATGACCGCTGCAACTCTTGACGAATTATCGAGCCAGCGTCTGATTTTGGGTGTTGGTAGTGGCGTTAGGGAATATGTTGAACGTCAGGGGTTGGAGTTCAAGAAGCCCTTGGCTGCTGTGAAAGAGTATGTCGAAATTGTTAGGCTGCTATCAACAGGGAGGAGTGTGTCTTACTCTGGGAAAGTTCACCAGCTCAAGGATACTAGGCTGGCCTTCAAGCCTCCGAGGGCTAGGGTTCCAATATACGTGGCTGCTCGAGGGCCAAGGATGTTCCAGCTGGCAGGGGAGATTGCTGATGGCGCCTTGGGCTGTGACGGGTTCTGTGAGCAGGGTTATGTGAAATGGGCTCTGGATAACGTGAGGATCGGTGCTGAGAAGGCACATCGTCGTCCTGAAGATATTGACTTAGGTTTCCTCGTGCTAGTGTCGGTTTCGGAGAACTCAAACGAAGCGAAGGAGCGCGTGAAGCCTGCGGTTGTTTCTTTGTTTGCACAAGGTGTGTTTGACCCGCACTTGAAAACGATGGGTTTGTCAGAATCTGACGTCGCTTCTGTTCGCGAGTCACTGAGAAGCGGCGATCTGACGACGGCCTACCGAAACGTTCCCGCCGCTTTGCTTGAAGCTTCAGCCATCTACGGGACTCCTGATGAGTGCGCCCGAAAAATGAGCAAGTTCAGGGAGGCCGGGGTTGACTTGCCAATTATCGAGCCCATAGGTCCAGACAAGGAGTTGATTATACAAGTAGCCAAGGATTGGTGAGGGCCAGTCAGTAGATAGGGTAGGGTAGTATCTTCGCTTTTTCTTTCTTTGCACGCTCGTAGATTGAGAATCCACCTTGGCGCTTGAAGTTCTCCGAGTATTTCGCGACCTTGTCCCGATCTAGCTCGATTCCCAGACCCGGTTCTTCAGGCACGCGCATGCAGCCATCTTCGAAAGTAAGCATGCCTTGGCGGCAGATGTCGTCCGTCAGGTACATGTAGTATGTCTGGTTGGGGAGAATGAAGTTAGGCGTCGAGGCTGCAATATGTAGGATCGCATGGGTCCCTATCGATAATTCCCAACCCGCGTGGCCTACAACTGGCAAGCCGGCTGCTTCACAGATCGCGCAAGCTTTCTTCGAGTTCAGAATTCCTCCCTGCATCTTGGGGTCAATGTGCCCAATGATGTCAGCCGCCCCATCCTTCGCGACACGAAAGATTTCCTGTAGCGTCTCAGCGCCAGAACAGATTGGCGTGTCCACAGCATTCCTAACCCTGCTCATTCCGTTGATGTAGGTTGGGTCTTCGACGAACTCAATGTCAAACCGTTCCAGTCTCTTTATCATCTTGATTGCGAGACTGGGCGTCCACGCCAGATTCGCGTCAACCCTGATTTTCAACTTGTCGCCCACAGATTCCCTTACCGCCCTAACTGCCTCTATGTCTTCTTCGTCGTCGATTCCAACCTTGATGTTGAACGTCCCGAACCCTTGTTTAGTGAAAGCGTCAGCTTGTTCTGCCATGTCTTCTGGTTTCTTCCGGTTTAGGTATGGCGCGAACGGAACCTTGTTGGTAACAGCACCGCCGAGAAGCTTGTGCAACGGTTTCTTGCAGGACTTTCCGACAATATCCCACAAGGCCATTTCGATTCCGGAAACGACCCGGTGGTCTATCAGACCTGCACCCCAAACCTTTCTCATGATTCTTTCAATGTCGCATGGATCTTCTCCTACCAGAAGTTTCCCGGCAGAGTCGAGAATTATTTGGCTGTATTCAGCAGATGCGTGGGGACTGGTTCCTTCCCCAACCCCAACAATTCCTTCGTCTGTGGAAACTTCAACAACTATGGCGTTTACGCCATAATGCCCAATTCCCCATGCCCAAGGTTCAGGCTCCTTGTATGGCACACAGACAATCGTAGACGCTAGATCAGTGATCTTCATTTGGTACCATGCTTCCTCTTTTCAAGCGTTAAGTATGCCCGACAAGTCAGATTCATCCGAAACTTTAAGATTGCCCAGCATTTTCCAGATCTCATTTAGAGCCTCGTGCGGGTCCGCAGGTATGAGGGGACGAACCAAATCGAAACGACGACACCGATAGCGATTATTACACCCTCCACGGCAGGAAAGACGTACGGGTTGACCCCTATCAAACGCATAAAGTTGGCCAAGATTTCAAGGAATAGCGCTCCCATGAGTGCCTTCCAAAGTTTTCCTCGGCCGCCGAAGAGGTAAACACCACCAATTATGGGGGCCGCCACTGTATCAAGCAAGTAGGATTCACCGGTGTTTGGGGCTACGTTGGCGACCCTGTATAGAAAAACAAACGCCGAGATCACGACTAGACTCGCTGAAACAACATAAACCGCCGTCTTGATTTTGGCTACAGATACGCCGGTGATCAGGGAGACTCTTTCGTTACCACCGACTGCATAAACATGTTTGCCGAATTTTGTCTTAGTCAGAACAAGGGTGAGCACGACAAAGACTGCCATCCAAGTTATCACGGGGAACAATTCGCGCGCGCCAGGTAGAGTCCCAACGACGGCGTAGATCATGTCTTGAATTTGTGGAAGATATTTCGCTGACCCTAGCGCGTAATAGTGCACAGATCGCACGATCATCATTGTACCCAATGTGATCACAAAAGAAGGAATCGTGGTCTTGGCCACCAGCACTCCATTCAAGAGGCCCAATAGCAAAATGGCTATAGTGGGCACTAAAAGCGCCACCAACATTCCGTAGCCACTCAGTAGCAAAGCCGCATAAACGCTGCAGAACAGCGCGAAATACGAGGACATAGACAAATCGATCTGGCCAGTGAGTAGGACGATGCATTGGGCCATCGCTAGGATACCAAGAATTGAAACGCGGCTGATGACGTTCATGACGTTGCCTAGTGTCAGCCATTTTCCTTGCGTTGCAATTATCGTGGCTGCGAGAAAGATGAGAAACATTATCATTATGTTGTAATCTTCGATGAACGATTTCATTCGTTCGCTCAACGTGATCTTCATTTCTTTCTCTTCTCCCTGAGAAATGCATAGAGGACAACTAGAAGCAATAGAACGCCGCGGAATGCTCCCTCGAGCAGCGGCGAGATATTCAGAAAAATGACGGCCATGTACAGAAGCGCGAAGAAGATCGTCCCGAGGGACGCGTCAAGTATATTGCCTTTGCCACCTGATAGTGAAACACCACCGATGACTGTCGCAGACACCGAGTCGAGCATATATTTGAACGCGCCCGCAATCGGGACCCCCGAAGCCGTGTAGCAGCTGTAAATGATTCCTCCAAGCCAAGCGAGCAATGCCGAGCTCAAATAGACAAGAAGTTTCACTCTGTCATTATTGACGCCGCACACATAGGCTGCCTTCTCAGACGCACCAACAGCATACACATGCCTTCCAAATGGCGTCTTTGTGAGAAGAATATACATCCCTGGAATCAGTGCTATCCAGAAGAGACTGTAGTACGGCAAGCCTCCGAAGCTGGCTCTGCCCAGCCAAACCATGGGCTCATTGTTGAGCGTGATTGGAGCTCCGCCTGTGACGCTAATGGCCAACCCTGTGGCAATGCCGAAGGATACAAGCGTGGCAATCAAGGGCGGGAAGTGCGTCTTGGTAACAAGAAAACCGCTGACGCATCCGATAATTACGCAAACGACAAACGTCCCAAGAAGAATATAGGGTATTCCAAAGTTGAGAGCAATCCATGCAGCCAGAATTGACGTGAGTCCAATCAATGCTCCATTGGATACGTCGATTCCTCCGCTTATGATTACAACGGCTTGCCCAAGCGTCAGAAAACCTAGCATTGTAGACATGCTAAAGAAGGAGAGACCTGCCTCGCGAGACGACATCGGTTGGGGAAAGGTCGCTAGCATTACCGCAAGCAGGATGACTATTGCGATTATCAGATTGTGTTCTAGTAGGAAATCTTTCAGTCGGGACCCTTTACTTTGGGGGGCGTCTGTATTGAGCGCGTTAAGTTGAGCGTTCTTTTCTGCCAAGAAAAGAACCAGTTTCAAAAAAGTGGGGAGGGCGCATTTGCCAGAGGCTTCTGGTCGATTATAGTCTTATGCGCACTTCCGTTTACTTGACGAGGTTGGTGCTTGGCACTGGGTCGCCTTCGTTCCACCAGTCTGGTTTGCCGTTCGGGGCGTCTACCCATAGCTCTTGGTACTTGTTCATCTCAGTTGTTGGGTAGTCAATCTTTAGCTTCTGACAGGCTTCAATTTGCTGCTGTAGAATTTCCTTGTGTCCTGGCATCCAGTTTGTGTAGTTTCTGAGCGGGATGTACTTGTATGCGTCGAGCTTTGCTCCATTCAGGTAGTTGATCACTGATTCGAAAGCAGCATAGCCAAAGTATGGTGGGCACTCGACCGAAAAGGCACCTTCACCGCTCATGACCTTCTCTAGCCAAGGCACATAGCAGTCTTGTCCTGTTATGTAGCCGATCAATTCGTCGCGGCCGGTTCTCTTCACGGCGTCAAGGGATGGAAGAGACATGATATCGCCATGGCTGAAGATAGCGTCAAGCTCGCCTTTCGGGAATCGAGCTAGGTCGTCTTCAATTATTGTGGCCGCTTCACCTGCGTCCCAGTCTCCCGGACGGGAGTCAAGTATTCTGATGTCTTTGTAGTTGTTCATGTGTGCCAAATAGTCTTCGATGCCTACGCTGTATTGGATGCACGGGGACGATGCTAGGGTTCCGTCGATCTCAACGACATTTCCCTTCGGCGCACTGTTCTTTTTTGTCAGCAAGTCGACGAGAAGTTTTGCTCGAGCCCTGCCTGAGTAATACCAGTCCTGTATTATGGCTTGAGCATACATGCCTGTGCCTGGTTTTCTAACGATCTCTCTGTCAATGCAAAACAGTGGAACGCCTGCCTGGTCACACTTGTCAAGTGCTGGATCTAAAGGAGCAGATTCGTATGGGCTTAGTATCAGGGCGTCAGGTTGCATGGCAAGGAGAACTTCAACGTCTGATAGTTGCTTAGCCGAGTCTGAAAGTGCGTTAGTCCAGATGAAGTCTATTCCTGGACCTAGTTCCCCGTATTTCTTCGACCAATTCTCCATGTCTTGCACAAAGGACCAGCGCCATGGGTCTGCCATCTCACCGTTCGAGAATACGATCTTGTACCTCTTGTTCGGCGCAGTCATCTCTAGCGGGCCTGGGGCACTCGTGCTCGTCTGTACCTCAGTGACGGTGGTAGTGACGGGGGTTGTCGGTGTCGGTGGCGTTTGTCCAGCGTAATAGCCTGCTGCGCCTGCGACTGCTGCGACGACAACTCCGGTTCCAACGTATTTGAGGAAGTTTCTTCGAGGTATTTTGTCTTTTGACATTCGTTTTGCACGAGCAATCCATTCGAGTACGGAGTTTAAATAAGTTGCGATGTGCAGGGCTTTGACGAGATGAAAATTTCTTCTCCGTGACTGGCTTCTGGTTGCGTGTTGGCTAGGCCTGGAGTGTCCCTACCCCGTGTTGAGGGTGAGGCTTTGACTAGGCTGAATCCTGAGCGGCTCTCC
>Ga0315282_10006916_pt1 | contig 18808 bp, 14 predicted proteins | sample YL17G07_20_MG_FD_203693 | JGI IMG/M metagenome (GOLD analysis project Ga0315282, IMG submission 203693) | Sediment microbial communities from Yellowstone Lake, YNP, Wyoming, USA - YL17G07_20 | ecosystem: Environmental > Aquatic > Freshwater > Lake > Sediment | place: USA: Wyoming | collected...
TTGAGGCGGAAGCGGGCATACTCCGGCGAGCGCCAGACCTCCTCATAGCTTTGCGTAATCAGGTTGCCGAAGCTGGTGACGTGATTGGTGCCGCAGCAGGCCGTCAGCTCCCCCTCGACCGTCACCATGGCGCTGCCCATCGGCACGCTGCAGTGGCGTGAGTCGCGGTGCGGTGGGCAACCGACCTCGCCCTTTTCAAAGTCCACGTAGTCGATGCGCTGGTGGTCCGGCGAGAGCGGCATGAACTGCCGGAAGGCCTCCTCGCCGAAGCAGGGCTTGAAGGTGCACGGCTCAAGTCTGAACTGGTCCACGCCCAGCTCGGCGGCAAGCCTCTTGGCCTCCTCGACGTACATCTCCGTGTGCTTGAAGACGATGAACTTGAAGGTGATGGTGGGCCGGGCCGCACCCAGCCGCCGCTTGGCCGCCACCAGGGCGCGCACGTTGCGCAGGACGCGCTCGAGGTTGCCGCCGCGCCGGTAGCGGGCATACATCTCCTGGTTGATGCCGTCGACCGAGAAGGTAAAGTCGGTGACACCCGCCCGGATGACGCGCTCGCAGTCGAGGTCGACGTTGCCGTTGGTGTCGATGTAGACGTAGGGCGTGCCCTTGACGCAGCCTAAGATGCGGTAGACGTCCGGGTGCAGGAACGTCTCGCCGTAGCCCACCAGGATGAGGCGCTTGGTGGTCGGCCGCAGCTTCTCCCACACGGCCGCGAAGGTCTCGTAGGGCATGTGCTGGCGCGCCGTCGTCATCTGGCCCGCCCCGTTCTCGCACAGCGGGCACTTCAGGTTGCAGACGGTGGTGGTCTCGAAGGTTATCTCCTGGGGCAGCGGCGGGTTCTCGACGAGGTTGATCACACTCGCCGCCCGGGCGTTGCCGTCCAGACCGTGGGCGAGCCTGGCCAGGCGGTAGGCCTCCCAGGCAAGCCCCTGCCCCGCCATCAGGCAGGCCAATTCCGTCAGCAGCACCGGGTTGCCCGGCGAGTACTTCATCCCTTCCCGGAGCAGCAGCGCCAGCTCCATGGGCGAGACGGCCTGCCCCTGACGCCTGACGTCGGCCATCCGATTGTTGAGGTAGTTCAAGAACACGTCCATTGGTTGTCTCCTTCAGACTGCGCGATCAGGCCCGCGCTCCGGCATCCAGCACGCCCCTGGCCCGCGCGTAGGCCTGGCGGTACTCCGGCGTGGCCACGGCCTTGGCGTTCTGCTTCTCGAGCTGCTCGGCCATGCCCCCGCGCCCGGCCGCCGCGTGCGACAGCACCAGCTTGGCCAGCAGGTCGGCGTCGTTGCTCAGGCCGAGGCCGTTTTGCACCTCGTGGGCGAGGGCCTCCCAGTCGCGCCTGGCCAACAGGAGGTCGGTCACCTTCGGGTAGTAGCCGTCGCGGTCCACCTTTTGGCCGCGGATGAGCCGGTCGAACTGCCGCATCCAGCGCTGGCCGGGGTGGGAGGGGAGCGCCTCGCCCGCCAGCAGCCGCTCGTAGAGTGCCTTGTATTGCCGCGCCACGACCTCTGCCGAGTGGTGCTCCACGACGTAATCCTCGAGGGCCTTGAGGTCAGCCTCGGCCCTGCCCTCTATAAACTCCGCGACGGCCGCGCACATCTCCTCCTCACTCCCCACGCGCACCACCGGGGCCCGCAGCTTGGTTTCCGTGGCCAGGAACTCCTCCGCGCGCAGGGTGCACACCACGGGCCGGCCCAGGTACATCGCCTCGAGGGCGAAGAGGCCGAGGGTCATGTTCACCTGGTCGATGGCCACCCCGCGGCCGGGGTACATCTTCAGGGCGTCCTGGGCGGCCACGCCGTGGATGTAGCGCAGCTCGATGCGCTCGCCGTAAGTCCGCTTGAGGCGCTCGCAGGCCCGCATTATGTAGCGGCTGCCCTTGAGCAGGTTGTTCGAGGGCGCGTGCAAGATGGAAAAGACCTGGGCCTCCGGCTGCGGCGCGGCCTTGAGGGCCGAGAGCGGCTCCAGGTCGATGGGAATGGGGATCGTCGTGCTCCAGGGCACGTGGGCGCACAGCTCGGTGTCGCCGGAAACAATCGCGTCGGCGTGCTGGGCAAACTGCCAGATCTTGAAATACTGCGGCCGGGTGCACAGCGGCGGCCGGGGCAGCTCGAGGGTGGGGTCGTCGTACTTGAGCTGCCAGTAGACGAGCTTCGAGTTGTTGCGCACGTCGGAGCCGAAGCTGCTCACGACGACCTTCTTGCCCATCGCCTTGAGGGCGGCCAGGTCCCAGTAAGGCTCGCGCCCGGGGTGCGACTGCCAGCCGCCGAAGGAGCCCCCCGTAGCCAGGCTCTCGCAGAAGTGGAAGTGGAAGACGTCGTACCTGGGGGCCTCACGCTTCATGAACTCGTCCACGAAGCCGTGCAGCCTCTGCTGGCGGTCCTTGGCATCCAGCCGGTCGAGGTCGAGGTTGACGTCGCCCTCGTAGCCCAGCCAGGTGCGGAAGTAGGACACGACGGTGGAGTCCACGCCGAGGCGCCGCAAATACTTCGAGATGACGGGCGCGTTGTTGGCGATGATGAGCGGCAGGTGGACGACCCTCACGGCGCGCACCTCCATGCTGCGTACCTCTTGCCCAGCCGCAGCCGCGTGCTGCGCCAGAGTGAGGCGGGCCGATTCCGCTCGATGCCCGGCAGCTCGATCTCCTCGATGATGAGCACGCCGGCCCCGGTGAGGATGGCTGCCTCGCCGCTCTCCGCCCTCAGCTCGGCCACCTGGCCGGGTATGCCCACCCAGCGGTAGGGCAGCTCCCCGGCGCGGGCCCGCCAGATGACGACCTTCTGCCCCTCGGCCCAGGAGAAGGCCCCATGGAAGGGCTCGGCACTGGCGCGCACGAGTCTGGCGATATCAGCCGCGGGGCGCTGCCAGTCGATCTCGCCGTCCTCGGGGCGCCGCGGAAAGCAGCGCAGGAAGAGCGCGGGCGCGGTCGGCTGGGGCCGGGGCGAAAGTGTCCCGCGCTCGAGGCCACCCAGCACCTCGACGAACATCCGCGGGATGGCCTCGTCCAGAAATTGATAAACGTCGCCGATGTAGGTCTGCTCGCCTAATGGGAAGCAGCGCTGCGCCAGCACCGGCCCGGCGTCGAGGTCGGCAATCATGCGGTGCAGGCTGAGCACGACCTTCTCCTCGCCCATGAGTATCGCCCAGTTCGGGCAGGCGTTGCCGCGGAAGCGGGGCAGGTCGCCGGCGTGGGCGTTGATGATGCCGTGCGGGAAGGCGCCGAGCATCTGCCCGCCGATGACGCTCAGCCAGTTGACGCTGATGGCGGCCTGCGCCCCCGAGGCCGCGGCCATGTCCAGGTAGCGCGACTGATTGATCTGGGCGTCGCAGAAGAAGGGGCAGCCGAGCTCTTTGGCCAGCCGCTCGAAGTCCTCCTCGCCCGCGCTGTATTCCGGGGCGGCCTGGCAGGTGCCGATGAGGGCGACCTCGTGGCCGGCCTGCACGCAGGCGCGGATGCTCTCATAGAGCCAGCTCGTGCGGCCAAAGGCGGCTATCCTCACCGGGGCCTCCTCACGCCGCCCGCGCCGCTGGCCGAGCGCACTCGCCCCGGCACAGGTCGCCGATCGTCTGCGCGCGCCCCGTTCGGGCCAGGTGCTCGACCGCCTCGAGGAACATCGCCCGCGGGCCTGAGCCTTGATGAACAAAGCCGCTCAGCTCCTCGGCGCGGCGCGAGTAGAGGCGCTCGTTGTCCCTAAGGGCCTCGTAGCGCTCGAAGCGCGGCGAGTTGAGATAGACGTGCACGGGATGGAAGTCGAGGACCTTGAGGCCCGGGCCGAGGGCGAGCACCGGGGCGAGATTCCACCAGGGGGCGGCCTGGAGCATCTCGAAGTCGTCTTCCCAGACGTAGGGCAGCCGCACGAAGGGCCGGCCCGCCAGCGGGTAGTCCACCGGCCTGAGCCCGGCTGCGCGCGGCAGGTAGAGCGAGACGTCGGCCTCGATGGCCGTCGTCGCCGCCACGAGCTGGAGCAATCGTGTCGACTGCACCAGGCCGTGGGTGCGCATGCAGCGGGCGTGTGGCACCAGCCTCAGGCAGTGGTCGAGGACGGCCTCCGGGGTCGCGCCTTGGGTGGAGCCGGCGGCGAAGTTGGGGTGAATGCCCAGCTCGAAGAGGTCGGGGTGCTCGCGCAGCCTGCCCACGGCGGGGCTCTCATGCGTCACGAACCAGGTCGCCTTGACGCCACGCGCTAGCAGCACCTCGGCCGCGTAATCGATCATGAAGTCGGGCGCCCAGTCGATGTCGAGCGTCAGAATTATGGGCATCTCGCTCACCATTGCATTCACTTGGGCGCCGCCGCGAGGTAGACGGCGGCCTCCGGGGCAACTGCCGGCACCGGCGCCCCAAGCGGGCTCTCCGGCTCGTCCTCTGCCCAGGCCCGCCTGCCCGGCGAGAAGCTGCGCAGCCATATCTCGAAGCACAGCAGCGACCAGATGCGCAGGCGCCGGTTGACTCGCCCCTCGCAATGCTCCTCCAGGGTCTGGCGAATCTGGCGCGGATTGACGTAGTCGCCGAGGAGTGCCTCGCGCCCCAGGATCAGCTTCTTGACGTAGTCGAGGGCCGGGCCGCGATACCACGAGGCGTCGGGCGAGCTGAAGCCCTGCTTGCAGCGCGTAATGATCTCGGCCGGGATGAAGCGCGCCATCGCCTTGCGCAGCACGTTCTTGCCGTCGTCGTGGGTGGCGAAGTAGTCGCCGCGTTTGGTCGGGATGTTCTCGTCGGTCCGCTTCCACTCCTCGAGGTTGCGCAGCTTGTGGCGCACGGGGATCTTCTGGGCGAAGTCCACCAGGTCGTTGTCGAGGAAGGGGAAGCGCTCCTCCAGGCCGTGGGCCATCGCCAGGCGGTCGCCCAGGACGAGTGCGCCGTGCAGGAAGGTCTTGGCCTCGAAGTAGAGCGAGTTGGCGATGTGGTCCTCGGGCGTGTCGAAGGACAGATCCGGGTGGAAGGTGAACACGCGCTTGAGCACCCGCTTCATGTCGGTGCTCTCCATCGCCGCAAGTGTTTGCGGGGTGAAGAAGCCCGCGCGCTCCTCATCCGGGACGAGCCGCTGCCAGTAGGCGTAGTAGTTGTCGAAGAACTCTTCCTTGTTCAGCGAGCGCGAGACGCGGTAGTAGCGCCAGGGGTAGCCGCCGAAGAGCTCGTCGCCCCCTAATCCCCCCAGGCAGACCTTGACGAACTTCGAGGCCAGGCGGGCAATGTAGTAGTTGCCGTAGGACATGCCCAGGCGCAGGTCCTCCAGGTGGCGCACGAGGTCTGGCAGCGCCCAGGCGACGTCGGAGTGGCCCACCACCTGCTCGTAGTGCTCCGTCCCGAAGAGCGAGGCCATGACCTCGGCCTGCACGCGCTCATCGAAGCTCTTCTCGACACCCTCCACCCCGCCCATGTGCCAGCCGCAGGTAAAGGTGTGCATCCGCTCCACGCGCTTGCTGGCGATGGCCACAATGGAGCCCGAGTCCATGCCGCCAGACAGATAGGCCCCCACGGGGACGTCGGCGGCGAGCTGCCGGTTGACTGCCTGCACGACGAGGCGCTGGAGCTCCCCTGTCGCCTCCTGCTCGCTGATGAGGGGGTCTGTGTGCGAGAAGTCGAAGTCCCACCAGGAGCGGCGCTCGGATCGGCCGCTGGCGGCCTCGACCGTGAGCAGGTTGGCCGGGGGCAGCAGCGACACTCCCTTGAAGAGCGTGTGGAAGCGGAACAGGTTCTGGAAGGTGAAGTACTCGCACAGGGCGTCGCAGTCGACGTCGAAGGACAGGGCGGGGTGCGTGAGCAGCGCCTTGATTTCCGAGGCGAAGAGCCACACGCCGCCGCAGTTGGCGTAGTAGAGCGGCTTGGTGCCGAAGCGGTCGCGGGCCAGATACAGCCGCTGCTCTCGGGCGTCCCACAGGGCGAAGGCGAAGTGGCCGTTGAGGCGGGGAAGCAGCCCCTCGCCCCACTCCTCCCAGCCGTGGATAATCACCTCGGTGTCGCAACGGGAGGCAAACTCGTGGCCGGCGGCTTCGAGCTCGCCCCTAAGCTCCCGCCAGTTGTAGATCATGCCGTTGTAGACGAGGGCCAGGCGGCCGTCACTCGAGCGCATCGGCTGGTTGCCGGCGCTCGTCAGATCGACCACGGCCAGGCGGCGGTGGCCCAGCCCGAGGTTGCCCGCCAGATACACGCCCTCGTGGTCGGGGCCGCGGTGGGCCAGGGCGCGGCACATCCGGCGCACGGCCTCCTCGGCCACGCTCTCGCGGCGGCGCAGGTCGAGGATGCCTGCCAGGCCGCACATCAGACGGTCCCCGCACTGGGCTGCTCGGCGGCTTGCTGCACGGCCGCAGGCCCCTCAGCCCTGCCGTAGAGCTCGCCCAGGACATAAAGTTCACCGATGAAGGGCCGCTCCAGATAATACATCTTCCAGTGGTCGCAGTGGCGGCAGGTGGCGTCGCGCAGGCGCTCGGGCGCGAGGTGCTCCTGCCTCAACGCCTCGTAGGCCGCCCCGTGCCAGACCCCGGCCACGGACTGCCGATTCAGGTCGCCCAGGGCGGGCTCGCGCTGCCAGTCGTGGTTGCAGGCGGCGACCCGGCCGTCCCAGTAGGCGACGAGGTCGCAGAAGGGCTTGTGGCAGGGCTGCCTGGGCATGTCCTTGGGCACCTCGGGGCAATCGAGGCTCCCCGGGTGGCCGTCGGCGGAGTGCTCGTAGTAGATGCGCACGCGCTCCACCCGGCCCCTCCAGTGGGCGACGAACTCCTCGATGCTCCCCGCGTTGGCCGCCGTGCGCGTGGCCGAGACCTGGACCTCGGTGGCATAGCCGCCAGCATTCCGGCGCCTGATGAACCCCTCGACGTTGGCCATGACTCGGGCGAAGTTGCCTCCGCGGCGGATCCGGGCATACTCGGCCGGCCGGACAGTGTCGAGGCTGAAGGAGACGAAGTCGAGGCCGAGGTCGAGCAGCTCCTGGGCCAGGCGGGCACTCATGAGCATCCCGTTGCTGACGAGCTGGATGGGCCCGAGCCCCCGGCGCTTGGCGTAGGCGAGGAGAGGGACGAGCTTCGGGTGCAGCAGGCTCTCGCCGCGGAAGAAGGGCACCAGGGCCACCGGCAGGTGAGCGCTCGCCTCATCGACGACGCGCTCGAAGAGGGCCTGGCCCATCATGCCCTTGCTGTATCCCTTGCCTTGGCGGCCCGAGCCCAGGCGCGACGGGCACATGACGCAGGCGAGGTTGCAGCCGTTGGTCAGCTCGAGGGTCAGGCGGTTGGGAAAGTCCAGCGTGGCGGGCTTGGCCGGGGAAGGCATATCGTTTGTCCAACTTTTGGCCGCAAGGTCTGGGCACCGGCCTGGGGTCGCAGGCGTGCCGGCGGCGGGCAAGATTCGCCCTTCGGCTGAGCGTGAGCAAGGAGAGTGCCAAAACGGGGGCGGCTGGGGTGGGCTCGCGGGGGCTAACTGGCGGCCCCCCGGCCGTTTTCGGCCAGGGCTTAAGGGATGGCCAGGCTCACGGTGAGGGTCGCGGCGAGGGTCGCGGTGAGGGTCTTGGCGGGGGCGTCGTCGCAGACCTCGACCGGCAGGCTGACCCGGGCCTCGTGGAGCAGGCAGAGGGCCTCTTCACCCTGCTGGCAGTAGTAGACGGTGAGGTCGAGCCGGAGCGTGGCCCGGCCGGCGTGGGCGGTGAGCGCCACCTCCACCGGGAAGCGCACGCCCTCGAGTGTCGCGGGCGGCTCGGGGCGCACCACGGCCTCATCGGAGCTGGCGATGGTGAGGGATGACGGGGCCTCCAGGTTGGCGTGGTAGCCCGGGGCAAATTCGGGGGCCACGCTGAGGGTGGCGCGGCCAGGGCGCAGGAATTGGCGGGGCAGCTCCGTGATGCGGCCCTCAAATTCCGCTACGGCTGGCCTGTGCACCCGTGCCTCGCCCTTGATCTCGAGCGTGGTCACCCTGCCCGTGGCCAGGTCGGCCACCCGCACGGCGTGGTTGTTGGTGTCGGCGATGTAGAGCGCCCCACCCGCCACACTCACCCCCTCGGGCTCGTAAAAGGAGGGCCGGTCGCCGTCCTCGAAGCCGGGCTGCCCGGTGCCCAGCAGCGTCCGGGCCCGCCGCTCGCCGATCTCCACCCGCTTGATCTTGTGGTTGTAGGTGTCGGCCACAATCAGCCCGCCGCCCAGGTACGTCAGGCCTATGGGGTGCTGGAGGCGGACATCGAGCCCCACGCCGTCGCGGTCGCCGAACTCGAACAGGTCGCCGCCGACAATCGTCTCCACCCGGCCGCCCACGCGCAGGTCTGCCGCGCGGATCGAGCTGTCCTCGCTGTCGGCGAAGTAGAGGCGCTCCCCGTCGGTGGTCAGCCCCGAGGGCTGGGCCAGGGCGGCGCTGGAGAGCGGCCCGTCTATGCGCCCCTCACGCCCCGAGCCGGCATAGGGCCCGACCTTGAGGGTGGCCAGGTCGAGTCGCCAGAGCTGGTGTGGCCCGGCCATGGCGATATAGAGCGAGCCCCCGTGCAAGGCGACATCCCAGGGCGAGTTGAGCGGCGTGCGGCGGCCCTCGCCCGACTGGTTGAGGCGCCTGGCCTGCTCGCCGGTCCCGGCCAGGGTGGTGACACTGCTGCTGGTGAAGTCGGCCAGCCGAATGGCGTGGTTGTCGGTGTCGGCGACGAAGAGCCGGCGGCCGTCCCAGGCCATGCCGTGGGGCCGGTTGAAGCGGGCGTCACCAAAGCCGCCGTCGGCCAGGCCGGGGATCCCCGAGCCGACCGCTTCGCGGATTACGCTGTCGGCCAGGGAGACGGCAAGTATCCGGTGGTGGTTGGTGTCGGCCACGAAGAGCAGCCCCGAGGCCTCGTCGGCCAGCACCTTGCCGGGAAAGGCCAGCAGCGCGGCCGGGGGGGTCTCGGGCCGGAGGGAGAGCGGCCCGCGGTCGAGCTGCCCCCTGGCCTCGAAGGTGGCAATCAGGGCATTGATGGCCTGGTCGAGTGTCTCGTACACGGCCTCGCCCGACACCACTCCGGCCACCTTCCCCGCCGGGTCGATGAGGACGAGGGTGGGCCAGGCGCGCACGCCGTACTCGCGCCACATGGTGAGGCCGGGGTCGTTCACCACGGGGTGGCGCACGCCGTAGCGCAGCACGGCCTGGCGGAGGTTGCCGCCGCCCTGCTCGTTGGTGAACTTCGCCGAGTGGACGCCGATGACGACGAGATCGAGCGGGTACTTCTCCTCGAGGCGGGCCAGCTCCGGGATGACGTGCAGGCAGTTGATGCAGCAGTAGGTCCAGAAGTCGAGGAGCACCACCTTGCCGCGCAGGCCCCGCAGGGTGAGCGGCCGCTCGGTATTGAGCCACTCGAGCCCCTCGGGGAAGTCGGGGGCGTTCACCCGGCCCTCGAAGTCAGTCACCTGGGTGCTCCTCCTGTGGCGCTGCCGCGTCCGGCCGGCCAGCTCACGCCTTCAACCGACCCTCTCCTAAACAGCTTAGCGCGTCCGCTGCCTGCCCCGCCCGGCCATTTTTTGCGGCGCGGGGCAAGGTTTCACCCGACTGTAACATGGCGTTGATAGAGGCGAAACACACGCCCCGTATCTTCAAGGCAGACAGTGAGGTAGTGAAGGGAGCCCCAGTCCGGGGCAGGAGGAGCCAATGAGCTGTTACATCCATGCGGTTCCAGGGAGAATGAGACTCAAGATCCCCTCGGCCAAGGGCAACGCCAGGCTGGCGGAGGCCATCCGCGAGGCACTCGCGCGGCTCGAGGGGGTCGAGAGTGTGTGCGCCAGGCCGCTCACGGGCAGCGTCCTGGTCACTTACAACCCGGAGAAGCTCGACCCCAGGGACATCCTGGGCCTACTCTCCGCCAAGGGTTTTGTTGACCCCGAGCGCACCGCCCCCATGGACGCCTACTTCCAGGAGGGGGCAACCAAGGCGGGCAAGGTGCTCGCCCGGGCCTTCGTCGGGGCGGTGATGGACCAGGCCCTGGCCGGCTCGCGGTTCGCCTTCCTGAGCGTCCTGTTGTAGCCCCGCATCACCCACCTGCCCGCTCCGGCGAGCCTGGCCAACCCGGCCGGTCGCCGCGGGGGCCTTCGTCCTTTCATTCACCACCAGCGGCAACACCGCAGCAGCCGCCACCACCAGGCCGTCGGCCAGACTTAGCCGTGCCAGCCCCAGCAGCCGCCGCAGCCCCGGCACGAGCATGGTGAGCGACTGCACGGCAAACGACCCCGCCAGGGCCGCCGTGAGATGCCGGTTCGGGGGCAGCCCGGAGCCCCAGGCCGAAGGGGTCTTCGACCGGCAGCTCAGGGCATGGAGGAGTTGGGCCAGGGTCAGGCCCTGGAAGGCGATGGTCCCGGCCCTCATCCCCAGGCCGTAGCGGGCCAGCCCGTAGCCGTAAGCCCCCAGCGCGCCCGCGCTGATGACCGCCGACTCGAAGCCGATGCGGGAGAGATCACTTCCGCCCACGATTGCCTCGGCGGGGTCGCGGGGCGGCCGGTTGAGCACGCCGGGCTCGGGCGGCTCCAGGGCCAGGGCCAGGCCGGGAAAGATGTCGGACATGATGTTTATCCAGAGCAGTTGACGGGCGGAGAGCGGGGCGCCCATCCCCGCGGCCAGGGCGGCGAACTCGACCATGATCTCGCTCAAGTTCGTCGAGAGCAGGAAGTGGACCGCCTTGCGGATGTTGACGTAGATGGTGCGGCTGCGCGCGACGGCGACCAGCATCGTCTCCAGCTCGTCGTTCTCGAGGACGACGTCGGCGATCTGCCGGGCGACGTCCGTGCCGCCGTGGCCCATGGCGATGCCGATGTCGGCGGCCTTGAGGGCGGGGCCGTCATTGATGCCGTCGCCGGTCATGGCCACCACGCGGCCCGCGCGCTGGAGCGCCTGCACGATCTGGAGCTTGTGGGCGGGGCTCACCCTGGCAAAGACCTGCACGCGCTCGGCCAGCCCCCGCATGACCTGCGGGTCCTCCTCGGCCAGGTGCGCGGAGTCGAAGACCTGGAGCGGGGCCTCGCCGCTCAAGCTTAGCTGCCGGCCCACGGCGTAGGCCGTCGCCGTCTGGTCGCCCGTGATCATCGTCGTCTGGATGCCGGCCGCGTGGAAGCGGGCCACCAGCTCGGGCACGCCTTCGCGCACCGGGTCGGCCATCCCCAACAGCCCCAGCCAGGTGAAGCCGTCCTCGGTAGTGCCCTGGGTGGCCCCCTGGGCGGCCCCCTCCTCGCCCTCCTTGCCCACCCGGCAGGCCGCCCCCAGCACGCGCAGGGCCCCCTCGGCCAGGCGGGCGTTCTCGGCCAGGACACGCTTGCGCTCGGCTGCGGTGAGCGCCACCCTCCTGCCGCCCTCGAGCCGCCACGAGCACATGGCCAGCACCTGGGAGGGGCTGCCCTTGACGGCCGCAAGCACCCGGCCCCGGCCGCCTGGCAGGCGGTGAGTGGTGGTCATGTAGGCGCGGTGCTCCGAGCGGTAGTCGGTGCGCAGGCGGGGGAAGCGCCGCCGCAGGGCGTCGATGTCCACCCCGGCCTCGACGGCCATGAGCAGCAGGGCGTTCTCGGTGGGGGAGCCCTTGAAGCGGAGGTGGCCGTCGCCCTCCCCCGCCACCTGGCTCTCGTTGCACAGCACACTCACCTTGATGAGCTTGAACAGGGCGTGGTCGGCGCACGGGTCCACCGGCCTGCCCGCATCCTCGAACCTGCCGCCGCGCACCCGCAGCCTCCTGGTCGGGGCCGCCACGCAGACGACCGACATCCGGTTGAGGGTGATGGTGCCCGTCTTGTCGAGGCAGATGGTCTGCACCGAGCCGAGCGTGCCCACGGCGTCCAGGTGGCGGATGAGGACGCGCTCGCGGCGCATGTCGGCCACGCCCAGGGCGAGTGTGGTCGTGGCCACGGCGGGCAGCCCCTCGGGGATGGCCGCCACCGCCAGGGCAATCGACATCTTGAGCATCTCGAGGATGCGGAAGCCGCGCGCGAGGCCCACCAGGAAGACCAGGCCGCACACCGCCCCCGAGATGCCGACGAGCTGGTTGCCCAGGCGCCCCAGCTGCCGCTCCATGGGTGTTTCGGGCGCGGCCGCCTCGCCCACCATCTCCTGGAGCCGACCGATCTCGGTGAAGCGCCCGGTGGCCACCGCCACGGCCAGCCCCCGGCCCCCGGTGACGAGTGTGCCCATGTAGGCCATGTTGGCGCGCTCGGCCAGGGCGGCGCGGGGTGTCCGGAGGCTGCGGGCCGTCTTGCGGGCGGGCATGCTCTCGCCGGTGAGGGCCGACTCGTCGATGGTGAGGTGGCTCGCCTCGACCAGGCGGCAGTCGGCGGGGACGTAGCTGCCGGGCTTGAGCGAGATGATGTCGCCGGGGACGACCGCGCTCGCGGGCAGCTCCTGGAGGCGGCCGCCGCGCAGCAGAGAGGCCTGCGGGCGCACCAGGCTCCCCAGCGAGCCGATGATGTCCTCGGCCCGGCTCTCGGTAGCGTAGCCGATGGCGGCGTTGATGGCCACGACGGCCCCGATGACCACGGCGTCGGCCAGCCCGCCGGTGAGCACGGACAGCCCGGCGGCGGCCGCGAGCAGGGCCACGGGCAGGGAGCGGAACTGGTCGATGAAGATGCCGAGCTTGGAGCGCGGCGCGGCCTCGGGGAGCAGGTTCGGGCCGAAGCGGCGCTCTCTCTCGGCGGCGGCCGCCTCGCTCAGGCCCTCCTGGCGGGAGGTGCGCAGCACGCTCAGGGCGGCCTCGCGCTTCAGGGTGTGCCAGGGGGCCGCGGGCTGGGGCTGGGTGGCGGCCACCAGGCCCTTCAGGCGACCCAGGACGCCCCGGCCGAGCACGCCCGCCGCCGTGCTGCCGGCCTCACCGGGCTGACCAGGCGCGGGTGGCGGCGTGAAGCCAGCCACGGCCTGCTCCAGCAGGTGGGCGATGCGGCGCGGGTCATGATCCGAGCTGTGGTCGGAGTTGTGGTCGGAGTTGTGGTCGGAGTTGAAGACGACGAGGACGGTGGCCGTCAGGGGGTTGGCCCGCACGAGGCTCACGTCGCGGTCGCGGGAGAGCCACAGCTCGAGGTGGCTCTTGAGGGCTGCCGAGCGGGCGAGCCCCCGCACCCGGAAGCGGGCCCGGCCTGGGACGGCCGTATGGACCGCCTCGACGCTCAAGAGGGCGCCTGAATGCCGAGGGGAAGGCCGCGGCAGGCCGCCTGGAGCACGGGGGAATCACCACGCACTTGTCGCCGACACTTGTCGCCTGGGTAATTCTCACCCGCGGGCTGCCGGGCGCGCTTGCGCCACCGGAGCCGCCCTACTCGCTCCCGGGCTTTCCCTGGCGCTCGGCCTCGGCCGCGGCCTGGGCGCCGGCCGCCTCTTCAGCGGACGCTTCGGCCGACATCTCGGCGCGGGCCTCGGCGGCAAGGTCCTCGGTGGCCTCCTTCATCTCGGCCGCCACCTCCCGGCCCCGCTCGTAGAGGATCAGCCCCGCCTTGATGGCCGCCTTGGCCAGCGGGCGCACGGCGGCACTCACCACGGGCAGCACGGCCGGGGCGAGGATGGAGGCCCCGAGGCCTATGCCTAAGCCGGTGGCCAGGTTGCCTTTGAGGCCGTTGTCGAGGAGTCCCATGGGGGTTCCCTCTGCCTGGAGGTCTGAAAGCTTATGGCGGAGTGGCGGCTGGAGCCGGTGGAGTGGTTGAGGCGGCACAAGGCACAGCGGGTGCTGGTAGCTGGTCCCTCTACTTAATTACCCAGCCCCGGCGGAGGCGGTCAAGGGAAATGCAGCGTCGGTTGCCAGTCGGTTGTCAGTTGGTTGCAAAAGGGCCGCCTATGCCTTCCTCAGGCCGGCCAGAAAGATGCGCACGAAGGTGTCGATGGCCGTCTCGCGGGCGAAGGGGTAGCTCTTCTTGAGGCCGAAGAGCTCGCGGCCGATGACATACTGCACGACCATGCCCAGGAAGGCGACGGCGGTCAGGTCGGGGTCCACTTCGCGGAAGTCGCCGTCCTTGATGCGCTCGCGGAAGTAGCCGGCCAGGGCCTGGATCTTCAGGCGCACCCGCATCTGGAAGAACATCTCGGACAGCGGGTGGCCCTCCAGGGCGCTGTAGTAGAGGAGCCGCAGGAAGCTCATGTCGCGCTCGTTGCGCTCGATGAGGTCGGCGGCCACGGCCTTGAGCAGCCCGGCGTCGTCCTTGCGGGAGATGAACTCGACCAGCGAGGCCTCGTCGTGCAGCTCACCGGCCGCACGGGTGATGATGGCCGAGTAGAGCTCCTCCTTGGTGGGGAAGGAGCGGAAGAGCATGGCCTCGTTGATGCCCGCCAGCTCCGCGATCTCGCGGGTGGTGGTGCCGCTGAAGCCCTTCTGCGAGAAGAGGGCGACGGCCGCCTCGGTGATCTTCTCCCGCCGCTCCTCGGAGCTGAGCCTTTTCCTGGCCATGCCACCTCCTCGTCAGGGATTACTTACTCGCAACCGCCCCGGCCTGTCAACCTCCTTTCTCTCTCTTTAGAGCCCGGTATTGCTATTCAATTCTCGTTGACAGCGAGTGTGCGCGGCGCTAAATTGGCCCGATTCGAAGCAACGACTTACTTTCTTGAGCCTTTCTTGAACTTCTCCTGGCCGCTACGGCACCTTCCTTGCGACGCCACACGCCGCACAAAGGCAAGCGCGCCAGGGCTTCAAGGAATCTGTCCGGAGCGAGTTGGGCGATGTCTGACGGGGCGGCCCCCGCGGTCAACAAGTGGATCGTGACGCTGACGGTCATGCTGCCGACGATGATCGAGATCATCGACACCAGCGTGGTCAACGTCGCCCTGCCCCACGTCCAGGGAGCCATGAGCGCCGGGCTCGACGAGGCCACCTGGGTGCTCACCTCCTACCTCGTCTCGAACGCCATCATCATCCCCATCACGGGGTGGCTGTCGAACACCTTCGGCCGCAAGCGCTACCTCATCTTCTCGGTGACAGCGTTCACCCTGGCCTCCTCGATGTGCGGCATGGCCACCAGCCTGATGTCGCTTGTCTTCTGGCGCATCGTCCAGGGGGCCGCGGGGGGGGCGCTCCAGCCCATCTCGCAGGCGATCCTCTTCGAGTCCTTCCCGCCGCGGCAGCACGGCCTGGCCATGGCCGTCTTCGGCATGGGGGTCGTGCTCGGGCCCGTCATCGGCCCGGTCATGGGCGGCTGGATCACCGACAACTGGAGCTGGCGCTGGATCTTCTACATCAACATCCCGATCGGGGCCCTGGCCATCTTCATGACGCTCCTCTTCATCCACGACCCCTCGTACATCAAGCGCGTCAAGGCCAAGATCGACTACTGGGGCCTGTCCCTGCTCGTCGTCTGGGTGGGCTGCCTCCAGATACTCCTCGACAAGGGCCAGCGCGAGGACTGGTTCAATTCGAGCTTCATCTGGTCCCTGGCCATTATCTCGGCCGTGGGCTTCGTCACCTTCATTATTGTCGAGCTGCGCGCGGCTAACCCCGTGGTCAACCTGCGCGTCTTCCGCGACCGCACCTTCACCTCGGGCAACATGGTCATGTTCTTCGGCTTCATGGGCTTCTTCGGCTCCATCGTCCTGCTGCCCCTCTACCTCCAGAACCTGATGGGCTACACGGCCTACCTGGCCGGACTGGTCCTGGGGCCGGGCGGCATGGCCACACTCGTGATGATGCCCGTGGCGGGCCTGCTCACCGACCGCACCGACGCCCGCTACCTGCTCGGCTTCGGCCTGCTGACCAACGCCGTCAGCCTGTACATGATGGCCCACTTCAACCTGGAGCTCGGCTTCTGGAACATCATCGGGCCGCGCATCCTCCAGGGGGTGGCCATCGCCTTCTTCTTCGTGCCGCTAATGGCGGTCACCTTCGCCACCGTCCCCAAGGAGCAGATGGGCAACGCCACGGGTGTGACCAACTTCATCCGCAACATCGGCGGCTCCTTCGGCGTCTCCATCGTCACGAGCATGCTGGCCACCCGCGCCCAGGTCCACCAGTCCTACCTGGTCGAGCACCTGCACCCGCTCAACAACGCCTACAGCGACGGCATGCCCCACGTTCAGGGGCTGCTCCAGGGCGGGGGGCTGGTGGGGGGCACCGCCGAGCGTGGCGCGCTCGAGGCACTCTACGGCACGGTGCAGCGCCAGGCCGCGATGCTCTCCTTCAACGACGTCTTCAGGGCCCTGGCCGTGCTCTTCGTCTTCCTGGTGCCGCTCCTCTTCTTGCTGCGCAAGGGCAAGGGCGGGGCCAAGGTGGCGGTGCACTAACCGCGGGGCCGCAGAGCTGATATAAGAGAGACAGAAAATATGGACCTCAAGAAGCTGTTAGGTAAATCGACCAAGTGGGTGGCGGGCGGGTTGGCCGTGGTGGTGCTGGGCGTGGGCGGCCTCGTTGGCGTCCACCAGTGGCGCTACTCGGCGACGCACGTCTACACCGACGACGCCTACGTGCAGGGCGACCTGACCTACGTCCGGCCGAGGGTGCCCGGCACGCTGGCCGAGGTGGCCGTGGGCCACAACCAGCGGGTGGCCGCCGGGCAACTGCTGGTGCGCATCGATCCCCGCGACTATGAGGTGAAGGTCGAGCAGTCCCGTGCCGAGCTAGATTCGGCCAGGAACGCGCTCATCCAGCAGCGGGCGGCGGTGAGTGCGGCCCGCGCCGAGGTGGTGCTTGCCCAGACGCGTCACCGCCAGGCGGTATCGGAATCCAAGCGGCGCACCGAGCTCTACCGCCAGGGGGTGGTGGCCCGCGAGCAGCAGGAGCGCTACGCGCGCGACGCCGAGATCGCCCAGGCCCAGGTGGCGGCCGCCCAGGAGCAGCTCAGGCGCGCCGAGGCGGCCATCGGGGGCATCGACGCCGACATCAGGCACCGCGAGGCCAAGCTGCACGAGGCCGAGCTGCAGCTGTCCTACTGCACCATCACCGCGCCCGTGGCCGGCCAGGTGACCCGCAAGGCGGCCGAGGTGGGCAACGTCGTCCAGGCCGGTCAGCCCCTGATGGCCCTGGTGCCCCTCAACGGGCTGTGGGTGGAGGCCAACTTCAAGGAGACGCAACTGCTTCACGTGCGCGCGGGCCAAGCGGCCGAGGTGAGGCTCGATACCAACCCCAACGTCGTCTTTCGCGGCAAGGTAGACTCCATCATGGCCGGCACGGGCTCGGCCCTCTCCCTGCTGCCCCCCGAGAACGCCACCGGCAACTGGGTGAAGGTCGTGCAGCGCATCCCGGTGCGAGTGGTGCTCGACGCCCGCCAGGCCGCCGTGCTGCGGGTGGGCCAGTCGGCCGAGGTGACCATCGAGACGGGCGGGGCGCAAGGAGGCGGCAGATGAGTGCCGCGCCCCTCAAGATACTGGTTGCCACCGACGACTCCTCCCACGCGTCGAAGGCCCTGGAGATGGCCGCGAGGCTTGCCCGCCAGGGCTCCGGGGAGCTGGCCGTGGTGAGTGTCGTCAACCTGCCCGCGCGGCTGGCCGCCAGCAGCGGGGCCAACACGGGCTGGGGTGACGTCGTCATGGAGTCGCTCGAGGCCCTCTACGGGCAGGCCCTGGCCCACGCCCAGGAGAAGCTGCTCTCGGCCGAGCCTGGGCTCAAGGTCGAGACCCTGCTGCGCTGGGGCAACCCCGGCGACGTCATCTGCGAGGAGGCGGCCCGCGGAGGCTTCGACCTGGTCGTGCTGGGCAGCCGCGGCCAGAGCGAGATCAAGAGCCACTTCCTGGGCTCGGTGAGCGACCGCGTCATGCACCACGCCCCCTGCTCGGTCCTGATAGTCCGCTAGGCCGAGGGCCTAGAACCACTGCCGGCCCCATGTCGGTACATGGCTGCTGTTAGCCCAGCGTGGGGCCGGGGTTCCCCTCGCCGCTGGCGAGGGGTCGGACTCGCGCCCTGCGACCGCGCCACCCACGCCCCGCTGGCAACGACAGCGGGATTCCAGGCCCACACTGACAACTCAGTAGCCACTGAGCCACCTGGGCCTGGTTATTGCCCGTCGGCGCTGCCGACCGGCGGGTACCCGCAAGGCCATCCCAAATGGCGCTGCATGGCAGAGCACGGAAGGTGAAGAGGAAGAGAAGAATCCTCCTTGCCGCGTCGCCTTCTTGCCGTAGACTCCTGGCTATCCGGCCCCCTCAGTCGGCGCTGCCGACCCGCTGCCAACGGCAGCGGGATTCCAGGCCCACACTGACAACTCAGTAGGCACTGAGCCACCTGGGCCTGGTTATTGCCTGTCGGCGCTGCCGACCGCTGCCGACCCGACGGAAAAGGCGGCGCCGGCTGTTTGTATAGGGTGAGACGGACATCAGCGCGCAACAGGAGGCGGCGATGCAGGAGGCGGCCATGGACGATGCCGTAAGGGGCGAGGGGCAGCAGGCCCCACGGCTGAGGCTGGGGCAGATCTTCAGGGCCTTCTTCAAGATAGGGACCTTCGCCTTCGGCGGGGTCTACTCGATGATCACCTTCTTCGAGCGGGAGCTGGTGGAGCGGCGGCGCTGGCTCACCCACGACGAGCTGCTCGACAGCTTCGCCATCGGCCAGATGACGCCCGGCCCGCCCATCGTCAACACCGGCATCTGCATCGGCTACCGGCTGCGGGGGCTGGCCGGGGTGCTGGTGGCCACCCTCGGGCAGGCCCTCACCGGCACCGTGCTGGCCATCGTGCTGGCCGCCTTCTACCTCCAGACGCAGGGCAACCCCTTGCTGCAGTCGGTGATGAAGGGGGTGGCCGCGGCCGTGGTCGGCCTGCTGGGCTCCATCGTCTACAAGATGGGCCGGAAGCTGATCACGAACGCAACGAGTGCCGCCTTCTGCGCCGCGGCCTTCCTGGGGCTGGCCGTCTTCGGCGCAAACCCCATCGCCTTGATCCTGGGGGCGGGCGGCCTCGGCCTGCTGGTCAACTGGAGGGGGCGCTAAATGGAGCTGCTCAAGCT
>Ga0315282_10006917_pt1 | contig 18806 bp, 18 predicted proteins | sample YL17G07_20_MG_FD_203693 | JGI IMG/M metagenome (GOLD analysis project Ga0315282, IMG submission 203693) | Sediment microbial communities from Yellowstone Lake, YNP, Wyoming, USA - YL17G07_20 | ecosystem: Environmental > Aquatic > Freshwater > Lake > Sediment | place: USA: Wyoming | collected...
CTGCTAAGAATAAAATGCTCAGGCATAATCATATCCCCATCACAAAGGATAACTGCTCTCTCTATCGCGTTTTCAAGTTCTCTAACATTACCTTTCCAGTGATAGTTCATAAGCGTGTCAAGAGCTTTTTTCGATATACTCTTTACAGGAGTTTTTATCTCAAGGCAGTATTTATTTGTAAAGTATTCTACAAGTAAGGGAACGTCTTCATTCCTCTCTCTTAAAGGGGGTATCCTTATAGGGAATACATTCAATCTGTAATAAAGATCCTCTCTGAATTTCTTATCTTCAACTGCCTTTTCAAGATCCTTATTACTTGCCGCAACGATCCTTACATCAACCTTAATAGCCTTAACAGCACCCACCCTTTCTATCTCACCCTCTTCAATCGCCCTGAGAAGTTTTGACTGTATTGTCGTATCCATGTCACCAATTTCATCGAGGAATATCGTACCCTTATCAGCAAGCTCAAACTTGCCGAGTTTTTTTGCATCGGCACCTGTAAATGAACCTTTTTCGTGTCCGAAAAGCTCTGATTCGAGGAGGTCCCTCGGTATTGCAGCACAATTAATCGGTACAACTGGATAATGTTTCCTATTACTCAGGTTATGTATCGCCCTCGCAAATAACTCCTTCCCGGTACCACTTTCGCCGAGTAGAAGAACTGTCGTCTTTGTGGACGCAACCTTCTGTACCATTTGTGCAACACTTGTAATTTTTTCACTCCTGCCGATAATCCTTGGGAACCCGAGCTTTGATGCAAACTCCTCTTTTAAAAGGATGTTTTCGGTAAAAAGTCTCTGTGTTTCAATTGCCCTCTTTATCAGCATAAGAAGGTGATCTGTGTCGAATGGTTTTGTAATAAAGTCAAAGGCACCTTCCTTCATTGCTTTTACAGCTGTTTCAACAGAACCATATGCTGTCATGATAATAACAGGTCTGAGCGGATTCTCTTCTTTCGATGCCTTAAGTATATCTATACCGTTTTTTGGTGGGAGTTTAAGGTCTGTAAGGACAAGATCTACCCTGCATTCTTTCAAATATCTTATGCCTTCTAAGCTGTCTCTGGCAGAAATGACCCTGTAGCCTTCAGACTCAAGGGTCTCCTTAAGCATCTCCGCCATTGATTCTTTGTCTTCTACTACAAGAATGGTTTCCATATAGTTAAATCTTCGCCTCTTTAAGGGCTTCTTTACATGCACATCTTCTCTCAATTGGTGTAAGGTTAAAGGCCTCCTTTAACAGTTCTTTTAGCCTTTTAGCTGTTCCCTTCATCACCTCTATAACCTCTGTTGTTGTCAGTTTTTTTTCTGTTATCCCAGCCGCATAGTTTGTGACAACAGAAATACCTGCGTAACAGAGCTCTGTTTCCCTTGCGAGTGATGCCTCTGGCATTGCTGTCATTCCTACGACATCAGCACCGATTTTAGAAAAAAATGTTATTTCTGCCTTTGACTCAAGCCTAGGGCCATTTACACATACATATGTTCCCGATTTCTTTAATGCTATCCCTGATTTCTCGCCAGCTTTCAAGATAGATTCTCTTAACTCAGGGCAATATGGTTCTGTAAAGTCTATATGTACAACTCCACCTCTGCTATCTCCGCCGTCATAGAATGTTAAATCCCTGCCTTTTGTCATATCTATAATCTGATCAAGAACAACTATAGTTCCAGGCTTCATTTCATGACTTATACCACCCGTAGCACCCAGTGATATAATTCTGTTTACACCGAGTTCTTTAAACCCCCATATGTTTGCCCTATAGTTTATCAGGTGTGGGGGTATATTATGCTGTGATCCATGTCTTGTAAGGAATACAACATCTCTGTCTGAGAACTCACCAATCATGTAAGAGTCAGATGGTGCCCCATAGGGTGTTAAGATATTTTTTTTCTTTCTTAAAAAAAACCCTTCAATTTCATATAGCCCACTTCCCCCTATGATTCCTATCAATATATATCTCCTATCGTTATAATTTGAATCACTAATTGTAACATACCAGGTTTAAGGTAATATATTTTACTGTGTTAAATAGTACACACTCTATTGTCAACAGACAACATGTACAAAATTTAACCATTTTATAATATATCAACAAACACTTTAAGTTACTTTACGAGAACTACTTTTAAAGCCATTGTATAGAATAAGCTATAGTTTGTTCAAAAAATAAGAAATTCAAGATTTTTACTGGCACTATATTTGCAGTCTTTTATCAGATGTATTTCTCGATTTTTCATATATAAAACCTGTGCGGCTACAAAGAACATTAAAAAGGGAAGTAAGCTTCGAAGGTATTGGGCTCCATACAGGGCGGTACGCAAAAGTCTGGTTGAAACCAGCACCGCGTGATAATGGTATAATATGTGTGAGGACAGATAAGGCCTTAGCAATTAAGGCTTCCATTGGTTCTGTCACTGATACCGCATTTGCGACCACCCTCGGGGTTAATGGAGTAAAGATCAAGACCGTTGAACATATCCTTGCTGCCCTAGCCGGTCTCGGAATAGATAATGTAATCATAGAAGTAAAAGGGCCAGAAATACCCATCCTTGACGGAAGCTCAATGGAACTAACAAGTTTAATCCTTAAGGGTGGAATTGCAAAACAGAGTAAGAAAAGGCCGTATATAAGGATAAAAAGCCCTATATGCCTTACTGATGGTCATGCTGAGATTGTGGCTCTTCCACACAATGGAAGGCGTATAACATACAGGATCCATTTTAATCACCATCTGCTCGGAGAGCAAAAACTTAGCTTGGATCTTACCGAGGAGACTTTCGTAATAGAAATAGCCCCTGCAAGGACTTTCGGGTTCCTCAAGGATGTTGAATACCTTAAAGCAAATGGATTTGCAAGAGGTGGTTCTTTTGACAATGCGATACTACTTGGAGAAAGCGGTATATTGAATTCATCAGGTTTAAGATTTAAAGACGAATTTGTCCGCCATAAAATACTTGACCTTATAGGTGATCTGTCCTTATTAGGATTTCCTATTCACGGTCATATCATAGCAAACAAATCAGGACATACTACAAACATAAAGTTCCTGAAAAAGCTATTTTCATACCCCGAATACTGGGAGTTAGTGTCAGAAGTTAGCCAGCAACCTGCAGCAACTGTTAATTAAAAAATACTTATTTTTCAATGCCTTATAAATTTTACTTGAATTTTTCCGCAGAATAGAGTTTTATAATTCAGAAGACCGCAAAAGGAAGGCTGGAGAATTTCTCCTCCAGCCTAAGAAATGTGTGTGCATGTAGAGGGAAACTTATTTCTTCTTTGCGGTCTTCTTTGTTGCCTTTTTAGCTGCCTTCTTGATTGCCATTAAAATTCACCCCCTTTCTACCAGCACTTCTTTGTGCAAGAAATGCTGGGCGCTTTGTGTATTCACCGTCTCCCTATGAGTGTAATCCTTTTACCTGATAAAAATTTTTTCAGGTTAGAATCTCCTTTTTTCTTCTTGAGTCTATATTCGTCTTCATCCATAATTGTGAAGTCAATTTTTTGATCAAACCTTTTTTCAAGGTCTTTCATTTCTTTTGTGAGTGATGATGATGCACCGATAACAAATAGGTCTACAGTAGAAACATCATCTCCTTCTGCATATGGACCATAGAGGAAGGCAGCTTTAGTACCGGCAGCTCTCAAGACTGCCTTGAGCGCACCAGGCAGACCGAGAGATTTTGTTATAAGATTTTTGAGTTCTGAGAACAGGGGGGACTCTTTATTCGCCTGAAAATATTTAAGGTTGACAATCTTTTCGCTGGTCACTATACCCATCTTCTCGAGGTTGTCAAGTTCCCTTTTGATACCAGACGGGTTTTTTCTGAGAAGTTTAGCTACCTCTCTAATATAGAACTGCTCGTCCGGACTGTTCAGAAGCAATGAGAGAACATCTGCTCTTGTTGATGATGAAAATAAGCTTTTTAACATTTATTTATTCACCTATATAGATTTATACAGGAAAAAATTCTCTTTGTCAACAAAAAAATTACATTTGAGAACAAATAATGCATTTTTGTAAACGATCTTATATTAAGAACAATTGTTCTTAAATCATAAACTATTATTTCAATCCTGTCATCGTTCTGACTTTTTTAAGGTTTGTGGGATCATCATATGCTGTCTTTTTCGGTGTTTCAAGAATAAGAGGGATATCTCTAAAAGATTGGTAGTTAATGAATTGGCTTAATCCCTTCATACCTATTTTCCCAAGACCTATATGCTCGTGTCTGTCAATGCCAGAACCCATATCACCTTTCGAATCGTTGAGGTGGATGAGTTTTACTTTATCGAGACCGATATATTTTTCTATTTCATTTACAATTTTTTGTGTTCCTCTATCTTCACGGATGTTATATCCAGCTGCAAATGCATGACATGTATCAAAACATGCACCTGATATTAACGACCCTTTGACATTGACCATAATTTCTGCTAAATCTTCAACCGTTGAAGAAATATCTCCTCTTTCACCAGCTGTGTTTTCTATGAGCAAGTTTGCCTTCCATAACCCCATCTGTGCAACCTCATTCAATGCACCGATAGCCCTCTTTCTTGAAACACCCTCATCATTTCCTGATGCACTTCCTGTATGAAGTATCACATAGCCTGCTCCGATTACATCAGCCCTGTCCATTTCTGAAACGAGCAGATCGATAGATCTCTTTCTTAATATTTTATCTCTCGATGCCATATTTATGAGGTATGAGGTATGGATATAAAGAGGTGAAATATTCAGCCTTTGCCTGAGTGATTTAAATTGGGAGGCTTCCTCTGCAGAAATCTTTTTTACAGCCCATCCTCTCGGATTGTGAGAAAATATCTGTAATGTACTACATTCAAGTGCATGAGCCCTCTCTAAACTCAGATGTAAGCCACCAGCAATAGAAGTATGTACACCGAGTCTGCGCATTAAAGATCCTTAAAATCTCAGTGTAGCTTTAGTCCTTTTTTTATGGAGTAAAAGGTTAAGGTCGATATTTAGACCTGTTACATGGATATCTGCAGTCATGATAACCTCCCATATTTAACAATATTGCTTTGTTTGGTTTAGACTATTTTTTTATTGCTGTTATGAATATAACAAATAACACAGTAGATAAGATTGCTGTTACTGAACCGTAATAGAATGTTGCAGAAGGAGAGATGTGATCCCAAAGCCATCCTCCTATAAGGCTTGCAGGGAACATTGCAAGTCCGATTGCTGTGTTATAGACACCAAAGGCTGTTGCCTTAAAATCAGGCGGTATTATAGTCGCAAGGAATGCCTTTTGTATACCCTCTGTCAGTCCCATAAAGAGGCCATAGAAACCGAATAATACCCAGATAGCAGTAGTATCTCTTGCAATAGCAAAACCATAATAGATGATGGCAAATAGCACATAACCGAGAAGTATAACCCTCTTTCTTCCGAATTTATCTGCAGCAATACCAGCGGGAATGGCTGATGCCGAATAGATTAGATTAAACAATAGATAAAGCATGGGAATCAACAAAGTAGGAATTCCGATTTGCTGAGCCCTGAGTATCAGAAATACATCGCTTGAATTGCCAATGGCAAATATGGTTGCAACGAGGACAAAGAACTTAAACCTCCAGTCAAAATGCTTGAACGTAAGCTTTGGTCTCTCTGCATGAGCAATAGAAACTTTTTTCTTCTCATTGATAAAAAAGATTATCAAGAGCACCGCAATAGTCCCTGGTATCATTGAAAGCCAGAAGACCCACCTATAATTGTTTGAAAATATTCCAAGCAGGAAAAAAGCCAATGCTGGACCAACTACAGCTCCCAATGTGTCCATTGAACGATGGAATCCAAATGCCCGTCCTAAATGCGTTTTTTCGGCAGACTCGGCGATAATTGCATCACGTGGTGCAGTGCGAACCCCTTTCCCAAACCTGTCCATGAATCGTGAGCCCAGTACATGCTGCCAACCTGTAGCAAGAGAAACAATCGGTCTGCTCAAAGTAGATATGCCATATCCTGCTGCCATAAGCCACTTTCGATTTCCTATCCTGTCAGAAAACCATCCAGAAAATACTTTTAGTAAACTTGCAGTCGATTCTGCTATGCCTTCTATAAGGCCGATTACGGATTTATTTACACCAAGTATATTTGCGAGAAAAAGCGGGACAAGGGGATAGATCATCTCAGAGCTTACATCCATAAAAAAGCTTACAAGTCCTGCAACAAAGACGTTTCTTCCGAAACCAAAAAACTTTCTATTCTTTTCTACAGCCATTAACCATTTCTTTCATAAAGCTGTCATTCCATAATCCGTAATGAAAAATCGAAAAGGCTTGCCATTACTTGTTATGCTGAACTCGATTTAGCATCTCTTCACGATGGTTACTTTGAGACCCTGAAACGAGTTCAGGGTGACATTACGGATTATGGTCATTTTTTTTATTTGATTTTTTGTCTCTTGTTATTCTCTTTCTATCAGCTTTCTTATATCTGTTTTTGCTCTGAGCATGCAAAAATACTATTTTCGCAAAATCATCGAATACTTTTTCACACTCTTTTATTTTTTCCATGGCTGTTTTCCTCAAGGGGGTTTTAACAAAATCCCTTTTTTCGACCTTCTTCAGCCACTGCTTCAATTTTTCAAGCTCCTCTTCGTTCTCTTCCACCTCCGCAAAAATAAAATTCTTCCTCTCTATCTCGAACTTGATCTCCTTAAAGAAGTCTTCGCATTTCTCTATGACTTCATGATATTCTTCGCTTCTTGAGTCTATAAATGCCTTGTGGATACGCTCCTCCTGGTTCTTGTCCAATGCCTTACCTTTAACCAGCATCCCTTCACCCTTGTATCCTTCTATAGTTTCGATCAGCTTATTAAGCTCATTCACGCTCTCATTTGAATGCGGAATAACCCATACCGTCTGATAGTTGACAGCCCCGAGCTTCTTCAACTGACGCCAGACATAAACCCTCGTCCTTGAGGGCTCAGTCGGAAGGCTGTATGAGAAAAACAACCATTTCATGTAACTAAGGTTACATTAGTTGTGCCTTGAAGTCAACGTGATCATCAGATAGATTTCCTTTTGACCATGAGAAGCAAAGGCACAGAAGCCAGTTGGGCCGCCACAGAGAATGCGATCAGAAGGGGAATAGAAAAATCGTAAAGAATCCCTATTAATGCACTCCCCAGAAACCAGGATACTCCATAACCCGCATTAAAGATACCGTAGGCGGAGGCACGCTTATCGCGTGGTACCATCCCTGCAACGGCTGCCCTCATAATGGACTCCTGGGCGCCCATGCCTACACCCCAAAGAGCCATTCCAGCGAGGCTTAGATAAAAGCCTCCCATGAATACCAATGGCGCGAAGATTGAGGAGATAAGGACGGCAATAATTAGTATGGGTATGCCTTTGCGATCAAAAAGGCGACCGAATATAAGCGCAGCCACGGCATCTACTCCCATGGCGACGGAATAAAAAATCGGGATCCAGTTTTCTGAAACGATCGAAGTCTTCTTGAAATGGTAGGCAATGAGAGGGAAATCCGCATAGCCTGCTGCATTCAAGGCCATTGCCGCAAGATAAATCCAGTAAACGCGGGTGAGTCCTTTGGTTTCAAGTTCAGGAGTGGTCGCCTCCAGATCACGGGGATGCGGATAGAGGAAGCGTGAGAAAAGGAGAACGCCTATTGTCAGGAGAGCGGGTATCAGCAGGAAGGCAAACCCCGTTTGATACGTTCCTTTGAAGTAGAGCACTGCCGCAACGATCAGGGGGCCAAGCATTGCGCCGGTCTGATCCATCGCCTCGTGTAATCCGAAGCCCCAACCCCGGCCTACATCAAGGGTGGCATGTGAAAGCATCGCGTCGCGGACAGGGTTTCGGATCGCTTTTCCAGCCCGTTCTGCAATTATGAGAAAAGCCGCTACTTCCCAACGGCCTGCCAGCGCCAGGAACGGCACGGCAAGCATGTTGATTACGTAACCGATGATGGTAATGGTCCAGTATTTTCCCGTTTTGTCGGTGATATAACCGGAGACGATACGCAGCGTATATCCGACCAACTCCCCAAATCCTGCAACTATTCCCACTATAGTTGCGCTCGCTCCGAGAAGGGCGAGAAAAGGGCCGTAAATGCTCCTGGCGCCTTCGTGAGTCATGTCTGCAAAGAGACTGACTACTCCCAGTAAAACGATGAACAGCATGGCAGACCGTTTGGTAACCGCTGTCCGGTTATCTTGCGTGTTCAAAGATTTGTCCTGTGTTTCCATGATCGCCCCTCCTTCTGTGGTTATTTTTTCTATTTCACTACAAACACCGGCTTTTCGCTGTACTCAACAACCCTCTGTGAAACACTGCCCCAAAGAATGCCTTCGATAAAGCCCTTTCCATGGGAGCCCATAACAATCAGAGAAACATCCTCTTCAGTGGCAATTCTGTTGATCTCCCCATAAGGTTTGCCCTTAAGAAGCTGGACCGACACCTTGAAGCCTTGTGACTGAAACTCTTGCTTCAAGGCACTTAATTTTTCTTTAATACCGAGATCGAATTCAGTTTCCAAAACATGCATAATGATAATCTCCGAGGCTCCAACCCTGTGGAGTGCAGGAATATATTGTTTTGCACGCTCTGCGCTGGAAGACCAGTCAGTGGGGTAGAGTATCTTCCTGAACATATTGGTGCAGTATTGTTCGGTTGTCTCACCTGCTGTCTCTTTTAGAACATGGTATTTTGCCACCAGAACCGGAACCGCTGATTTTCTTATAATGCGGTCAGTTGCTGAACCGACAAAAAGTTCTCCAAGAATATCCCTCTTCTGCCGGCCTGCTACAATGAGAGAGACGTTTTCTTCGCCTGCTACCTTCAGTATTTCCGGAACCAGGGAGCCTTTAACGATTTTTGTCTTAACAGCAATGCCTTCGGCTTTGAGATATTCTGCATATGTGCCCATTTTTCTCTGAGCAGAATCCCGGATTCGATCAAAATCGAGCGGAAGGCCCGAGTCTCTGATTATAAGAAGGCTTTCCGTTTCTATAACATTCACAATAATGACCTCTTCCAGACCGCCAGCCTTGAGACACGTAAGATTTTTCAGGATCGGCAATGCGAACTCTTCAAATTTTGTCGGATAGAGAATTTTCTTAAACATTTCTTCCTCCTTGCAGGCTGATTTTAAATACTGCTATTTGACGCCTAAAATATGAGAAAGCAAAAAATACAATATAAAAGATACGATTCCCGCCACCACGGGCGTAAAAAACCATGAGAATACGATCTCTTTCATCGCCTTAAGATCGAGTGTCTTAATCCCCCTGGCGCCTCCTGCGCCCGCGACTCCTCCGATCAAAGCCTGGTTCATCGAGGTCGGGTACCCGATAAAGGCGGCTGTATGAGCGGTTATGCTCTGCGCCACTTTTGCCCCTACTCCCATATTCAGATCAAGCTGTGCGATGCCCTTTCCCACTTTTTCCAGAATAGGACGCCCCCATGTTAATGCGCCGATCGCCATAACAATTCCGCCGACAAATCCGGCCTTCATAGGCGTCATCAGCTTCAACCCAAAGAACACCCCGACGGCATTCCCTGTGTTGTTTGCTCCGAGGGTATAGGCAGCATAGCAGCAAGCCGCCATGAGGGCATACCTCAGCGCTCTGTTTGAGGCATTTGACCTGTTTGCCATTATTTTATCTGTAAGCTTGGTGAATATAAACCCCAGAAGAGCGCTTACGATGGGAGTTCCAATCCAGGTAACAAACAGAAACACAATGGTCGTCGTCCAAAAAACCTGAACGCCCATTGCAAGCGCCGACCCCACAACCGAAAAGCACGCGAGCTGCGAAGTCGACACAGGCCACTTCATCCAGGTATTGGCGGCTGTCACCAGCGCTGCGGTAAGCATCATCGTCATAGCGCCGAGGGAGGTCATATCCTGGCCGCGTATTATACCCGTGCCGACGGTTTTAACGACATTGTGACTTTCAAACGTAGCACCGAGGATCACAAAGAAAGCTATCAGGCCGGTTGCCACCAAAGGACTTTTGATAACGCCTGTGCCATATGCCATTCCCATCGTTGCCCCGGTGTAATGCGACCCGATAGTCCATCCGAAAAAAAGCCCCGACAAAACCATGCCGATCAGTAAAACATTATCCATTTCCTTCACCTCCTATATTTTTTACAACTCATGGATATTAAAGAACGTAAAATTATTCCTAAATTCCAGCCCAATACAAATCCGGAAACGATGATTCCTATAATTATACTGTTTCCATTTATTTGTAACTATTGTTACATTTTATAAACCGTTTGTCAATAGTTATTTTGTAATCTCTGTTACATTTATTCCTGCTGGCATTTTTCAACATACGAATCAAAGATGAGTGTTAGAGAATTTACTTATGATTGCTTACAATTCAAAAAACAGAAGGTTCTATAGAAAAACTTATTTCTTTTAAATTAATCTCTTTTTGTATTCTTTATAAAACCTTGTATATTCAGTCTGATTATGCCAAGCGCTAATTGGTTATTTATGAATATTCCGTAAAAGACGTTCCATATCCAAGATAATTTTGATGACAATATCAAGGTGAGGGTCCAGCGCCTCCTCTATCCCGGCTGCAACTTCACCATACCTTCTTAATTTCTTTGCCTTTGCATCCTCAAGAATTTTCCAACAATAGGGCAGCTTACCAAATGCTTCCCTGCTTGCCTCAATGGAATCTTTTTCGAGACCGAATCTTTCGACAATAATTCTTATCCTGTCCTTTGCGAAGAAAACCTTTCTCAGGACTTCAGCTTTGACTTCTTCCGGGATATCACAGCTCCTTTCGTAGAGGATATTGATATCGTCGCATTTGTTTAGTATCAGTTCAATTTCTGCAAGACTCTCCTCAACGATCCTGAGAGTTATTGAGAGAGATATGATCTGGGATTTATTAAGCATAATGCCTCTTCGGCTCTAAACTTCCTTTCGAAATTCACCTTATGGAGAGATGATCTGACTATTTGAAGAGCCCTATTCGGCGCATCTTTTTCCATCAGAGTTATTAGCGAGAGAGATGTCTCAAACCTTACAAGCTCCTGCTCATCATCAAGCAGGCAAAGCAGCCAGGGTATGACACTTTTATCTCCGATAAGCCCAAGCAGTTTTGCTGCCTCTGCCCTCCTTTCGATACTCGGCAGTATTTCTACATCTTCTCTTAGTCCCCTAAGTTCGGTAGTTTTGACGAGATCTTCAATGGCATCTATGCCAAGATTAAGTATGGCATCAGACAATCTTCTCCTTTTGAAACTGTCATCGAGCATTCCCACAAGTATGGGTATCGCCCTTTGTTCTCTAAATTCGGCCAATGCCTCGGCAGCGCCAACAAGATGATATGCCTCAAGAGCGATGAGCAATGGTTCTATGGCCTTTTTATCTCCGAGCCTCTTCAGAGCGTGGCATATACAGTCCCTTACCGCCTCTTCTGCAAGGGACTTGACAGGGTCAGGGACATCAAGCGGCATCAATAGGGCAGTTACAAGTCCATTTAGAGCATCTTCTCCTCTAATAAGTGCAAGTGTGTCCGCTGCAAGACAACGCGGTGCATGCTCATTTGTCGGGCCGGAGAGAAGAAATGAGATTATAGGCTTAACGGCGGCCTTGCCTAATGAAATAAGCTCTAACTGAACTTTATAACACATTATAGGGTTGCTGAGCCCATATACTATCTCCCTTGCCCTTGATTCTTTATCCATCAACAATTCTCTTTTCCATAAGTTCCCTTGCCTTTCTCCTTACAATGCTTATATCTGAATCGAGGGCGTTCACGATTAGGTCCAGCGCATCCTGCGTTGCGATCTCGCCGAGGGCATTCAGTATTGTTACCTTGAGGAATGGGTTATCCGTCTGCTTAAATAGGTTTTTGAGCGGATCAACCGCTTTAACGCTTTTGAGTTTGCCCAGAATCCATACAGCCCTCTGAACTGTCTCGCGTTCCGGGTGTCTGAGCGCGTTTATTAATTTTTCCTCAAAACTTTTCTTATCATGTTCTGTAATATCAGAGCCACAGTAAGGACATCTTTTATCATCCCCTCTTATTTCCTTCCAGCATATGGGACAGAAAAAGACCATCTTTTTAGATTACCTATCGAGGTCTAAGGAATTACTCATCCAGGATCACCTCAATTTTATGTATAAGACCGTTCACCTTTTCCATTTCATCTCCATATATGCCACTAAGCGAAGATGCCCTGGTTTTAAGTTCTTCAAGCATTGCCCTTGTCCATTCATTCATTTCATCCTTGTCTTCTTTTAGCACTACAGTATCCTCTATCATCTTCAAGGCAGCCTCTTTTATAATCCCATCTATTTTTATGAGAAGGTCAAGTATTTTCTCCCGCGAATCCTTCTTTAACGGCATAACATGTCCAACGCCTATTGGAGGAATTCCGTATCTTGTGAGTTCATTTATTTCCTCGTTCATCACTCCGATAAGGAGGTGTAAAAGATAGAGCGCATATTTATCACTTATCGCTGCTGCCATACACCTGTTCCTTGATCTTCTCGATCCATCTATGCATTCCATCCCTCTGTGCCCTTGCTCCAACAAGGTTTAGCGTCAGTATCTTATTCTCACGCGTCAGCTCATAGAGCCTGTAATTCATGCCCGCAAGCTTACTGTCAATGTCACGATATTCGAAAACGAATTCTCTCAACCTCTCTTGAAGAGACGCATTTTCCTTTTCAAGCCTCTGAATGAGTTCGTCTTTGCTTCGTATAGACGCCTCAAGCTCCTCTAACCGCCGCTTCAGGAGATAAGTATCCTTTAATCTTTTCAATATTTTCATGTGTCCAGTCTCCGGAGTTCGAGCAAAGCTTCTTTTTTAGATACTAAAATCTTCACCAAAAAATACTTCCCTTGCCAGTTCATTTCCGACGATATCATCAGGACTGCCTGATACAATAACCTTCCCCTTATGGATAACATAAGCCCTGTCCACGATCGAAAGGGCATCACGCACATTGTGATCCGACAATAAAATTCCGAGCCCTTTAGTCTTAAGACCTGCAATTATCTTCTGAAGTTCGGTAATACTTATTGGATCAATTCCGGCAAACGGCTCATCAAATAAAATAAACGATGGATTTGTAGCCAGTGTCCTTGTTATCTCAACTCTTCTTCTTTCGCCTCCGGATATGGCGGTTGCCCGTTTCTTGGCAATATGTGAGATATTAAGTTCATCCAAAAGACTATGGAGCCTTGAGTCTATTTCATTCTTAGAGTTGTATACTATTTCAAGAATTGCTCTTATGTTATCTTCTACGGAAAGCATCCGAAAAATGGAGGGCTCTTGCGGCAGATAACTTATGCCCATTCTCCCTCTGATATGCATCGGCAACCGGGTGATGTCTTTACTGTCAAGCATTATTATCCCCTTATCAGGCTTGATAAGTCCGACCATAATGGAGAAGGCCGTGGTTTTCCCTGCTCCGTTTGGGCCGAGAAGACCGATCACCTCGCCCGTGTTCACAGTTATACTCACTTCGTCTACAACCTTGTTACGTCCATATTTTTTAACAAGTTTAACGGCTTCTATCTTTCCCACATACTCTTTTGTATTCTTATCCAATCAAAATACCTCTTATTGCTATGGTGTAACCTTCCAACAAAAAACGCCTACCAAATTTACCGGTAGGAGTTATCAGTCCTAAAGCAGGGCGTTTAAAGAACGAACTCCATCGTCCATTTGAAACACCTTTTTCTCCTTCTAATGTCCCTTTTTTTCAGCCCTCTCCATCTTGAGATCGATCCTAATCAATTTCAGGTTGATATGACCGTCAGTGAAATATTTCGGCAAAATAGCTTTGGCAATGATCTTTTTTGTCAATTCCGGATTACCATTTGTAATGCGGTATATCTCTGAAAATAGCGTTTCACCTAAAGTAAAGGCATCACCTGTGGTCTGCTTCATCAATAAGAATGCTTCATGTCTCGGCAGGTTTCTTATCTGCACTTTCGGCAAAAGCCAGAGGCAGTAATCAAGGCGTGCAAAAAAATGGTAATCAGCAATATCCCAGCTCTGTCTGCTTGATGTAATCGTCACGGCACGGTCTTTTAACGGAGTCAAAAATGTGTTAATTCTGGGTGTGACATAATCGAGATGATCGAGGATGATGCAGAATTTCTTGTATCCGATGTTATTGAATATCATATTTTTTAGTTCCCTTGAATTCACCTCTTTTAGGTCGCTCTGACGGTAAATCTCTTTAATTCTTCTAAACTTGTCTATATTCGCAAGACTGCGGGAACGCTGCAGCAGAAACCCTGCGATGGGCAGAAGGATTTCTTTCAACGTCCTGCTGGTGCTGCAAAAAATGGGGATTAAAGAAGTATTCATATCCGTCCAATTTTGATATATACATTCAAGAATCGCTGTTTTGCCGGATCCTTCTGGCCCATAAACGTGAAAAGACTTCATTTTGTTGATATACGATTTGATTATATCGATTTCATTGTCTCTTCCAATAAGTTTATTCATAGAGATCTTTCAATAAAAAACTCCTACCAAATTTATCGGTAGGAGTTATCAGTCCTGAATCAGGACATTTAAAAGAACGAACTCCATCATTCTGCACGGCTGATCTATTTCAAAAAGAGATATGCCTTACTTTCTATTCCTATACACTCCTCCAAAAGAACACTTCTTCCAGAGGGATTTTCGCTATCTTCGGTTTTGTGATCATACCTAATGCTTTTTCCATCTGAATCTTTCGTTCTATCACTGCAACGCTCCTGCGTGATGAAACAACCGTATCAGGATTCACCGATATTGAAGTTGCTCCGCAGCGGATCATGAATTCGAGATAATCCGGATAGACGCTTGGAGCCTGCCCGCAGATGGACGTGGTCACACCGTATTTCTTGCAAACAGTCATTGTATATGCAATTGCCCTCAAAACCCCAAGATTCCTCTCATCATAAAGCTCCTGCACTGAAGAATCATTTCTGTCTACACCGAGAACGAGCATGGTTAAATCATTGGTTCCGAAACTCACACCATCTATTCCCTCCTTGCAGAACTCATCAATCATAAAAACAGCACTGGGAACCTCGACCATAATCCATAGCTGAAAACTGTTGTCGGTCCTGTGGTCTAATCCTTCCTCTCGCATAATATTCACTGTCTTCCTGAAAACATCGAGGGTTCTGACAAAAGGTACCATTACCCAGATATTGGTAAACCTCATTTTCTCCCTGGCCTGTCTGATAGCCCTGAGTTCGAGCCTGAAGATGTCATCTTCTTTTGTATATCTGTATTCTCCACGATAACCGATCATTGGGTTGGGTCCGACGTTTTTTCTTTCATACTTTTCTCCACCAGGAAGTTCGAGAAATTCGTCAGGCTTGAAATCGAGAAATCTGTAGACAACAGGACGTGGGAAGAAAGCTTCTGCTACCTGTCCGACACCGCGCGCGAAGGTGTCTATCATCACCTGGTCTCCGCCCTCTTCCATCAGGAGCCTCGGATGTTTTCCTATGCTGAGCATTAGGTGTTCCGCTCTCAATAGTCCGACTCCATCAGCATTGGTTTCCCCGGCAATCTTTTGAGCGATTTCAGGTATAGACAAATTTACATAAACTTTCGTGGCAGTAACAATTTGAGCTGATATATCTATTGGTGCTTCCGGTACCTGTGCTTTTCCTACCTCTTTTTCTGCAAGAGCGCCTTTAAATACAAAACCCCTTTGTCCATCTACTGTCACAACATCACCGTCTTTCAGCACCTTTGTAGCGTTTTCAGTTCCGACAATACAGGGAACGCCGAGTTCACGGCTCACTATGGCGGCATGGCATGTCTTTCCGCCCAAATTCGTAACAACCGCTGCGGCAATCTTCATTGCCGGAACCCAGTCAGGAGTGGTCATCTCTGTTACCAAAATCTTGCCCTTCTGGAAACTCGATATATCTTTAATGTTTAAGATGACTCTGACTTTTCCTGAAGCCCGACCGGGACTTACACCGATTCCTTTGATGAGTATATCTTTTTCAATAACTTCCTTTGTTTCTTTAACTTTCACTTCTTTTTCAGCGCCATGGACTGTTTCGGGTCTTACCTGGAGAATAAAGAGTTCTCTTCTGTCGTCCATAGCCCACTCAATGTCCTGCGGGCCGCCGTAATGTTTTTCTATCTTCACACCATACTGTGAGAGGTGGACAATCTGTTCATCGGTAAGCGCAGGTTCTTCCCGTAATGCAACCGGCACCGCCTCCCATTTTGTGCCGCCTTTCTTGTCGGATACAATCTGCCTTTCCTTCTTCACTACTTGTTTCCCGATTATCCTGAACGTGCCTTTTTCAACAACGTATTCGTCAGGTGTTACCTGACCGCTTACAATTGCCTCTCCCAGACCCCAGGAAGCATTAATGATTACCCTGTCTTTTGCTCCGCTCACCGGCTCAAGGGTAAACATAACACCCGACGCTTTTGAAAAAAGCAGTTGCTGGACAGCTACACTGATGAGCACTTCACTGTGTGAAAATCCTTTTTCTTTCCGGTATGAAATAACCCTTGGAGTAAAGAGAGAGCTCCAGCATTGCTTAATGCTGCTCAGCAGATTTTTTTCGGTCACATTCAAAAAGGTATCCTGTAGCCCTGCGAAACTGGCACCCAGCAGATCTTCAGCAGTAGCCGAGGAACGTACAGCAACCGGCAAATCCTTTTCCCCTGCACTGGTACAGAGATCCTGATATGCCTCCATAATTGTTTTCTCGATCTCAACAGGCATGGGTAATTTCTCGATGTAATCTCTTATTTGTGTTGAAGTCCCTTGCAGAGATTCCATGTCTGTTTCATCCATTTGAGAAAGGAGCGATTGTATCTCCCTGTCAGCGCCGGTCCTATCTAGGAAAATCTTGTATGCGTGAGCCGTAACCGCAAAACCGTTAGGCACCGGTATACCGAGTCTTCCCGATACCTCTCCGAGATTCGCACATTTCCCGCCTACCAGGGGAATGTCTTCCTTTCTCAGATCCTTGAACCATAATACATAATCATGCTTTAACATCTTGCATTGCCTCCTTGCCCTGCTTTCTGAGCATGCATAACAAAAAACAATGTGCGCCTAAATTAATATAATCTGAAATCTACATAAACCATTGTATTACTAATACGATTACTAAACTAAACAGAACGTAGGCTGCATAGATGTTGACGCTCCCGGTGTGCATCCGTCCCAGTAACAGTGCTATTGATTGAATTCCTCTGACAATAGGCTGAAAAACTGAACGATCCACGATATGAACTTCTTTACGTTCGTTATTGATGGCCGTACGGAAATGTTCAGCAATTGTTTCTTTCCTTTCATCAAACGTTGAAGGGCGAAAGATCGCCTCAAAGATAACGCGTACAGGATTTGAGAACCCTGTAGCAGTATAAGTCATCTCAGGCATTAACCGGCGTATCCCTCCATCCCATGCGGGTTTTCTCATTACTTTCCTGGCATTTGTCAATACTCGAATTAGAATGAATGTCCCACCCAATAGCAAAGTCAGAATGACCAGAGTATATGAGGTTGACATGGCAAATACTACGGGATTCCTCTCTGTACCCCTGTGCAAGACAACCAACCCTCTACCAGGAATAATATTACGACCGGTCTGCGCTCCAATGTCATGGAATTCAGATACAAATGCCTCATTAAACTTTGGATCACCTTTGGCAACAGTAAAGAACGGCGGTACCAGTTCATCCACGACACTCTCCTGTGTCAGAGGTGTTATAGTATGATCCAGAACAGGAATTATATAAGTCGGGAGAATTCCAAAGAGGAGACAGGACACCGCCAGCATCCCCATCGGAATCATCATAGAACGTCTCACCTCAACAGCCTTTTCAGCTTTTTGGGACCTGGCGATTCCTAAAAAACTCATCGCAAAAGCCTTGACAAAACACGTAACCGCCAGTGCAGCCGTCAGCGCTAAAGCTGCACCGCAAAGGGCAAATACAATTTTAACCGCCTTTGACTGAAGCGCTGCACTCTGAAGCATTGTTTGCAGTGTCAGCCATTCACTCACAAAGCCGTTAAATGGTGGTAGGGCAGCAATAGATAGCGCACCTATAAGAAAGAAAAGCCCTGTCCATGGCATAACTTTTATCAAACCGCCGAGACGATCCATATTTCTGTTACCGACACTTGAATCCACTGCCCCTGCACCCAGAAACAGGAGGGCTTTATAAAGGGAGTGATTGGTCATATGATACAATGCTGCAATAAAGGCGATACCTGCTAAAACAGAATATCCAGAGGCAGTAAATACAAATCCCGCACCAATGCCAGCAGTGATGATCCCCATGTTTTCAATGGAACTATGGGCAAGCATCTTCTTCATGTCATTCCTTATTGTGGCATAGAGAATACCGACAAGAGCAGAAACGGTCCCGACAAACAGGGTAATCAGACCCAACCCAACCTGAGTAACCGGAAGAATATCAGCATTGACCCGAAGGATGCCGTATATACCGAGATTAAGTATCACCCCGGATAGAAGGGCTGATACATTGCTGGGTGCTGCGGGATGGGCTTTAGGAAGCCATATGTTGTTAGGGACAAGGCCAGCTTTGACACTGAAGCCAAAGAAAGAGAGTAAGAATATCGCCCAACGACTGCTGTCTCCAAGTCCTGCGGATGCCGATTTTAATGAAGCGAAATCAAGACCTCCCGACCCATTTACCAGAAGAAGGAAGGCAAAGGCTGCCATTATTGTCCCCGCTTCGCTCATGGCCAGCATCAGGTAACCTGACGATGTGTTCTCATATTTCTCATGTTCATAATTCACGAGTAAATAGGAAAG
>Ga0315282_10006918_pt1 | contig 18805 bp, 15 predicted proteins | sample YL17G07_20_MG_FD_203693 | JGI IMG/M metagenome (GOLD analysis project Ga0315282, IMG submission 203693) | Sediment microbial communities from Yellowstone Lake, YNP, Wyoming, USA - YL17G07_20 | ecosystem: Environmental > Aquatic > Freshwater > Lake > Sediment | place: USA: Wyoming | collected...
CCGCGGCGTGCCCGACAGAGGCCCTCGAGGTCGTGGGGAGGTCGATGACCGTCGGGGAAGTTCTGGGGGTCGTGTTGGAGGACCGGCCGTTCTACGAGCGCTCGGGCGGCGGCCTCACCGTTTCCGGCGGCGAGCCACTCGCGCAGGTCGACGGCACGGAGGCGCTCCTGGCGTCGGCCAAGGCCGAGGGCGTGCACTGCTGCCTGGACACCAGCGGCTTCGGCCCCTGGTCGTCCATCGAGCGGGCGGTCCCGCTCGTGGACCTCTTCCTCTACGACGTCAAGGAGACGGACGCGAGCCGACACGTGAGCCACACCGGTGTGCCCAACGACGCGATTCTCGAAAACCTCCGCAGGCTTTCGGCAGCGGGCGCACCCATTCGCCTGCGCCTCCCCCTGATTCCGGGGCTGAACGACCGCGACGACCATCTCGACCGCGTGGCCGACATCATCTCGGGCCTGCGGCCGTTAGAGGGCGTGGAGGTCTTGCCGTACCACCGGCTCGGTGAGGGGAAGCGTGCCCAGCTCGGTCTCGATGGGCCGGGCGAGCCCCGGTTCCGGGCCGCAGACGATGCCGATGTCGAACGATGGGTTCGCGCCCTCGGCCGCCGGGGCGTGACCGTGATGAGCCACTGAGGGGGAGGTGCGCCGTGCTTCCTGGCAACGTTCTGCCCTGCATGGACGTCTACAGGCAGTTCCGCGCCTATGGTGACGGGCGGCGGCTGAACGGCGCGGCCGTCTGGCGAGCCGAGTCCTTTCGCTCCACCTGCGGGGAAGCGATGACGGTCCGTCGCGCGAAGGCCCTGAACGCGGTGCTCGACCGCTGCGACCTGGAGGTCTGGCCGGGAGAACTCCTCATCGGCACCGGGTGGTACGGGCGGATGCTTGCTGAGGGTGCGTACCCCGACGAAGCGGTCGCGGAAGCGGGCGACGAACTCGCCCGGATCGGCAGGAGGACCTTCCGCACGCACGCGGACCACCACGCGCCCGACTACCCGGGGCTGCTCGCCCTCGGCTTCGGCGGCCTGAGCGCGCGCGTCGCGTCTTCCCTGGCCAGGCACACCGAGCCGGGACGACGGACCTTCCTCACGTCGGTGGCGCTGGCGCTGGACGGCGCCTCCCGGCACATGCGGCGTTGGGCGGCTCGGCTGGCGGAACTAGCGGACGAACACCCGGAACAGGCCGGACTGCTGCGCCAGCAGGCCCAGATGATGGACCGGCTCGCGGAGCACGCACCGGCAACGTTCTGGGAGGCGCTCCAGCTCGTCTTCAGTGTCCACTCCATGATGCAGATGGACGAACGCTACGCCATGGCGTTCGGGCGCCTCGACCAGTACCTGCACCCGTTCTACCGGGCCGACCGTGACGCAGGGCGCCTCACCAGGGACGAGGCGCAAGTGCTCCTGGAGCATTTCTTCGCCAAGGTCACCGGCTACGACGACGTGCAGAACATCACCGTGGGCGGCGTCCGGCCGAAGGACGGGGAGGACGCGACGAACGACCTCAGTTTCCTCATCCTGGAGGCGTGCGCCCGCGTCGGCCGACCGGGCGGCAACGTCACGGCCCGCATCCACGCCAAGACCCCGGCGGCCTTTCTCCGGAAGTGCGCGGAGGTCATCCGCTCGGGCGTCGGCTACCCGGCCGTCTTCAACGACGGCGTCGAGGTCCCCGCGCTGGTGGAGCAGGGCTATGGCTTGGAGGAGGCCCGCGACTACGGCTTCGTGGGCTGCATCGAGGTCTTCATCCCCGGCCGCATGGCGCCGTGGGCCGACAGCCGGTTCAACCTGCTCCGCTGCGTGAACCTCACTCTGCACGGCGGCGTCGATAACCTCACGGGCGAGGCGGTCGGCCCGGCGACCGGCGACCCTGAGAACTGGGATGCCTTCTACGATGCTTTCCGTACGCAGATGCGGGCCCTGCTTCAGGAACACATCAAGGCCTTGAGCGAAGCCAAGCAGGCCGTGGAGGACCGCGCCGACGAGTTCACCAGCCCCCTCATGAGCGCCCTCACCGCCGACTGCATCGAGCGCGGCCGCGACCTCAATGACGGGGGCGCCCGCCATCCGGCCAATCACGGCATTGCCGGAATGGGGATCGGCACGACGGCCGACGCGTTGATGGCCCTCAAGCGTCTTGTGTACGACGCCCTTCGGCAGGCTCAGGGCGGGCTGAGCTCGTCGAAGCCCGAGAAACGCTTCGACCTCTCCCGGCTCAGGCGGATGCTGGCGGCAAACTTCGAGGGCTATGAGGCCGAGCGCCAGGTCCTGCTTCGCCGCGCGCCTAAGTTCGGCAATAACGACGCGGAGGTGGACGCCATCGCCGTGCGGGTGACGCGCGACTTCGGCAGCGAATGCCTCGAGCACCGGACCCCGCAGGGCGGCCGGTACTGGGGCCTCATGGCCGCCAACGTCCAGAACATCCCCGCCGGCCGGGAGGTCGGTGCGACGGCCGACGGGCGGTTCTCGCAGCAGCCGCTGTCCGACGCCGCGAGTCCCACCTTCGGGCGCGACGCCAACGGGCCGACGGCCGTCATCCATTCCGTGGCGAAGCTTCCGTACCACCTGTGCCCGGGCGGGAACGTGGTCAACATCAAACTCCACCCGTCGGTGCTTCGCGGCGAGAGAGGCCTGGCGGCCTTCGCCGCCCTCATCCGGACCGCGTTCGACCTGGGTGCGGTCCAACTGCAGTTCAACACGGTGGACCGCAAGCTGCTCCTGGCGGCCATGGAGCGGCCGGAGGAATACCGTGACCTCGTTGTCCGCGTCTCGGGGTTCTCGGCCCATTTCGTGTCGCTCGACCGGGCCGTCCAGGAGGACGTCCTGGCCCGGACCGAGCATGGCCAGCCGTAGCCGCAGGGCAAAAGATTTCCGCCTTTTTTCTTTGCGTCCGTGCGTCCTCTGCTTTGCCCTGCGTAGCGAAGCCCAGCTGGGACGAATAGACGCTCCAGCGCGTGGGCGCTGTTGAGGGCTTCGCCGAGCAGGGCCTGCGTTGAAAAGGGGCCGGAAGCAGAGGAGGCCGAAGTTAGTGCAGGGGACCTTGACAGGCCGGCCCGCCCAAGGAGAATGGCAGGAGGCAGGGCCGCAGGGCGGCTCGCCCCTGCCCTCACCTTGACCCTCCCCCGATGGGGGAGCGGAAGGAAGAGGGTCGCATTGGGGGAGCGGGGCACGGCCAGGTGGACGCCGAGCCGCGACCGTCCCACGGGAGTCGCGCATGGAGTGGATGTCACCGTGGTGGCTCTTTGGCGTCATCTTCGGCAGCTCCCTGGGGCTGGCCTATGTCGTCTACGGACGGAAGGCGGCGCGGTACCTCTTCCTGCTCACCGGCGGGGCCATCCTTCTGCTGCCCTTTTTCCTGCGGACGACGGTGGCACTCTGGGCGGGCTCGGCGGCGGGGGTCGTGCTGCCTTTCGTCCTCATCCGCCTCGGCATCGATTTCTGAGTAGCGCGCAGGCCACAGGTTCCGGGGGCGCTTCTCGACGGTGACCAGGGCGAGCAGGCGCAGGCTTCCTGCTCGACGATGAACCACTGGGCCGCGCCTACGCTCTCGCAGAGGCGGAAGACCTCCTTCGAGAGGATGTCGCCTTTGCCGGTGAGGGGGCTGCACGTGCCAGCCATATGCTCCCAGGCCGGAGAGCGCGATGGGCGCGCCACGAGGCAGCAGGATGGAGGGCAACCCCAGGCGCTGGTCTCATCATGCGCTCACAGGACCTCGATGCCACTGAGGGGGACCCAGCGGTCGCTGAAGCGCTCCTTGACGGCGAAATTCACCTTGGCGACCAGCGTCTCCGGGTCGATGAGTCCGGCCGAAAGCTCCACCCAGCCTGGGCGGAAGCCTTCGGGCACGGTGACGTGGGTGTCCAGCCAGAAGTCGCCGGGAAGCCAGGTGCGGACGTCCACGTCCTTGAGGGGGATGACGGCTTCGTGGTCGTCCTGCCTGAGGCGCAGGGCGAAGTCGTAGCGACGGTAGATGGGGGCGACGCCGACATTCTCTATCCAGCACTGGAAGCGGGAGCTTCCCCGGTTGGCCACCGAGACGTCGAAGGACGCCTGGCGGAAGACAAACCGGTAGCCCAGCCGTCGACAGAAGGAGGCGAGCCTATCCATCCAGGGCTCCGGGAGGGCGGTGGAGAGGGGGTTCAGGTACGTGCCGTGGTACTTCAGGCCCTGTTCGAGGATGAAGTCGAGGTCCCAGCCGTGGGTGTACCAGTGCATGGGGCAGCACTCGAAGTGGACGGGCGCGGTCTGCCAGGCGTTCGTGGCGCCCATGAGGCTGACCTGACGGGGGTAGCTGTCGAACATGTGGCGCCAGGAGAGGTGCTTGGGGACGGTGGGGCTGCCGACCGTGGACATGTCGCCGAAGAAGTCGCAGCGCCAGCCCGTGCCGGTAGCGATGCCCTCGGCCATCTGGACGCCGTCGATATTGACCAGGCGGTGGGTGCGGGGGAAGGCCTCCCGCCAAAGTTCGGAGAACTCCCGGCAGCGCTCCTGGCGGCACTCGCCATCGCCCTCGCCCCAGGGGCCGATATAGGCCAGGTCCACCGTGTCAAGGAGCGGGTGGCCGTCGAAGCGGCGGCCGGCTTCGCGGATGAGGCCACCCCAGTGCTCGAAGTACTCGGGGGAGTCGTGCACGGGATGGCGTATCTGGCCCCGGCCCCGCTTCTGCGTCTGGAGAGGGTAGCGCTCGGCGTACCAGTCAGGCACGGCGGGTTGGTTGAGGCTGCCGAAGGCCATCAGCCGGACGGCCAGGGTCTGCCCGCGTTGGGAGCAGGTTTCGAGTGACTTCTCGATCATGGAGAAGTCGTACTGACCCTTCTTCGGCTCCAGGACGCGCCAGAACCATCGGCAGTAGGCGACGGTGGAGGAGAGGAAGCCCTTGGGGGGAGTCGTGTCCTTTGCTGGGGGGAACTCGAGCGGCCCCTCCTCGGACCACCTCATGCCAGGGAAGAGGGGGTCGCCGCTGAAATGCTGGAAGGTGCAGCAGCCCTTGTGGGGGTTGGCCAGGTACTCGTCGGTGGGGGTCGGTCGGACTTTCCGGATGACCTCAGCCATGGGCAGTTTCTCCGCCCTTCGACTGGCTCAGGGCGGGCTGAGCCTGTCGAAGCCCGTGAGAAAGGTCCGTTGGCCGCCGCCCGCCGATGCAGGGGCGAGCGACCGGCTACGGGGTTTCCGGTGGTGGCCAGCCGGTGTCCTCGGACAGCGGCCGCTCGCTCAGGGGGAGCCTCACGCGGAAGGTGGTACCCGCCCCGGGTATGCTCTCCACGGAGATGTCCCCGCCGTGCATCGTCACCACCCGCCGAACGATGGAGAGTCCCAGGCCCGTCCCGCCCGGGTCGAGCGCCTTGGCGTTCGGCGCCCGGTAAAACTCTTCAAAGAGTTGCTCCCGCGCGTCAAGCGGGATGCCGATACCGGTGTCCGCGACCTCCAGCCTGGCCCATCTCTCCTCGCGGGTGAGGCGCACCCGGACCGAACCTCCCTGGGGCGTGTACTTGACGGCGTTGCTGATGAGGTTGGTCACCAGGTCGTTCAGGCTCTCCGGGTCGCCTAACACCGTCGTCGGCTGGACGGCCACCTCCAGGACTATCCCTTTTTCGTCGGCCAGGGGGCGGAGCGCATCCGCGGCATCGCTCGCGACGGTGTCGAAAGAGACGGGCTGGCGGGCCTCCGGTTCGGTCTGGGCCTGGAGCCGGCTGTAGCGGAGCAGGTCGTTGACCAGGGCGATGAGTTCGTCCGTCCGCCGAACGGCCCGGCCGATGAGAGCCCGCGCCCGCTCGCCCGCGAACCCCTCGGTGACGAGGCGCAGCAGGCTCTGGATGGCGGCGAGGGGCGAGCGGAGGCCATGGCCCGCCCGGCGGATGAAGTAGCTCTTCTCGGAATCGACGGCCTGGAGGCGACGGTAGGCCCGCTCCAGGTCGTGCTCCCGCGCCCGGAGGCGCGAGGCGATGGACGTGGCCATGTAGACGGCGATGTAGAGCGTGGCGGTGGTGACGGTGCTGACCATGAACACGTAGAGCCAATCCTGGTAGAGCGTGCTCATCTCGGGCGCCGCCGGGGTGGGGAAGAGGCCCCGGAGTGCGTGGTGTGGGAGGACGCCGAGGTACTCCAGCCAGGAGATGCCATTGACGAGGAACGCAGCGAGTGTCGCCTGCAGGTAGGCGTGAAAGGGGGAGAGCAGCTCCGAGGCGATAATCATGTGGAAGACGAAGAACATGATGAAGAAGTTCTCCACCCCGCCGCCGAAGTGGATGAGGAGGGCGAGGGCGACGAGGTCCAGGGAGATCTGGGCGTTGGCGAACAGGACGATGCGGGCCGTGCTCACCGTCCGCTGTTTCTGCATCAGGTTGGCGACCAGGGCGAAGACCATGTTCGAGAAAAGCAGCGCCACGAGCACCAGGGCGAGCTCGCGAGCGCTGAACCGCACCCCCAACAGGTACCAGGCCCCCACGAGCACCCCGGCGACACCTAACGCCGCCAACCAGCGGAGCCGGATGAACCAGCCGATGCGCTCGAAGAGCTCCTCCTCGGCCAGGCCCAGGGGGGTCCCTCGACGGTCTGCTCGCTTGAGAACTTGTGGCTCCGGGTGTGGAATCCTGGACCTCTCGGGGCCCTGTGGCCCCCTCCATTCTTCGCTGCTCGTCGCCATACCGCTCTCCGTTGGCCGAGGCCCTGTCGCCTCCGCTCCCCCGCACGGAGGCTCCGCCTCTTCTCTCCGGGCTGGCGCCCGCGGCGACCCTCTCCCTTCCCCTCCCCCATTGGGGGAGCGGGAGCCCGCTGAAGGCGGGCGCGGTGAGGGCCGGGGCGGGGACCCGGCTCAAGCTCGTCGACCGCTCGGACCACCGGGCGGAGGATATCCTTTTCGCCACCCCCGGTCAACGCGAACGTCCCCCGGTCAACGCGAACGTCCGCCGGGTCGGCTTCGGCGCGCCCGGCCGGGTCGTGACTCCGGACACGTGTCACGGCCGGTCTCGCCCCGCCGTGTTGGGACGTTAGCCGGCACGCCCGCTCGGGCATAGCGCGTGAGGCTTGCTTGGGAAGAGCCGCGCCGTGTATCATAGCAGTTCGTACGGGAGAGTCCGCTACCGGGCGGGCACCCGGTGGTCCCTCTCCGGTTCAACCCTTTTTCGCTGCGTCTTTGCGTCTCGGTGTGGAAAAGGCCGATGGCGGGCGCCCAGCCTCCTGGGCTGGGCACCCGGGGGTCTGGTGTGCATGAACTGACGCTGGCTCAGTCGCTCGTGGAGGCGGTGTTGCGGGAGACGGAGGTCCGGCCGCCCGCCCCCACCCCTCTCCCCGTGGGGGAGGGTCAGGGTGAGGGTCCGGTCCGCCGGGTGACGGCGGTGCGGGTCGCGGTGGGCGGGCTGACCCACGTCGAGCCGGAGAACCTCAAGTTCTGGTACGAGGAACTGACCAGGGGGACCAGGCTGGCCGGGACCTCGCTCCTGGTGGAAAAGCGACCCACGCGGGTGCGCTGCCAGAGGTGCGGGCGGGAGTTCGCCGTACTGGCGAACTCCTTCGTGTGCCCGGACTGTGGCGTTGCTGATGTCCGCCTGGCCAGTGGCGACGAAGTCATCCTGGAGAGCATCGAGGTGGAAGAGTGAAACTGAAGGTCGCTCTCGACCTGGACCGGGCCGGCAAGGACGTGGCCGCCGCCATCCGGGCGCTGCTCGCCCGCGAGCGGGTGCTGGCCCTCAACCTCATCGGCTCCCCGGGCTGCGGGAAGACGGCGCTCCTGGAGGCCACGCTCCCCGAACTGGCCAAGACGCACGCGGTCGCCGTCATCGAGGGCGACATCGCCACCAGCCGGGATGCCGACCGCATCCGGGCGCTGGGCGTCCCCTGCCATCTCATCAACACCGGGGGCACCTGCCACCTTCCCCCCAACCTCATCGCCCGGGCCCTCCAGGACGTGGACCTCGCCTCCACCGACATCCTCTTCATCGAGAACGTGGGGAACCTGGTCTGCCCATCGACCCAGGACGTGGGTGAGGACGCCAAGGTCGCCGTCCTGAGCCTTCCCGAAGGTGACGACAAGGTGCTCAAGTACCCCAGGCTCTTCCGCGAGGCAGGCTGCCTGGTCCTGAACAAGGTCGACTTGGCCGGGGTCCTCCGCTTCAGGCGGGAGCAGCTCGCGAGCGACCTGGCCCAGGTGAAGCACGGACTTCCCGTCTTCGAACTCTCCGCCCTCACGGGCGTCGGCTGCCCGTCGTTCCTCGAATGGGTGCGGGGTCTCTACCAGAAGAAATGCGGACGGCCAACCGTTCCCGGCCGAAGGAGAAAGGCATGAGAAAGACAGCTGCACCGGGTGCCCACGCACTGGGCGCGTTGCTCCTGGCCGCTGGGGCGGCAATCGCGGCGGGCTTGGTGCTGGGAACTCTGCTGAATGCTGCTTCGGAGGAGGGTGCGCCTGTGCCAGCGGGTACCGGGAAAGCCGCAGCGGGCCTGGCCACGAAATACCCGAACGACGTGGGCCTGGCCAAGGACCCTGACGTCATCTTCGCCGACGACTTTGAATCCTGGGAGGGGAATACGCCGCTGGCGGGCAGGTGGAACAATGTCAGTTCTGAGGGCACCGGTCGGGCCCTCATCGTCCCCGGCGCCGTCACCGCCACGGGCCCGGGAAAGTCCATCCTGGAACTCGCCTGCTGGCAGGAGCCGCAGAAGTCCACCAGTGCCGGCCTCTCCAAGCACCTGGGCAACTACGACAACGCCAACGAAGGCCTGGGCGAGGGCTACGAGGAGGTCTACATCCGCTACTACCAGAAGTTCGACCCGGGCTATACCCCGGGCGTCCAGAACCACGGCTCGCTCCTGGGTGGCCGAGACCTGACACGCTCGGATTCCCGCTGGGTGGGGATGGCCGACACCACCGATGTCGCCAGCCAGGGCTACTACTCGGCCTGTCTCCAGCCCTATGGGGGCGGTCAGAGCAGGCAACCGTTCCACTGGGGCTTCTACAGTTACCACTGCGATAAGCCGGGACGGTGGGGCGACTACTTCAAGCCCATCAAGATGGCCACCATCGACCTGGACCGCTGGTACTGCCTGGAATGGCACCTGAAGCTGAACTCGGCGGAGCCGCTCAAAGCCGACGCCGTCGAGGAACTGTGGGTCGACGGGGAACTCTCCATCCGCAAGGACGACCTCCGCTACCGGAAAGTGCCCCAGCTCAAGATCACCTTCATCAGCCTGGGCACCTACTACCACCCGGGGCTTCCCGAGAAGTACACGGCCGAGAACCCCATCAAGGTCTACTACGACAACCTGGTCATCGCCCGCAAGCCCATCGGCCCCGTCGCCGGCAGCCGGTAGGGCTCATTGCCGCGGGGGCCCCGACGGGTTCGGAGGCGCTGGCGGCCGGGAATACAGGGTGACGGTGGAGTCCCGGTTGCCGACGGCGAGCAGGCAGCCATCGCCTGAGAATGCGAGCGAGGTGGGCCCTCCGTCGCCCGGGATGGAGGCCAGCAAGTCGCCTGAGCCCGTATCGTACAGTTGCACTTCGCCGTCCCCCGTCAAGCAAGCGAGGCATCGGCCATCGCTGCGGAAGGACGCCCGTGTCAGGCGCCCGGCAGAGGCTCGGCGGACCTGACCCAGCGAGCCGCCTTCTTGCGAGATGTCGCAGACCAAGAGTCCGCCAGTCTCCTTCACGGCAAAGAGACGGTCATCCCCGGGAGTGAATGTCAGCGCGAGAATCGAGCCCCCGTCGCCGGGCTGGACGGGGAACACAGCCGCTATGGCTCTCGTCTGGAGGTCCCACAGTTCGATGGCACCGTCGCTCGTGCCCGCTGCGCCCAGCGCCTTGTCCGAGCTCAGCGCTACGGCGCTCACGGCGCCCGCTTCGCGCGTACCCGGGCCTCCGCCAAAAGTCGTGCCAGCCTTGTGCGCGTCCAGTTGCCAGAGGGTGAGGGCGCCGGTTGCTGACCTGGTGAGGACCTGCTTCCCGTCGGGCTGGATAGCGACCGCCGAGACGCTCTCGGAGCCAGCGGCCTGGAGGTCAATCTCCTCGTTCCTCGCCAGGTCCCACAGGTGGAGGGAGCCATCGTCACAGGCGTAGATGCACCTTCGGCCGACTGTGTCGCGCCCACCGGGCGCCCGCGAAGCGGGCGGGCGCCCGGTCGAGCCGTCGGGAAGGAAGCCGACCAACCTGGCGAATCGACCCGAGACCGGAAGCGTGAGGGTGTCTTTGCCCGTGGCGACGTCCCAGAGTTTGAGGGTGCCATCTCGGCTGGCCGAGAGGCACTCTTTCCCGTCGGAGGAAAGGGCTACCGCGGTCACTTCGTGCTGGTGACCAGCGAGCGGGAGGAGTTCAGTCGCCGACGCGGGGTCCCACAGCCTGACCTGGCAGTCGGCTCCACCCGAGAGGCAGCGCGAGCCATCTCGGCTGAAAGCCACAGACCAGACCGCATCGCGGTGCCCGTGGAAGGTGCGGATGGCCGAGCCGGTCTCGGTGTCCCAGAGCGTTGCTTCCCCCGCTGTGTCTCCGGTCAGGCACTGCCGACCCGTCGGGCTGAAAGCCACCGCGAGAAAACCAGCGTTTCCGTGGAAGAGGTGAACCGGTTCACCCGTCTCGACCTTCCAGAGCCTCACCGTCCCGTCCGGGCTCGCGGAGGCGCAGAGCCGACCGTCGGGGCTCAGGGCCACCCCCGTGACCGGTGCCTGGTGGCCACGCAAGACCGCTTGCTCCCGACCAGTTGCGACTTCAAAAACCCGGACGGTTTTGTCCAGGCCCCCGCTGACGCACAGTCTCCCCGGCGCGTCGAGGGCCAGCGAGGAGACCCGGCCGGTGTGGCCCGCGAAGGTGCGCAGCACGGCGCCCGTGGTGAGGTCCCAGAGTTTGACCAGCCCGTCATCGCCGCCGCTCAGGCAGTGCTCGCCGTCGGGGGTGAGGACTCCGGCCCAGACCGCGCCCCCATCGTCCCGGAGCAGGCGGAGTTGTCGACCTGCGGAGAGGTCCCAGAGCCGGATGGTCCCGTCCTCGCCTGTGCTCAGGGCCTGAGTTCCATCGAGGGAAACGGAGAGCGAGATGACCGTGCCCTGGTGCCCGGGAAAGGAGCGAAGTTCCGCCCCCGTCCGTGCGTCCCAGAGTTTGACCGCCCCGTCACAACTTCCGGAGAGGAATCGGCTGCCGTCGCCGACGAAGGCCACACAGACGACGGTTGAGGCGTGCCGAAATCGCCGGGACCCCAGAACCCTGAGGAGTGTCCAGCGGCCGGCCAGCGACGCCTCCGGCTCCGCGAGGTGCCCCACCACCGCCCTGCCGGCGGACAGGCCTGAAGGCCTGTCCGCACGCTCGGCGTGCTTGCCCTGTGGTGTGTTCACCGGCGACCCGCAGCTCGCCCCGCCCGCGGGCACGAGAAGACAGAGGGCGACAAGCGCGAGGGCGCCCGCGAGCCTTTCGAGAGGCCGTCCGACACGCTCACGGTTCCGAGCGTGCCGACGGGCCGGCCCGCCCCAGGCGGGCATTGCTCTCCTTCTCACCCCGTCTTCTCCCATCGAGCCCTCACCGCGCCCGCCTTCGGCGGGCTCCCGCTCCCCCAGTGGGGGAGGGTAAGGGAGAGGGTTGCATGGGGGGCACCGGCTTGAAGGAAGACCTGGCGACCGGTGCGCCGAAGAAGTGGACCTCCAGGCAGCCATCCCGCGGACACTGCTCCACACAGCGCAGGCAGAGGATGCACTTGGGGTCGTTGAGCACCTTCTTTTCCTTTTCGCCCAGGCGGACAAGCTCCTCGCGGACGTGGGTCAGCCCCATCGGGCAGGCGTCGGCGCAGGAACTGCAGTGGTTGCAGGCGCTGGCGTCCGTCTTCCGCACAGTCAGCCCGCTCCCCCGGTTGAACCAGGAAGTCACCAGGCCGATGGGACAGACGTGACACCACAGCCGCCGACCGACGAAGAAGGCGGCAGCAAACAGCCCCAGCACCACCCAACTCGTCACCGTGAACAGGCCGGCTATCTTCGACGAAAAGTCCCGCCATCCCGGGATGGTGCCCCCGAAAAGCGGGCACAGGAGCCGGCCCGGACACGTCTGGCAATACGGGAGAAAGAGCGCGCACTGGTACGGGGCCAAGGCGGGCGTCCCGATGAGCCAGGAGATGCCCAGGGTGCTTGCCAGGACGCCGTAACTCGTGGTCCGGAGCGCCTGGCGGAGCGTCGCGCTCGTCGCCACGTACGACAGCCCCAGCCGTCGGCGGAGCCAGGTCAGGACGTCGCCCACCGTCCCTAACGGACAGGCCCAGCCACACCACCACCGCCCGACCAGGAAGGCGAGGAGGGTGAAGAGCAGGAGATGGGGGAGGAGGTAGCGAAAGGCCGTGCGCCAGGTCAGGTTCTCGGAAAGCATGTGCACGATGCAGGCCTTGAAGAGGCCACCCTGGGGGGTGAATCGGCAGACCGCAGCAGGCGGGTAGGCGTCGAAGACCGGGGGGTTGTCGGCCGCCCAGAGTATCTGGCCCTGCTGGAATCTGGTGGTGCTGGGGAGGCCCTGGGGGGCGCTGAGCCGAGGCAGGTATCGGCTTACCACCTCGCCTTTGAACAGCATGCCCCCGTAGACCAGGAGGAGGAAGAAGACCCCCTGGCTCAGCCTGCGGTAGAAGGTTATAGATGGCCGCTTCATCGACAGTCGTAGGGACAGACCTTCCGGTCTTGCCGCGCCCGGGGTGCCCGTACCGTGACGCGCGCCGGACGCCCGTCGACGGACGGGGCGCCGGCCCGCCCTTCGACTCGCTCAGGGCGGGCTGAGCCGGTCGAAGCCCGCAAGGCGGACGCCCAGCCTCCTCGGCCGGGCACCCGGTGGGCACCCGACCTGTCCCTACATTTCCTTTCCCTCGCCTGCCCGTTCGCTTCGCGAACCCCCCGCCTCCACCGTCATCTCCAGGAACGCCTCCACCCGTGTCTTCAACTGCTCCACGTCCTCCAGGCCCAGGTCGGTCTGGAGCACCAGGAGCGGGATCTTCTCCTCCTTGAGCACCTCCCTGAGGAGCGTCGTCTCCATGTCGGTGGGCTGACAGAGCCGAAGGTTGTGGGAGATTACCCCGCGGACGTGGAAGTCCCGGCTCAGTTCGATGACCCGGTCCATCCGGTCCGCTGACTGGACGAAGCACGGGCAGATGGGCGCCGAGAAGTACCGCAGCGCCAAAGCCCGCAGCATCCCGCTCGTCGTCCACTCGTCCACCACCACCGGGTCGAAGAGCCGGTGTGTCCCCGAGCAGAGGGTGTCGGCCACCACCCAGGCCCCCGCCTCCTCGATGACGTTCGCCACCTTCCAGTTCGGCCAGGCCACGGGCGCCCCGGTCAGGAGGACGGGAAGAAACCCCGCTGGCGGCTCAGGCTGCCGAGCGCCCTCCCCTTCCAACTCCGCCAGCAGCGCCCACACCTGGTCCGTCCACCGGGCCACGTCGTCGGTGAAGGAGGCCTGGGTCACCAGCAAGGCCCCCCGGCCGCTCAGGAGGTGTGGGTATCGGCGGCGAAGGTTGAAGAGGGCCCGGAAGGCTTCCGTCCGCCGACGGAAGAGGCCGATGCTTTCGCGGAGCTGCCGTCGGCCGACGGACTTCCCCGTCAACTTCTCCAGCCAGCGGAGGAACTCCCTGATTTCCGAGAGCCAGACGGGCATGTCGCGCACGTAGTCCCGTCGCCCGGGCAGGTCGATGACCCAGGTGGGGAGATAGTCGGTGAGCACCTGGGCCAGTTTGGTCTTGGGGTCGCAGCTCAGGGGGACGACGGCGGCGTCGCACAGGCTGACGGGCTCGGCCCCCGAGGTGAGTAAGCCGAAGGTGCTCTTCACCAGCGGGCAGATGTCCCGGGGAAGCACCTGCTCCGCGGCGGCGATGGACCCCGGGAAGCCCGCACAGACCCGCACCGGCACCGCCCCCGCTGCGTGCACCAACTCCTCCGGGGCGAAGTTGCAGAAGAGCGCCACCTTGGGGGCCGACGTCGCACGCAGTTCGGCAAGCCGGCCGTCACCGGCCACCACCTCCTCGAAGTAGGTGAGTGCCGGCAGCGAGGCGTGGCCTCCCTGGGCTTCACCCGCGTGCATCCGCGCTATCTGGGCGCGGGCAGCCTGGCGGGCTTCGGCGGCGACCGCTTCGTCGCGGACCCGCGCCCCTTGCGCCGGCACCCGGGGCCGACGGTAGCGCTGGTCAAACTCCCACAGGGGCATCTTCCCTTACCTCTTCCTTCTTTTCCCTGGTCAGGCGTGGCCGAACCCGCCGCGGCGGGCGGGTGACCTTGAACCGTGATTTCACGATGGGGAGCCGGGCGAACTTCAGTGTCAGGCAGTCATCGCGCGGGCAGACCTCCACACAGCGCAGGCAGAGGATGCATTCGGGGCTGTTGAGCACGGCGTGCTCCTTCTCATCCCGCACGTGGGTCAGGCTCATGGGGCAGGCGTCGGCGCAGGCGCCACAGCGGTTGCAGCGCGTCGGCTCCTTGACGAGTTCGAGCGGGCTCCCCCGGTTGAACCAGGAGGTGGCGAGCCCGATGGGGCACAGGTGGCACCAGAGCCGCCGGGCCGTGACAAAGGTGACAGCGAAGAGCCCCAGTACCGCCCAACTGGCCACCGTCATGAAGGCCTGCACCGGATGGGTGAAGGCCCCCCAACTGGTCGGCCCGGCCCCGGCCACCAGCGGACAGGCGAGGCGCGCCGGGCAGACCTGGCAGAAAGGGAGGAAGAGCCAGCACTGCCACGTGGCCTTGTAGCGCTCCGGACGGATGAGCCAACTGACCGCCACGGTGCCGCCGAAAAGCCCGTAGGCGCCGCCGCGGAGCTTTCGCCGCCACTCTGCCCCCACCGAGAAGAAACCTCGGCCCAGCCACCGGCGAAGGGCGTTCAGGAAGTCACCCAAGGCGCTCAGGGGACAGACCCACCCGCACCACAGCCGACCCACAAGGAAGCTGAGCAGGACAAAGACCAGCAGGTAGGGCAGCACCACCCGTGCCGAAGCAGCCACCGTCAGGCTTTCGCTGAGCAGGGCGACGATGCACCCACTGACGGCGCGCCCCCGGGCGGTGAATCGGCAGACGGCGCTGGGCGGGTAGGCATCGAGGAGCGGGAGCGACCCCTGTGTCCAGACCAGGCTCCCCTCGGGGACGACTGATTCGCGCGCCTCCCTGCTGCTGAAGGCCACCGCCGACACCCAGCCTCCGTAGACGAAGAAGGCGAAGAAGACCACCTGGGCCAGCCTGCGCCAGAATCGAGGGGTCCGCAGGACCCCGAGAGGTCGGAGACCCCAGGTTGCCGTCGGCCGGGTCACCGCAGGTGCACCTTTCTCCAGACAAGAACGGCCAGGATGCCCACCAGGGGCACCAGGTACCAGTAGTAGTAGAGCCCGGGGTGCTGGTCCACCCGCACCATCATCTGTCCCACGGTCATGTCGATGGCGGGGGGAGCGGAGCCACTCTCCTGCCGCAGGACGAACGTGATGACGGGGAGGCTCGCGCCGGGCTCGGGTTGGTATCCCCTGGCCCGGCCTTCGGGGGCCGCGACGAGCCAGTAGCGGTGGCTCCGCGCTTCGGCCAAGGTCACGGGAAAACAGACATCCACGAACATCAGGCTGCCATCGGGGTAGGCGACCTCCCCCGTCACCTGGATGGGAACCTCGCCGGAACCGGAGTCCGCCCCTCGACGGACGGAGGGGTCGGGGACCTCACCCGGTTCCTCCAGGATTCTGAACCCGGTCGTCGAGGTAAGGGCGCCGGGGACAAAGGAGAGGGTCCCCTCCACGAGCCACTGGCTCTCGGGCGGAGCGCTCGCCGCTGCTTCCGGGATGAGGATGCCAAGTTGCGTCCGGGCCTCGCCCACGCTCGTCCAGAGACAGGCGGCAAGAAGGCTCAGGGCAAGAAGCGGAACTCGGCGAATGCGCTCGGCTCCAGAAAGGCTCCGGGTTTCCCTTGCCAGAAACTGACCTCTGCCGGCGCGACCGGGCAGGAACGGACGAAGTTGACCAACCATCGACTTTCCGCACCCAAACTCTGTTGGCCGAGCAGCCTCGCGGGCACGGCCAACTCAGCAAACCATGCCCCCTGGGACACAACTACCACACCTTTGACGCTCGACGCCTCGACCTCCTGCGCCTCCCCGCCGCGGAGCTTCTTGACTGTCACCTTCCCCTTCGCGTCCGCGGTTATGGCCACCTGCTCCGCCTCCGCATCGGGGAGCGCGAGGTAGACGGCGACGGCGTCCTGCTGGTCGTCTCCGTCACCGGTTCCGCCCTGGCATCCTATGCCGAGGTAGAGGGTGTCGGGGCCGGCGCCCAGGAGCACCTGCGTCCGCCGACGGGCCAGCTGCCCTTGCTCGTTAGTGAAGCCCGTGCACTGCATCGCCCCCCGCCAGCAGGCCTCCTCCAGTTTGCCATCCACGACGGGCAAGCCGGCTGCGACAAAGCTGTGGATGAAGAAGGACTTGCGTCCGGGCGCCCCCGTCGCGGGTGGCTGAGGAGCGCTCGGTTCCGTCCCGACAGCCTTGGCCGGCTCCGTGGCTGCCCTCCCCCGCTCCGCCGCTTGCTCCCCGAGGGCGCCGCCCATCTCCAAGGCCTTGACCTCGCGCACCACACCTTCGCGCGTGCCCACCAGGCGAAAGGAAAGGGGGTATTGGCCGGAGCGCTGCCCCGGCTTGACCTTGAGGGCGACGGTGTACTCGTAGCGGACGCCGGGGTCGATGTTGGGACCGTAACCATTTTCTGGGGTTACGGTTACGTCGAATGCTGGGCTCTCCCCCACCAGGCGCAGCGCCGTGGCCATGGCCCGGTCCATGTTGCTCTGCATGAGGACCTTGAACGTAGCCTGGTCCTTGACCACCAGGGAAGTGACTTCGGGCTTGAGGATGATCTTGTCCAGTTGCTTCCAGACGTCGTCACACAGGTGGGCGTAGGCAAGGGGCGCGAGCCCCGCCAGAAGAGCGACCAACCCCAGAAGGGCTACCCAGACGCTGGCACGCCCAAGAGAGCCGGCTGCCGACCGCTTCCACAAGGTACCCGGAATTGGGCGCCAGCAGGCCAAGAGAGGCCGAGCCTCGCGACGCACAGGTTCCTCCTTTGCCAAGACCAGGAACGCTCACACCCTATCAGGCAGGCCTGCGCCCCATGCCGGCACAGTAACGCGCACCGGAGGGGCGCAGCTCCTATGGTAGTCGGCTCGCACTCTGCCTGTCAACAGTGATTCTCGCTGAGCCCCGCCGCATAGCTTCTGAAACGCCTGCTGGGCCTTGCGGTTCCGTCGCCGACAGGGCCGCATTCCCATCCGGGACTGCTGCTTCGTCAGGCCGCTAGCCAGCTCGAAGAACCCCTGCACACTTACCCTCTCCCCGTGGGAGAGGGGCGGGGTGAGGCGTCTCCTCGGCCTGGGGCGACCACATCTCACCGTGAGCCTTGGGTCAGGGCCTCTTCTCCCCACTCCCCCTTGTTGCTCACCATTATACCTCCCTTCCCCCCACAAGTCAAGATAAATCTCTACATACACATACACACTATATCCAAGCCTAGTCGCAGGCATGACTTGGGAATTCAGGAATCTGCGCTACGACAAGGCAGATTTGTCCTGACTGGACGAGGGCGTGGCACAGAACACGGACGGGCACCCTGCTCTGCTAAGTCCGAAGGGAGGGCCACCGTCCTTGCCTAGGTTGCACACAGAAGGCCCGGCATCTCTACGCAGGGCGAAGCAGAGAGGCCGACCGCAGCACGACAGCCTAAACGATTCTCCGGAGGCTGCGACCAATGGACATCTCACTGCTGAGGAGGTCTTGCACAATATCCTTCGATAGGAACCGCCTCCGTCCAGGGAGACGGATGGAGTTGAAGCGGTATATCGCCGCCGAGAGCGAAACCCCAAATCGCTGCGTTATCCTTGGGAGGACTCGATGCTTCCAAAGCCATACGGACTTTTCGTTCGTGGAGAGAAGAATCTCCACGTAGGCCTGTTGGTCCACCTCGCAATCGTGGAGAATGCGCAGGAGCTCGGACTGCAGTGCCTGCCAGGGCATGAGGAATCTTGATGCGAAGCGGTTTGCCTTCGCCTCCAGGCCCCGGTCAAGCTGATGCATGGTCCTGTCATCCTCCTCGAATCGCACGGCAACGTCCCTATGCAGAACGATGTGGCCGAGTTCGTGTGCGCAAGTGAAGCGAAACCGACCGTCTTGGTACTCGATCTCCTTGCTGACAACGATACTGGGAGGGTCGCTACACGAGGCGATTCCGATGACCTCAGGCCCGTTGAGGCCCTCCTGAAGTTCGGAGAGGTCGCGTACCTCGAAGTTCAGATGGAGAGGTCCTTCCATCCACCGCTCAATGGGAACAGGTATTGGAATTTCTCTGTCGCCTTCCTCACGGGCACAAGTTCTCACGATTTCCTCCGCCTTGGCCTCTTCGGCGGTAGCGTGCGGCCATGCATCCCAATAGGCCTTGAGGTCACGCATTAGCAGCCCCCTTTTTCTTCTGTGCCAGTCGGCGAGCTTTTTCGATAATCTGGTTCCACTGTTCCTCTGTCAGGTGGCGGGCCGTCCGAAGGAAGTGGGGTACCTTATTCGCCGCGAGTGCGTCTTGAGTGGCCACTTCGTCTACAATGGCGTCTGCCTTTCGCCATCCTGCGCGCAGGACTGCCTGATCGAGCGAGTAAGCCGTGGCTATCCCTCTAAGGAGCTCGTCAGATGGGGCCCGTCGCCCTTTCTCGATGTCGCTGAGATGAGCGGCGGATACGCCGAGCTTGCGCGCCATCTTGTAATGCTCCCCAAAAACTGGACAGGTGGATAAGATAGTGTCGCCGGTTCGGCAGGAGGAGGGAGGGGAGGCGAGATGGGCGAGCGACGGCGGCACAGTGCCGCGTTCAAGG
>Ga0315282_10006919_pt1 | contig 18805 bp, 15 predicted proteins | sample YL17G07_20_MG_FD_203693 | JGI IMG/M metagenome (GOLD analysis project Ga0315282, IMG submission 203693) | Sediment microbial communities from Yellowstone Lake, YNP, Wyoming, USA - YL17G07_20 | ecosystem: Environmental > Aquatic > Freshwater > Lake > Sediment | place: USA: Wyoming | collected...
ACGATTTTTGTCCGATATTTCTCTGCCACATACTGAATCCCTGCCCCACAGGCCATCGAGAGAATCACTTCATAGTCCCCCACAAAAGGTCGAACCTGATCGATATATTCATGATCACACTGACGCTCCAGGGTCTGCTCTTTGATCTCGATCTCCTGACCCTCCTTGGCTCGGGAGAGCCTTAGTTCCGAGGCCAGGACTCCTGCCTCCCTTTCTCCTCCGGCAGCACACACTGTCACACACTCATTACAACCCAAGAGAAGTACCTTCTTGTAGGGTTTGAGCATATTCAGAATCTCTTCCAATGACTTACGGTTTGCAACGATCATCACTACCTCCAATCCGTGAAGCGTAATGTGTTAATCGTGAGGTGTAATTTATAACCTTTTACGCCTCACACCTTACGACTTACGTTTTCTTTTTGCGGGTGATGGTCCCAAGGCCCTTATCTTTTCTGTCATCTCACGGGCCACCTCCGCAAAGCGCTGACCCTGTGCCGAGCTCATGTTATACATCTCCAACCGAGCCCCTCCCAAACCCACCTCATCCAATAATCCCTTCACATACTGAACTCGCTTCTTGGCTCTGAGATTACCTCTCAAGAAGTGACACTCTCCTTCCAAGCATCCTGCCAGGTAAACCCCATCGACCCCCGACTCAAATGCATGAAGGATCAATAAAATATCTACTCTCCCTGTGCAGGGAACTTTCACAATCTTCACGTTTGTAGGGTAGTTGAGCCTCATCGAACCTGCCAGGTCCGCTGCACTATAGGCTCAATGCTCACAACAAAAGGCCAAGACCTCGGGCTCAAAAACGTGTCCGTGTCCGTGATCCGTGTCCGTCGATTGTGGCCCGCGGCCTGATTCTATTTTCTCATGAACTGCCTCTGCCATCTCAACCTCGTTTCAGCTCAAAGTTTAAAGCTCAAGGCTCAAGGGGTTTTGCTTTCAGCTTTAAGCTCTAAGCTTCCAGCATTTGTTTATGCTGCTACATCGATCACCAAGGCTTCGCACTTGGCCCACAGTTGGGGATCCCTGAAGTGCATCAGCTCAATGGCTCTGGCCGGGCACTCGGCAGCGCAACTGCCACAGCCCTTGCACTTTGCCAGGTCAATCTCTGCCTCGCCCTTCGCATTGATCACCGGCACTTCATAAGGACACACTCTCACACACGTCAAACAGGCCGCACATCGCTCCCCCTCCACCATGGCCACCACCCCTCCCACTAACATCTTCTCTTTGGATAAGATGGTGCAGGCTCGGGAAGCTGCTGCACTTGCCTGAGTGATCGTTTCGCTGATCAATTTCGGTCCGTGGGCCCCGCCGGCGAGATACATGCCGTCCGTTGCAAAATCAACAGGTCTTAACTTCATATGGGCTTCCAAAAAGAAACCTTCCATCGTTCGGGGAAGCTTCAGCATCGTTGCCAATTCTTCATTCTCTCTCGGAATGGTGGCTGCGGAAAGGACCACGAGGTCAGGTGTTATCTCCATCCGCTCCTTCAAGATTCTATCCAGATAGGAGACGGTGAGACTTTGCCCATCCTTCTTTACTTCGGGTTTTTCTTCGGGTTCGTATCGGATAAACAGGATCCCTTGCTCCCTGGCTTTGGCGTAGTAAGCTTCTGCAAGACCATAGGTCCGCATATCCCGATAGAGGATAGCGATCTGGGCGTTAGGGTTCAGCTCCTTGATCTTGAGAGCATTCTTCACGGCTGTTGCGCAGCAAGTCCGGCTGCAGTTGGGTCGCTCCTTGTTCCGAGATCCCACACATTGAACCATCACAATGTGATTAGCTCGAGCCACCTCTTCGGGTTGATGGGTGATTCGACTTTCTAATTCAAGCTGAGTGACAATGCGCGGGTCTTCGCCATAGAGATATTCGTTTGGTTTCCATTCTTGAGCGCCAGTGGCCAAGATCGTTATGCCATGTTCGATCTTCCGGTAATACATGGTAGGTGCCACCATCACCCCGGTGGAGAAGTTTCCTTTGGAGCCGCTGAAATCAACCACCAAGGCGTTGGTGATGACATGGATCAAAGGATGGTTCGTGACCCGATGGATCAAATCCTCTAAAAAGGCCTGGACATCTTGACCTTCGAGGGTATAGTGAAGGTTTCTCAGATTTCCTCCTAACTGCGCCTCTTTCTCAAGAAGGAAAATTTCGTACCCCTGTTCAGCGAGCTTGAGGGCAGCGGTCATCCCGGCCGCGCCTCCTCCGATGACCAATCCCTTTTGGACCACCGGCAATCCGATCTCGCTGAGAGGTCGGATCAGGCGGGCGTTGGCCACGGCCATGCGGACAAGGTCCTTAGCCTTCAGGGTGGCTTCTTCCTTCTGCCGCATATGGACCCACGAACATTGATCGCGGATATTTGCCATCTCAAAGAGGTATTTATTCAGTCCTGCCTCCCGGCAGGTTTCTCTAAACATCGGTTCATGCGTTCTTGGAGAACAGGAGGCCACAATGACCCGATTCAGATTATTTTCTTCGATCGCCTTCTTGATTTTTCCCTGGGTGTCCTGAGAACAGGTATAAAGATTATCCTCAACATGGACGACGTTTTTCAGTGTCCCCGCATACTCCCTGACTTCAGGCACATTCACCACGCCCCCGATGTTGATCCCACAGTTGCAGACGAAGACGCCGATGCGGGGTTCTTCCGCTGTCACATCCGTCTCGGGAGGATATTCTTTCTTGGTGACCATTGTTCCGCGTGCTGAAGCGATCAGTCCTGTGGCATCGGCCACGGCACCGCTTGCCTGGGAAACAGTCTCTGGAATGTCTTTCGGTCCCTGAAACGCACCGCAGACATAAACGCCTGGTTTGGATGTCGAAGTGGGTTCGAAAGGTTTTGTCTTGCAGAATCCGTGAGACTCCATTTCAATACCCATCCGTTTCGCCATCTCAACCGTCTCTTTGGAGGGGACCATGCCTACCGAAAGAACGACCAAATCGAACTCCTCTTCCACAATCTTTGCCTCTTCATCCAAGTAAGTCACCAGGAGATTCTTCGTCTTAGAATGTTCTCTTATTCTGGAGACCATACACCTGATGAACCGGACGCCGTATTCGGATTTGGCTCTTTCATAATAAGCATCGAATCCCTTGCCATAGGCCCGGATATCCATATAAAAGATGGTAGGCTCGACAAAGTTAGCATGTTCTTTGGCGATGATGGCCTCTTTCGTCGCGTACATGCAGCACACGGATGAACAGTAATCCTGTCCACAAGAGATATCCCGGCTCCCGACACACTGGATAAAAGCGATCTTACGAGGATGCCCTGCATCAGAAGGACGCTGCACCACACCGGCATAGGGGCCACTGGCACTGAGCATTCGCTCAAACTCAATGCTTGTGACGACATTCGGGTAGACACCGTAGCCGAATTCAGGCCGAATATTTCCTTCCACGGTTTTAAAGCCGGGTGTGAGAATAACCGCTCCAACCTGGAGGTCAACGATTTTCTCTCGGTCATCATGATTGATCGCCCCCGCACGACAGGCGAAGACGCACTGCAAACACTCGGAACAGATGCCGCACTCCAGGCACCGTTTGGCTGCCTCGATCACTTCCTCTTCAGTAAGCCTTGACTCTACTTCTGAAAAATCGCCCTTGCGCTCGCCTGCAGCGCGCTTTTCAGGCACTGGACGAGGAGCTTGGGATTTGACCTCCATGAGTTGCTTCGCCTGAGCCTTATCGAGCTTAGCTTCGGGGAGCTTTTCGATTGATTCTAAAACCGGCGGCCATACCCTTGCTTCTTTCTCTTCCTGTTTCAGGTAAGCTTCAATCGAGCGCGCGGCCTTATGCCCTGCAGAAATGGCATCCACGACAAAAGTCGTGCCCGTGACCACATCGCCGCCAGCAAAAATCCCTGGTACATTGGTGGCGAGCGTGTCTTTATCTACGGCTACTGTTCGGCCACGCACCGTGTCCACCTTATTGCTCAACAAGGTAAGGTCAGGCCGCTGACCAATGGCAAAAATGACCACATCACAAGGAATCACCGTCTCCGTCCCGGGGATCTCGTCAAAATCAGGCCGGCCTTCGATAAAACCTCGGAAATTCACATCCACGGTTCGTACGCCTGTGATATGACCGTCTTTATTTGTTACTTCCTTGAATGTCCGGCTGGGATAGACATCAATACCTTCATCTTTGGCGTCACGGACTTCCCAATCATGAGCAGGCATTTTTTCTCGACTCTCAAGGCAAGACATGCCCACCCAGCTTGCGCCCAGACGCACTGAAGACATGGCTGCATCAATGGCCACGTTTCCACCACCCAGGACTAAAACGCGCTTGTTTGCAATCTTTGATCGGATGCTTGATGTCCCTGTCAGGCTGACCTCCCGCAAGAAGTCTGTTGTGATGTGAACATCGGGCAGGTCATTCCCCGGGATAGGGAGCTTAATGCCAATATGAGCGCCTGCCGCGACGAAGACAGCGTCGAAATCTTTGAGCAATCCTGCGACATCGTCCACGCGGTTGTTGAGCTTCAACTCCACCCCTCTTGAAATGATTTCATCTATCTCGCGCTGGAGTAAATCGTAGGGCATGCGATACTCTGGAATGCCAACGCGCATCATTCCGCCTGGTGCAGGCAATGCTTCGAAGACGGTAACGGAGTAACCTTTAAGGATCAAGTCATTTGCCGAAGTCAACCCAGCTGGACCGGCGCCGACAATGGCGACCTTCTTTCCTGCTCCACTGGTATCCGGGGCTTTTTGGACACCCGACGCATAGACCTTCAGGATCTCTTCAGGATGTGTGAATGCCCAGTCGCTCACAAAACGTTTGAAATGCATAATATTGACTGGTTCACTCCCGATCTCGGTTCGGGTACAAGCCTCCTCGCACCGGTGGTTGCATACGCGGCCGCATACGGAAGGGAAGGGGTTATCTTCTTTGATGGTGCGGTAAGCATCGGCAAAGCGTTTCTCACGGATAAGTGCGACATAGCCCATGGCGCGCTGTTCAATCGGACAGGCGTTACGACATGGAGCTTCACCACGTTTTTCAATGGCGAAGGCATTCGGGATGGCTTGCGGATATCTTTTGTAGATCGCCTTGCGCGTGGAGAGCAAGGCATTGAACTCATCGGGGCGGATGATGGGACAGGCTGTTGCACAATCACCGCAACCCGTACACTTGGCTGTGTCCACGAAGCGGGCATGCCGGTGAAGGCGGACAGTAAAATTCCCTGGTTCGCCTGAGATGCCTTCGACATCGGTGGCCGTCAGAATGCCGATATTGAGATGACGGCCTGCCTCGACCAGTTTGGGAGAGATAATACACATCGAGCAATCGTTGGTGGGGAAGGTCTTATCCAACTGGGCCATTACTCCGCCAATCGCAGGCGATGACTCTACGAGGTAGACGTAGTAGCCCGACTCGGCAAGGTCAAGGGATGCCTGGATCCCGGCAATCCCACCTCCGACTACCATTACTGCTCCAACTTTATCAGCCATTGGGTTCCTTTCTAATTTTAGATTTCAGATTTTCCAATCTACAATTTGCAATCTACAATTTACATCAATCCTTTGGTTTTCAACAGTTTGATCGGGTCGGTGATGTGCCGGTGAAACCATTTCTTGGCATCGCGATGCCCTAAAGCCAATCCCATCAATTCCGTAAAGTAAAGAATGGGGAGATTGAATTTCTTCCCCGTCTCCTTCTCCAATTCTTCCTGACGGGTATCGAGATTGGCCTGACACATCGGGCAACCCGTGACCAAACAGTCAGCTTCTGCCTCCATGGCCCTGGAAAGGAGTCGGTCGTTCAATTTTTTAACGATGTCTGTCCGCGTCATCACGAGACTGGCTCCACAACAATCGGTCTTGTAGGACCAAGGGATGGGATCAGCGCCCAGACCTTTCATCAGGCGGTCCATATGTTGAGGATTTTCATATTCCCGTACGCCTGTCACTTTTGGGGGTCGAACGGTAAGACACCCGTAGTAGCAAGCTACCTTAAGCCCGGAGAGAGGCTTTGTGCGCCTTTTCTTCATCTCTTCTAAGATCGGCTCGTCGCAGAAAAAGTCCAGCGCATATCGAATGGGGACATTTCCTTGGTAAGGGAAATGGACTTTTTTGGAGTGCTCCTTGACCTCCTTTTCCACTGCCTTGAATCGGCTGTAGCAGGCCACGCAAGGGACCAGCAACTCACGATCGGTCTTTTCGGCGATGGCAAGATTTCGGGCGGGCAGCTCGATGGCCAGCTCTTCATCCGTGCAATGAGCCGAGCTCGCACCGCAACAGGTCCAATCCTCCAACTCGTGAAGTTGAATATCGAGGAGTTCAGACACGCCTCGGATCGAATCATCGTACTCTCGGGCCGTTCCATGAAGGGAGCATCCAGGGTAATAAGAAATCTCTTTCACCGTGCCTCCTCTTTTTCAAATCCATTGAAGATCTCCTGAATTTCTTTTCCCCCTCCAAACCTCGAAGGAAGCAGTTTGATCTTCCCTTTGCGATACATCTTCCATCCCAATCCGGCATCTTTCAGAAAATCCTTGGTCTTCAACTTGAACTGGAGGATCAGGCTCAGTTCATGGATCCGACCTTTCGATTTGATTGACTCTAAGAAGACAGAATGAAAAATAGGAATATCTTTTTCCCCTGGTTTGGCGCCGGAACGAAGCGCCAAACTTCTCAGGACGTCCATGATCTTGGCGATATCGATATCGTTTGGACATCGAACACTGCACGTATAGCAGGAGGCGCAGATCCAGATCGTTTTTGAAGTGAGAACCCTATCTCGGTGGCCGTACTGGATATGACGGAGCATTTGATTGGGATGGATATCCATCGCATAAACGACAGGACAGCCTGCCGAACATTTCTGGCATTGAAAACAGGCCTGGATTTTTTCACCGCTGGCCTGAACGACTTCAGACAGGAAAGGATTCTCCTTTTGGGTTGCCTGTATGTTTAGCTCCATCATTTACCCCTTGATCCTGGATGGAAGGACTTTCCAGGATAGCCTGAGTTCCTTGGTGAATGGGAAGTTCAATCGTAAAGGTTGTGCCTTTTCCCACCTGACTCTTTACGCTGATTTTCCCACCGTGATCCTCGATGATTCCGTAAGAAGTGGCGAGGCCCAACCCTGTCCCCTTTCCCACCTCCTTGGTGGTGAAGAAGGGATCAAAAATTCGGGTGAGGTTCTCTTGGGGGATGCCCTCACCGGTATCTGCAAATTCCACAAAGACCGTCTTCCGCTCCGGGGCACGGAAGGTGGCAATGGTCAGTGTCCCATTGCCGTGCATCGCTTCCGCGGCATTCACAATGATATTCATGAAAACCTGTTTCAGCTGGCTGGCATTTGCCCGGACGAAGGGGAGGAAGGAATCGAGTTTCTTCACGATTTGGATATTATGAAATAAAGCCTGATTGACCAGGAAGAAGAGACCGTCACTGATGGCTCGATTGATATCGGTGGGCTCCATCTTCGGTTCGGTCTGCCGGGCGAATTCAAGAAGGCTCTTGACAATCTCCTTACACCGACCTGCCTCCTGAACGATTCGGACCAAATCTCCCCGACGCGGATCCTCCTCGGGAAGATCTTCAATCATCAGACTGGAGTAAATAAGAATCCCACCCAACGGATTGTTGATCTCATGGGCAATTCCCGCTGCCAGTTTTCCGAGAGAGGCCATCTTTTCTGAGCTGACCAGTTGAAGGTGAGTCTCTTGGAGTTTCTTCTCCATGTTCAGACGGGGTCTCAAATCCGTAAAGATACCCACACTGGCGATTTCCTGGCCGCTCCCGTTATAGATGAGGGCGGCGGAGAGTTGGATGGGGATTTCTTGCCCAAACTTATTGACTGCATTCATCGGGGTAGGAATAAATTTTCCGACACCGCCATATTCCTGACTTCGGAGTTTTTTCATGATCTCTTTCGCCACGCCCTCTCGATAGATCTTGGTGATGTGGAATTTGCCAATCATCTCCTCTGCCGTGTATCCGGTCAGCGTCTCCGCCCCTTTGTTGAAGATGAAGATATTGCCTTTCATGTCCGCCGCAATGATCCCATCCACAGAGCTTTCGATCAGGTTCAGGAAGAATTCGTTGGCCTCGCGAAGTTGATTCTCAATCCGTTTCCTCTCGGAGATATCTAAGTTAATGCCCTGGTAGCCAACGACCACCCCCTTCTCATTCTTAATAGGATGAGAGGTCAGCAAGACGGTGATCTTATCCCCGTTCATCTTCTTGAATTCCACCTCCATGTCATTGACATGACCCTCTCTTTCGATTCTCTCCTGAAAAGCTTTCCGATCATCCGGGTTCACATAGAGATCCTTGACGATATCTATTTTTAGAAATTCCTCTTTGGTAGGGTATCCCAACATATCGAGAAGGGCTTGGTTACAGTCTAAAAACTTGCCCTCTTTCGAGCTGATGAAGAGGCCGTGTCTTACCCTTTCGAAGAGATTTCTGAGCTTTTCCTCAGAGTCCTTGAGATCCCTTTCGAATTTTTTCCGTTCTGTGATGTCCCGGACATACGCATAGGTTCTGACTTCTCCGGTATCCGACTCGGGCAAAGCAATACAAACCTCTGCATACTTCACACGGCCCTGAGAGGTCAGGATACTCATTTCGGTGCAGAGCTTCTCCCCCATTCCCACACCGCGGGTGACCGTTCCTTCAAGAAATTGTTTGTCCTCTTTACCAATGACGGAGAAGAAATTCCTTCCGATCAAATCTTCCTTGGGGATCCCGGTGATTTCGGAGGCCATCTGATTGGCGAAAATGATCTTAAAAGCCTGATCGAAAACCAGGATCCCATCGTCACCCATCTCCGCGATCTTCTCAAATTGTTGGGTGGCCTCTTTGATCCTTCGTTCCATTCTTTTCGAATCTGTAATATCTCGGAGATAGGCATAACCCTTTCGGGCTCCAAGGGGTGCTTTCGCCAAGGCGATACAAATTTCAGCCTCTTTGATCTCTCCGTTAGGGGCGGGGAGCTGAATCTGACTGCATGTTTTTTCGCCATAACGCTCAGGATGGATGAAGAGGTCTTCGATAAAGGATGGATGGGGTTTGCCTAAAAGGGAAAGGACCGACGTCTTCAGTAGCTCTTTGTTCGAATATCCCGTGATCTCCGAAGCCATCCGATTTGCAAATTCGATCTGATGACGTTCATCAAATACCAAGATCCCATCATTTCCCAATTCGGCGATGCATTGGAACATCTCTGACCCCACTTCCTTCTTTTTGACAAGGATAAGTGGTTCAGCCCTTTTTTTTCTCTTAGTTGTCGGAGTTTGTTTTTTGGCAGCCATTTCCATCCCGAGGTACCCTATCTCCCCAGGGTTGACAAGAAAACCTGGCATCACCTTGATCCAATGAAAAATGCAAAATGTTTATAATACAGACGGCAGAAATAAAATCACGTCACCCCCTCCCTAACCCTCCCCCCTTGAGGGGGAGGGGAGGGTGGGGGGGGCTGAATATGCTTTTTTACAGTCCTACATAATCCAGAAGAGCAGGAACCTGCTTTTCCCATCCAATGGGAATGATCTGGACTCCCTGGCAAAGTGATTTCAATGCCTTAATCAGACCCCCTGCGATCTCAATGCTTGCTTTCTGTTTGTCTGAAGCCTTCATCAATTGGTCGATGATTGAATCCGGAATGGAAGCTCCTTCCACATGCTTGTTGACATAGCGGGCCATCCCCACTGATTTGAGCAGGGTGATGCCTGCGATGATGGGAACCTTGAAGTGCGCCACTTTTTTGGCGAAGGGCTCAAAAAGGCTTACATCGTAGATCGAATGGGTGAAGAAGAAATCGACCCCCGTCCGTATCTTCTTCTCCATGTCCATGACCTCTACATCGAGGACATGACCTTTGGCGGCCGCATTGATTTGGGTGCCTATACAAAATTGTGGTTTTCCCTGAAGGTCATTTCCTGTGAGGTCGTAGCCTTCTTGGAGGCGCTTAGCGGCACCTAGCAAACCCATGACATCAAGATCGAAGACGGCTTTGGCTTCGAAGTGATCACCCATGGGGGGAGGGTCTCCCTGGACGAGTAAGACGTTCTTCAGACCCAAAGCCGAAGCGTTTAAGAGTTCGGATTGGAGTGCCAATCGGTTTCGGTCGCTGCAGGATAGATTGTAGATGACCTCCATCCCCTTTGCCTTTAGCAAGGTGCATACCGAAAGGGATCCCAGCCTCATGATGGCATTCTGAAGATCTGGCACATTGATCGCATCCACACGCCCCTTGAGGAGTTCCGCATATTCGTATAGCTCAGAGAGGTCGTTTCCCTTGGGGGGCTGGAGTTCAACGGCGACTGCAAATTTTCCCGAATCCAATCGTTCCTTAAATGTCATGGGCTTTCTCCTCTCTCCCACCTTGACGGAGGCGACTATCCAATCGTCTCGAGAGGCATGGTGGTCGTCCCGTTCTTGCCCATGCCCCGTGCGAAAGGGCGGATAAGGCAGTATCCGAGGATCCTCTTGAGACGAAGCATCATCGTCTCTATCGTGAATACTCTAATTTTATGAATCGATTGCCCAAGAGAACGGATATTTTTAAGGGCATGAGAAATGAAAATTGTAAAATTATAAAACCCTGGGGAAAAACCTGTCAAGCTCCATGAAGAATTGACACGCATTCCTGAAACACGGGAACTCTTTCAAGCGAGAAAGGGCTCCCCTTTTCAGTAACCCCTCTCATTTTGCATATCTTTTCTTATAGGCTTCCTGAACCAGGGTTCCCTGAGTTTGATTTCGCCATTCCCTTGCGGGTTTCAGCTTCAGAATGTTTTCCAGCCTGTTTTGCTCCTTCAGGCGTTTATGGATCTCAAACCAGGCACAAGGAGTATCTTTACTCACTTCGCATTTACCTTCTCGAGAGGTTCCCCCACAGGGGCCGTTGAAGAGACTCTTGGCACATCTTGTAACAGGACATATTCCTCCTGTTTCTCCCAAGACACACTCATGACACGCCCGGCAATTTTCCTCAAACCACCCGATATCCCGGTCCACGCCGACAAAAACGGTATTCAGAGCGGGAAACACCGGTTTTTGAGGGTGTCGGTCGGCAAGGAATTGGACCCCGGCTCCACAAGCCATGGACAACAAGGCATCATAACCCTTTACGATCTCATCCAGCTCCGAATAGAAATCGGCATTGCACTGTCTCTCAATGGTGAACCCATCCGCGTGGAATGAGGCCCCATCCCGTTTCAGGGCGTTTTGGAGTTCTTCATTTAAGAGTCCGACTTCCCTTTGACCGCCGGCCATGCAGATGGATGTACAGCCCCCGCAACCCACATTCAGAACCTTCCTGAACTTCTTCATCATTTCCTTGATCTCGTCAAGAGGTTTTCTTTCCCCAACAATCATTCTCTCCCTCCAGTTTAAGGATCTTTACGACTATTTTTTTACATGACATCCCCCGCAAAAATGGGGACCCGTCTTCTTCTTTTCCTTCCAATACTTCCTATGGCAACCGATGCACTGGTTGTGAAAAGCCTGCTCCAGATTGAGTCCAGACTTCTGGCGATGGCAAGCAGAGCAGCGGATGCCTTCTTTTCCTGCCTCCAGTGTCCCCTCGTCCAGGACATTTTTCCCATCTTTATAAACATGATGGCAGTCTTTGCAAGAGAGTCCGGCTTCCGCATGACGATTATGAGGAAAAGTCACATCAGGTCGTGTTTTTCCTCCCGGGATGTTCGAACGACCCAGTACGATCTTGTCCGGTTGCGCGGGGAGGGGTGAAGTCCAGATGAAAATCAGAACAGCGGCAACTGTAATCAGCAAAGCCTTGCAGCATATCGTCTTCGAACCCCTTCTCCTTGAGTGACCCTCTTTCCGCATTACAACCAACTCTCCGACGAGGCCTCATCCAGCTGAGGATAGACATCCTGAGACCTAAGGACGCTTCGGGCAAAGGCGATCATGCTGGGAATATGAATTCCAATCGGACAATAACAACGGCCACAAAGTACACAGTTTCTCCACACGATGCCCTTGATCTCTGTCAAAAGCTTCCGGTCGACCTTACCCTTTTTTCTATATAATTTGCCCAAGGAATTGATCGCCTTATACGATGGCATGTATTGGGGATCCTTATGATGCTCCATATATAAAAAACAGCTTTCGGCGCAAAGACTGCAATGAGCACAATAGGACAAAAATCGTTTCATTTTGCCCTTTTTCCGATCGAGCATCTCTCTGATCTGTTTTGTATCAACTGGTTTCAATTCCTGATGGGACATACTGTTCTCCATGCCGCAAGACCCTTTCCGTTACCAGGCTCTGGCTCCCCTTGCGAAACTGTATTCGCTTCCGATGAGAAAACGATAGAGGAAGAAAAAGAGCATATGCCCTAATTTTGTAAACGGAATGGTGATGAGCATGATTTCTCCTGCCAGAATGTGAAGTGTCATCACCGTATCATAATCAAACCATTGGTGATAGGCGAAATACCCTGTCAGGAAAGGGGCGACTGCAATGAGCAAAACGAGATAATCGTAGAATGTTGAAATCGCCCGGACCCGAGCCAAAAATAGGCGGCGCATGAGAAAGAACGCAACACAGAGGATCACCATCAGGGTCAGCGTATCGGCAAAGGACTCGGGGAGACTCCAGAGGCTCAACCCCCAGGATTGATCCAGGAGGATGTTATGCCCCAAAAGGAAGACGGGTACAGAGATGAGAAAGACATGAAACGCCGAAGTCACGACCGTCATCATACGATCCGTTTTCCACAGGGTTCCGTTGAGGGATGCGAGACAAGAGGTCACCCATTGTCCCGGCGTCTTCTTTTGATACTTTATTTCCAGGGGAGGATAAACCCATTCTTTTTTCCTGGTCAGTTTGAAAAATTGAGTAAACTGAAATGCCAGCCCTAGAATTAAAATGAGGAAAACGATCCAGATGAGCTGTCCCTGGATGAAAGTGTTCATGAGCCTCTCCTTTTTACTTCAGATCACCTCATCTCCCCATCATTGGTTCTGCCTGGGGTTATACCTGGGGTCTCGGGATCAATTTCGCCCTTTCAGCGATTTCGGGAACCTTATGTTCCCATTCGATGGCCATCAGATGAACTCCACGAACCCCCTTGATTTCTTTCAATTCCTCAATTTGCTCAACGCAAATCTTAATCCCCTCTTCCGCAGCTTTTTTGGCATTTACAATTCGATCAATGATCTCATCGGGGATAATGATGCCGGAGACATTCTTGGCCATATATCGAGCCATACCACCTGATTTAAGAGGAGTGACTCCCGCCAGAATGGAGACCTTTTCAGTCAGGCCCATATCGTGGGCCTGTTTCATCCACTCACGAAACCGTTTCATGTCATAGATGCATTGGGTCTGGATAAAATCGGCACCCGCCTCAATCTTTTTCGCCAAACGATGTACCCGGAATTCAAAAGGTTCGGCAAATGGGTTGGCCGCAGCGCCGATGAATAACTGAGGTGCCTCATCAATGTCATCCCCATTCAGGAATTTCTTGTTGTCTCGCATCCCTTTGACCATGCTGATCAGTTGGATGGAGTCGATATCGAAGACCCCTTTGGTGAAAGGGTGATTCCCAAATTGCTGGTGGTCGCCCGACAAACAGAGCATATTCCGGATACCATGAGCGTAGGCTCCCAGGATATCGCTCTGCATGGCGATGCGGTTACGGTCTCGACAGACCATTTGATAGTTGGGTTCCAAACCTTCCTGAATGGCAACCAAGCCAGCCGCCCAACTTGCCATTCGCACAACAGCGGTCTGATTATCGGTGATGTTGACTGCGTCGACCATTCCCTTAAGGTGACTTGCTTTTTTCCTGATGGCCTCCACATTGGCTCCCTGGGGTGGACCGAGTTCACCGGTGAAAGCAAAATGTCCAGCTTCAAGGACCCTCTCGAGACGGCTTCCTGATTTCATAGGCACTTCCTTATTCAAAAGATACAGAATTTTGAGATTCAGGAATTTGAGAATTTAAGAATTCGTCAAGGCAACCTATTTGGCAATCCCTAAATTTCTCAATTTCCAAATGGCGGATGTATCAATTCGGTTATTACAGCTCCAGCCATGAATCAGAGTAAAGGGTTTTGGCAATCAAGACCCTGGTGGTCTTCACATAATCCGCCTCTTCTTTACTCAGCTTCTTGAGATCAATCTCTTCCCCATCCATGACACGATAGACAAGTTTACTGAGATCCTCTCGCCTTCCGGACGCGAAATTCTTGAGATCTTCGTCGAAGGCATCGACAATGGCCGAGGCCATCCCATACCGTCCGAGCATCATCATATAGGTTTGATTGAGGATGGGCCTCAGATGCTCAGGAGCTCCATTGGAGACATTCGAGAGACCGCAAGTTGATCTCATTCCCGGGAGCACTTCCTGGAGGTCCTTAAACATCTTCATAAACTCGATGCAGCTCGGAACCTGAACCTGGCTCTGGGGGCTGGTGACTGGAGTGACGATAGGATCCATCCAGACATCCTCACCCGGAATCCCGAATTCTAAGCATTTTTGCATTAATTCTGCCGCGAGGACTCCTCTTTCGTCTGCGTCCCGGGGAAGACCCGAGGGACCCCAGAGAAGAGCAACGACTCCTGCATTATGTTTTTGTGCGATGGGGAACTTGGCATCCATACTTTCAGGACGGGCCATGATCGAATTGATCACAGCCTTTCCCTTCTTGTTTTTGTATACCTTGAGCCCAGCTTCGATGGCTTCCGTGTTGATGGTATCAAGATACAGAGGTGTATCCACGACCTCTTGAACGACTTTGACGATCCATTCCATCAACTCTCCCCCACCCTTTCGGGCAGGTCCGAGATTGATATCAATGAAATCAACACCCGCTTTGGCTTCAGCCATGGCCAACTCCTGGATGGGCTTAGGATCCCTATCCTTCATGGCGGTTCCAATCTTCTTGACCATCACATTAAGATTCTCTCCAACACGTAACATACGATCCTCCTTCCAAATTCTATCAGGGGTCAAGGATTCGAGGATTCAAGGGTTCAAGTTTTTTCGCTTGACCTCTTGACCCCTGGCCCCTTTTTTTATTGGGGTATTAGGTTCCCATCTTCAGAAAGGCGGGTATGTGAGCGGCTTCTCTTGGTCCGATCTTAACTTCCCAGCCCTTACCCAGTTCTTCTTCGAGATCGCCGCTTACCGCTGCAGCGGCTCCGGGGATGACCACCCGACGATGCTTGACTTTCTCGGTGATGCCACTTTTCTTGATGAAAGCACCAATTGCATCGCCCACAAATTTTCCAGCAGCCCAGGCGGTGAGAACCGATAGCCCTTCGGTATCCATCACCAAAAGCCAACTCCCCACTCGACTCGATTCAACCTCGCCGGAGACAATAAAATAAGTCAAGGAGAAGTTAGTGGTGATTAAAACCGGAGATTCTTCTGTTGGGGTACCAATGGGGTAGATTCCTTGTTGCATCATCATGGGCCGCTGGGGGTCTGTATAAATATTCAGCCGTTCCACGAGGAGGGGGAAGATGCTTTCGCCCTGGAAGTCAGAAAGGACGATGATGCCCGCGTACTTAGATACAAAGGTTGCTGCAATCAAGGCCTCTTTCAGCGGATCTTTCGTCATTTCACAAGGGAAGGTAATTGTTGGGAATCCGAGGGAGCGGCTTTTTTGGATGAGGGCTGCCCTCCGGATGTAGATTTGGTCTTCAAAGGCTTTGCGAAGGGTCCTCGACCCAGAATCAATTACAAGATCTTTTAACCCTGCTTTGGTCAGCTTTTCTGAAAGTGCGATCAATGCATCAAAATTTTCGGCTTTGACTGCCAGCGGGCATTTGTTCTCCTTTGCCAGATTGGCTAAGGCATCGCTGTTGCCATCGGTTGCAGCGTATATCAATGGAACGCGGTCAGCACATGCCTTCACCCCTGCGGTCAGGGCATCCACCTTGGCGCTCATCAGGATGATGGCAGCATCCGTTTCACCCTTCACCTTCTTGATCAAGGCCTCGAATTTTCCGGGATCGCCTGATTCGTTCTTGACCGCGATCAATTCCGGCCGCAGGGTGAGACCGACCCTTTCGTATTTCAATTCCTTGAATCTTTTCAAACGGGCATTCACCTCTGCTTCCGGCATCGTATCGCTGATCAGAATAGCGATACCGGGTTTATTGACGAAGGTCTTTTCATGGCGGAACAGGACCGTTTCTCCGCCCACCTTGACCACATTTTCACCTGAGCCGATGGCGAGAGGTCGAATGGGCGGGGCCGCCGCCTCAGAGAGCATGGCCTTTGCCTCCTCAGACACATAGGGGCAGGAGGCCAATTCGGCTTTTCCGGCCGCTAAGTTCATGGCAAAAGCGAGGCAAGTTGGGACGCCGCACTCCTTACAGTTGGTTTTGGGTAATAGCTTAAAGATTTGGATCCCTGTCAGTCCCATGATGTCTTCTCCTTTCCAATCTCAAAAATCTCCCCTCCCTTGGTGGGAGGGGAAAAAGGGGAGGGGGAAGCCTGCTCCTTTGCCCACCCCCACCCTGACACTCCCCCGTCGAAGGGGGGAGGGGATGTGTTAGGTTATCCAAGAATCGGGTCCAATGAGAGGGCTGGATGATTCTTCTCTGTCAGGAAGGGAAGAATTTCCTCTTCCGTGACCCCAATGGTCTCATCTGCAATCATATCCAGGAGGTTCGGAATGCCGATCTCTTGAGCTCGTTTCTTTAAACGTTCTCCAATCTCTTCTTTGAGGATTTTGGGTATCCAGACCAGTCTTTTAAGACCGCCATCTCCGACCAGCCACTTTCTCTGAGTAATATTGTATTTACTGTGGCCCACAAACCCTGGTGTCACCGCGCCGCCGCCCACAGAACCTGCCAGAGTGGTGAATTTCATTCCGCAGGGGGTCATTCCCATAAAATCTCGATTGACGGTCATCACACCGTTGCACATCGGGAGAACAGCAGCGATGCATTCACAACACCCGCAAGTGGTCATCGGATCGTAAACGAGACTGTAAAAGTTGTAGTGGTCGATCTTCTGACGTGAGGCCTTGAACACAAAATCATTTACGCCCTTCCACTGGCCCAGTTTCGTATCGATCATCTCACCCTTCTGAACGGGCTGGTTAGGTCCGGTAGGATTGATTTCAAAAGAGGCTTTGCAGTCCATCCAGTTGTAAGCGCCGCAGAGCCCGGTCCTTTCTGGGCTGATGACACAGACATGGTTGGGCGCAAAGGATTGGCAAAGGGTACAGGAGTAGAAGAGGTCCGTGGTCTCATCGGTCATTCCCTCGATACGGGCATCCCTTTTGCTATAAACTTCCCGCGCTTTGGCAAGCATTTCGTCAACCGTCTTAGGTTCTGTATAGACTTTGACCTGGACTTTATCGAAGATGGCTCCAAAGTCTTGATGGAACTTGGCATGGAGGATCTTGCCGAGATGGGAGAGACGAAATCCCTTGTCCACGGCACCTTTACCGACTCTTAACCAGGCAATATCCCTTTGACCGATATGCATGATCCCCTGGGCATAGTTGATCAGATGGTGAATCTGGCGCTCCAAGATCGGCTCAAAGTCTTCTTGCATCTGTCGGCCTGCTACTTCCGCGACAATGGCAAGGGGGAGTTGACCGGGTGGCTTTATGTTATCCAGGTCAGGACCAACGACTTCTACCTTTCCGTCCTCGACCTCATCCATGTTCCTGGAGGTTACCCATTCCACAGCGTGGGTTCGTCCTCCACCGCACTCCAAATAGATATCCTCTCCCCTGACCCTCTCCCCTTCAAAGGCAGGACCGTAAGAGACCGGGATGGGAACAGAGGCTACGGTCACCTTCAACCCTCTGACCTCAACGGCCTTCTGAACGATCTGATCGTGGGGGATGTTGGAGACCACGTGTTCGTATGTACAGATGCCGGAAGGTAGAACTTCCGGAATAGGGGTATCTGCGATCGTCGGGAACCCCCAGTTAATGGCGCCGGCGGCGTTGGCATACCATTCGTCTGATACAAATCCTAAGGGCATGACAAAGGCGAAGGTTCGGTCCTTGTTATAAATTAAATTCTTTCGGAAATCGCCGGGCTTGATCCCTCCAAAGGCCATGGCGACACGGCAGGCAAACCCCATGGCAAACACGGCGGCGCTGATATCCGGTCCAAAGGAGACGAGGCGGGTAGGCCATCCGATCTGAACGCCTGCCTCCACCAACTGTTCGGAGAAACGTTTGCCCCCGTTCTCCGCGCACATGAAGATATAGAGGTTCTTCTCCTGAAGTTCGATGGCAATTTTTTTTGCAACCTCCGGCGAGGGCGCGGCACCTGCGATCGCAGCAAATCCAGGGGCTGTTCCATCCACAAATTCAACGCCGCGTTTGCGGAAGATCACGTCGTCGGCAGCACCCAGCCAGATATTGTCGGGCAGGGGGTCTTCCTGCTTCGTGTAAAAATTGGGGGTTTCCAGGTACCGGATGGACTCGATGATCTCCTCGGCAAAGAAGGTGGCCATTCCCGAATCGAGAGCAGGCGCCAGGTAAGGGAGAGCGACCTTCTCTTTCACGAGGGGCGGCAGCAAGATCCGGCAGCGATCTAACACCGGCTTCATATCCGATATCTTTTGAACGGGGATTCCGAGCATCGCGTAGATCACGGGCAGATAGTAAGCCGTGTTTGGAAAACCCACCTCCTGATTCGGTCCCCATTTCTCAAGGGCCTCCCGATATTTCTTTTCAGCCCTTTCCACAATCTTATGAGCGCCTCTGATGGCAGCTGATGCAATGATTTTTGACACGTTCTATTCCTCCTTTTTCAAAAAATTCCCCTCCCCTGGCGGGAGGGGATGCTGGGGAGGGGGGACAGGTCTTTTTC
>Ga0315282_10006920_pt1 | contig 18798 bp, 12 predicted proteins | sample YL17G07_20_MG_FD_203693 | JGI IMG/M metagenome (GOLD analysis project Ga0315282, IMG submission 203693) | Sediment microbial communities from Yellowstone Lake, YNP, Wyoming, USA - YL17G07_20 | ecosystem: Environmental > Aquatic > Freshwater > Lake > Sediment | place: USA: Wyoming | collected...
AATCAATTCCAGCACATTGAACGGAATTTTGTAGACGGCAGGCGTCGGCCCAATGGAGTCCAACGCGTGCGTCTATTGATTAGGTCAACGGAGTATGTGCTACAGCAGGTCGTAAACGGCGGTGATGATTATGACAATAAAAGTGGTGCAGCGGTTCTGAAGAAGGGGGACTGGCGAGGGTTCAGTAGTCGCCGGTCTATCACTCTCGCCATTTCTCAAGACAAAGCGGCACACGTCACGGAGTTGACGGTTAACCGTCAACTTAGCATCTAGCGTAAAGTCGCTTCATTACCGAATAGTTGTCTCAGGCGTTGGGTGGCAAGCCATTTGTTTACTGTTTGCTGCGACACTCGCAGAAGAGTCTCGGCTATTTATTGTTGCGTCCAGAGGAGGTATTGTGCATTCTCCTGTCGCCTAAGGGCGGACAGTCCGTCGCGCCTGACTACGATAATAGTCTCTCCTCTTATACCCCTTCTCGGTGAGCTCCCACCTGTCCCGGGTCATGTTAATTACCAGTCCCTCTTTCTTGAGACGGGAGAGCTTTGATTTGGCCGACTCGTGGGTATAGCCGAACTTGTCCCGCAGTTGCCAGACTTCAATCATGCCCTGTTCCGCAATGAAGTCCAGAATCTCCCTTTTGGTGGCCTTTCGTTCTAGTATCATAAAACTTCGGCGCAGAAGACTGCCTGCTTTAGCGGCAGTCTCTTTATTATAACACGCCACCGCGTTCTACATCCCGGTGCTGAGCCAAAGTTGGACCGCCACCAGTTGAACAAGATGTTTTGTTCAACCTCGACTAAATTCGGTCCAATTTACCCACCTGGGGCAGAATTTGAGGCCATCTTTGAAGAAAAATGCCACAAACGAGGTATCAGACTGTTCGTATTACCACCGCCCACGATTCTATCGAGTTTACTATGGCAGGAGCGAGCGTAATTCAAGTTGGCGCGGCTACCTTCGCTAAGCCGGGGAACCAATCGAGGTTTAGAAGGAACAAAAGATTTCTCGAAGAAGTAAGAGATTAATAGACCAACCGACTTTGTCAGGGTGGCACGGCGGTAAATACGAGTCGGACATACATCGTCCTCTATCTTGTTAGCTTGATAAAGGTAACGTCTCGGCCAAACACTAAAGATAGTAGCCAGTCCATGATGATTCTGACTCGGTTGGGGGTCCCGGTGACGAGGAAGGAGTAACCAAGCAGCCAGACAAGGCGTGCCAGCAGGCCATATAGCCGCAGGCCGTAGAAACGCACGGCTGCATCGGAGCTGCCTAAAGAGACAGCTTCGGCAGTGTTGGCATAATGATATGGTTTTCTATCCCTCCCCCGAATGTCAGCCAGAACATTGTGGGCAACTATGCTGGCTTGGCGCACGGCAGTATGAGCGCGGGGTGGTATCGGCTGACCAGACCGAGGGTCTTTAAAATGGGCGCAATCACCAACTGCGTACACCCCCGCTATTTCAGGAACCTCCATATATTCATTGACCAAGACTCGACCAATGTTATCTCGGCTAACAGATAGCTCAGCAATTAAGGGGTGGGCAACAACGCCAGCCACCCAGATAACCGTGCTGGTGGGCACAACTTCAGTGCCGTTGATCTCCACACCCTCTTTCCAAATCCGCGTTACCCTTGACCTTAGTCTCACCTCGATTCCGATACGCTTAAGATGCTTCATCACATAGGCACCAAGCTTGGTATGTAGCTCCGCGGCAATCTTTGACTCCGCTTCCACCAGCATGATCCGGATGCTACTTGTGTCTACAACTCTGTAGAACCTAAGCAAGCTCCGGTAGATGAAGTCCCAAAGCTCAGTCACTAGTTGCACACCGGTATACCCGCCTCCGCAGACAACAAAAGTCAGTAGTTGTCTTTGCCGCTCTGGTTCCTTTTCGGTGCTGGCTTGCTCGAAGAGTCCAATGATGTGATTTCTAATCAGCCTGGAGTCATGTAATGTCTTGAGAGTAAATACGTTCTCCCCCTCTCTAATCTGGTCCAGTTCCGAGGTGTCGGCAACACTACCTAGTGCCAAGATAAGATAATCGAACTCAAAGATTCCCCTGGTGGTGATTACTCTGCGCTGAGCAAGGTCTATCTTCTGGACATTGGCTTGAATAAAGTTGAACCTATCCCGCCAGTGTAGTCGCCTGATGGGATAGGCGATATGTCTGGTCTCTATCCGACCCATAGCGACCTCATGTAACAAAGGAGAGAAGAGAAAGAAGTTTTCATCGCTTACCATGGTGGTCTCCACGTTCTCATTCCGGTTCAGAGCTGGAACCAGGTGTCGCAGGACATAAGTCCCGCCAAAGCCGCTACCCAGTATTAAAACCTTTCTACCACCTACGTGTAGCCGCCTTGGAGCGGCATCACGGCGATGGAAGAGACTCTTTAAACCTTCGCGAGATAGAGCTAAGGAAAGTTTGGCTAGCGAAATGGGGTTGAGGGTCATGCTGGCGATGTTTCGATAGCTGTAACTCCCGGTAAACATGCCCCAGGCTGCCTTGGTAAAGGGCTGGGAACCTCTCGCGTTATTCTGCTCATCTCCAATCAGCCGGTGCTGAGCGAAAAAGAAGAGGCGAGAATCCTTAGCCCAGTTATTTATAGCGAAAAGCCGCTTTCCCCACCGATTATCCCGGTCGATGCTGCGGCAGAAGGCCTGATAATAGCGCCCGAAGTCCTCCCCGGATAGTCCGTGATAGACCACAGTACGGGCGGCCTCCCGTGCGGTAAGTAAGGAAGAGCCAATTCCGTCCTTATAAAGCCTGGAGACAGCGGCATCACCCACCGCGACAAACCGGTCGGCACAGTAGTTTCGGGCAGAGCTAACGGCGGCTTTAGGCCGACAACCGCAGGCATGTTCGTACCGCTCCGGTAGTATCCGCCGCACAAGGTCGTACTTCAGGAAATCGTTAACTGAAACGGGGTGCTCACCTCGGCTCAGGACGGAAACATTGATAAAGGGTCCCTTAGGCACCAGGGTTCCGAAGATGAGCCCGGAATGTGGAATCAGAAAGGCGTGGGCGACACTACCGGGCAGTGACTCTACCTCCTTGCCATCAGCATAGAGTTCATCCTGAGCCATGATTTGTGTTTTTGGCGGGATGTATTCTAATCCAATAACCTTCAACGGAGCTGCATTTATTCCTGAGGCAAGCACTACTAGGTCGTACTTTAGCCTTCTACCGGCAACCTGTATGCCTGCTTCCTGGTCAAGATAGATAAAGGCCACTCGTTCCCTTTCCACCCCTGCCCCGTGATTCTCGGCTTGCTCCAGTAGCCAACCGTCAAAACCAGTGAGTCTAACACCATGGGAGAGGCGTGGCCCACCCCCTCGGTAGACGCTGACAATCTGCATATCCCTTTCTGGCTTGCTAAGGGTGATGGAGGTATAAGGGCTGTGAACAGTATAGCGCTCTATCCGCCGTTGGATTATCTCTTCAGGCAGGATGAGGCCAAGCTCGTCCAGATTGCGTAACAAGGACATGGAAAGTATGCCGGCACATCCCTTGCACCCCTTCGGGCCTGGTTCGTCAAATTCACGCGGCTCGTAGATGGTGATTTCGGGACGTATTCCCCTTTCCCTGGCGTACTTCAGCAGGTAGAGTGCAAAGAAGCTGCCCGCGGGCCCGCCGCCAACGATGGCAACCCTTGAGCCAGTCTCAATTCTACCTAAGCCTTGCTTCATCCCTTTACCACCTCGCTTCGCTCAGAATCGCTGCTGCTAGACAATTATACAACAGGAGGGCGAGGTGGACAATTTGACGGAATGTGACTTGCCACTTGTCTTCCGTTACCCTATTGCGCTAGACTATAGCTTAAGTCATGTTCCCCCCTTTGGGCGAGCCGACACATTTGACCGCCAGAACCATTAAATGGCTAGGCACTCGGTATGAAAGACAACATCCAGCTTGTGGAAGAATATTTTAGAGACCTCCGTGATATACATCAGTCTGGCGGCGGTGTAAAAGAAGAGTCTTACTACGGAAGTCTAGCAAATCTACTGAATAGCATCGGCAAGAGTTTGAAGCCACAAGTCAAGTGTATCATCCAACTTATAAATCGTGGTGCCGGTCACCCTGATGGCGGCCTCTTCACCAAGGAACAATGGGACCACGGTAATGAGCAAACGCCGCTGCTTGGGCAAGTGCCAGCACGCGGTGTCATTGAGATAAAACCGACCGGCGATGATACATGGATCACTGCAGAAGGCGAGCAGGTCTCCAAGTACTGGAAAAAGTACCAGCTTGTCCTGGTAACTAACTACCGGGATTTTGTGCTAATAGGTAAAGACCAAAAAGGCAGTCCGGTCAAGCTTGAGTCGTACCGCCTTGCCTCGTCCGAAGCCGATTTCTGGATGAAGGCAGTGCATCCCAAGAAATTTGCTCAGGAGTACGGAGAGACTTTAACTGAGTATCTGCGGCGTGCCATGCTTCAGGCAGCACCGGTCTCCTCTCCCAGGGATTTAGCCTGGTTCCTCGCCTCCTATGCTCGCACCGCCAGCGCTCGCATCGAGGGTAAAGACATTCCGGCAATGAAGAGTGTCCGTTCCGCTCTGGAAGCTGCCCTTGGCCTGAAGTTTGAAGGGGATAAAGGCGAGCATTTCTTCCGCTCCACGCTGGTACAGACCATCTTTTACGGCATCTTCTCCGCGTGGGTGCTGTGGAGCAAGAAGCGCAGCTATACAGCGCCGGACATCTTTACCTGGCATGATGCTCTCTGGGAACTGAAAGTGCCTGTCATGCAAGCATTGTTCGGACAGATTGTAACACCAGCTCACGTCGGCCCACTTGAACTTGAAGATACTCTTGACTGGGCATCATCTACACTTAATCGGGTAGACCGCGCCTCTTTCTTCAGTGCCTTTGAGGAGAGTAAGGCTGTCCAGTATTTCTACGAGCCATTCCTTGAAGCGTTCGACCCGGAGTTGAGGAAACAGCTTGGCGTCTGGTACACGCCGCCGCAGATTGTCCACTACATGGTCTCCCGGGTTGACACCGTGCTAAAGGAAGAGCTTAACATCGCTGATGGGCTAGCCGACCCCAATGTGTTTGTTCTCGACCCCTGCTGCGGCACTGGCTCCTACCTGATAGAGGTGCTCAGGCATATTTACCAGACCCTAAAGTCGAAAGGGACAGATGCTCTGTTAGCTAGCGACCTAAAGCAGGCAGCGTTGAAAAGGGTTTTTGGGTTCGAGATACTGCCAGCGCCATTCGTTGTATCTCACATGCAGTTGGGGGTTCTGCTCCAGAATCTGGGGGCACCGCTTTTAGATATGACCCATGAGCGCGCCGGGGTTTATCTGACCAATGCTTTAACCGGGTGGGAACCGATGGACCCGGAGAAAGAAAAGGCGTTTCAGGCAATGCTCACCGGCTTCCCACAACTTCTTGAAGAACAGACAGACGCCCGTAAAGTGAAGCAACAGGCGCCTATTCTGGTTATCCTGGGTAATCCGCCTTATAACGCCTTTGCCGGGACTGCCCCTACCAAAGAGGAAAAGGACTCCGTAGCTCCCTACAAGGAAGGACTCATCAAGAAGTGGGAAATCAAGAAGTTTAACCTTGATGACTTGTATGTGCGCTTCTTCCGCATGGCGGAGCGGCGTATTGTCGAGCAGACCGGACGTGGGGTAGTGTGCCTGATTTCCAATTTCTCTTATCTAGCCGATCCATCCTTTGTGGTTGTACGTCAACGTTTTCTCAGTGAATATGACCGACTGTGGTTTGACAACATGAACGGAGACAGCCGGGAGACTGGCAAACGTACCCCGGATGGGAAGCCTGACCCGAGTGTATTTTCAACAGAGTACAATAAGGCTGGTATCCGGGTAGGAACTGCCTTATCACTTCTTGTACGGAAGATAAAAAGAGATGAAAAACCTCTGGTAAGATACCGGCAGTTTTGGGGTAGTAGCAAACGCGCTGGCTTACTTGATTCCCTACAAGTTGCTGATCTCAACGGGCAGTACCAATTTTTGCAACCTACAATTGAAAACCACTATTCCTTCCGTCCTTCCAAGATTGCAGATGAGTATTCGTTGTGGCCACAGCTAGTAGAACTGGCTTCTATATTGCCAATAACGGGGTATAAAGAAAACCGAGGGTTCAGTTTAATTGATAGTGATAAGGCCGTATTAGAAAAACGAATGAATCGTTACTATGACTCGGAAATAAGTTGGGAAGAGCTCGTTTTAATAGAAAAAACAGGGCTGACAAAAAATGCTGGTAGATTTGATGCCAAAAAAGCTCGAGCCAAAGTCTTGAAGGTAGAGAAGTACGATCCACAAAGGATAATGGAGTATTTACTACGTCCCTATGAACTCAGGCGGTGTTACTACAGCCCGGTTCGCCCCCTTTGGAATGAACCTCGTCCCTCTCTTTTCCAGCACCGATTTCACGGTAACAGCTTTCTAATAGGTCGACCTTCTGCTGTGTCTGATCCTGAGGGAGTGCCTTTCTACTTTACAAATTACCTAGCGGATTTCGATTCTATAAGAGGACACGCCTATAATTTTCCGATACGGCTTTGCGTCCAATCGGTAAATAACAATAAGCAACCCAAAGAACAGGCTCATCTTATTCAGCCAGATGCAACCAAAGCCATAGCTAACCTTTCCCAGTCTGCTCGCAGTTACTTGAGTTCCTTTGGTATAACTAATCCGGATATAGATGCCCATACCGCTGGGCTCATCTGGATGCATACCCTTGCTATCGGCTACTCTCCAGCCTATCTCAGCGAAAACGCTGACGGCATCCGTAAAGACTGGCCGCGCATTCCATTGCCCGGGGCAAAGCCACTTCTGGAAGCTTCGGCAGAGTTGGGAGAGAAAATCGCCGCTCTGCTCGACACTGAAAAACCGGTATCCGGGGTAACGGCACAGCCCATCAGACCGGAGATACAAAATATCGCTGTTATCACTAGGGAAGGCGGAGGCCAGCTACAACCGAAAGAGCTCACCATCACCGTCGGGTGGGGGCATGCCGGACAAAATGGTGTAGTCATGCCAGGCAAAGGAAAGGCTGTAGAGCGCGATTATACGGTAGAAGAGAAACAATCTATCATCAGTGGTGCCGAGAAACTAGGAATTACGCTTGAGAAGGCTCTCGACCTGCTAGGTGAGCGCACCTTTGATATTTATCTGAACGAGATTGCATACTGGAAAAACATACCTGTAAAAGTTTGGGACTACACCATCGGCGGTTACCAGGTTATCAAGAAGTGGCTCTCCTACCGGGAAGCCAGTCTGCTGGTCCGCCCTCTTACCCCGGATGAAGCCCGAGAAGTTATGAATATTGCCCGGCGCATAACTGCCATAATCCTGCTCCAGCCAGCTCTTGATGAGAACTACTATCAGTGTAAAGCAAACATGTATAAGTGGTAGAGTTCTGAACTGACCCTATCTGTCCCTTAAAAACGAATGCACAAACCTCGGTTTTGTGCATGTCGACTCTGACGGTAAGACCCTCGCAACCATAATGCATGCCTTAATAATATGATTATTGACTGGCCCTTACTGCACTGCTAAACTCATCGTGGAACTGGGAGAGACGAAAAGGCAGAAAGAATATGCTGCCATCGATTGAGATATGTCAAAAAAGAATCTCGGCGTTTAACTCCGCTTACCCCAATTCAACGTTTGACGAGTTCTGGGCCTACAAACGGAAGGCGGACAGTGAAGGCTCGATGCTGGATTCTGCTCACCTGAAGCAGACTGCGTTACAGCTGGACGCAAAGCTCCTTAGGCACCCCAAATGGGGGCTTTGGTGGACGGGCGTACCCCCCGTTGAGGAGATTGAGCGGATTCTCAAGAATATTGACCATGAGTTCGAGACAATCAGGGGGGTCGCATTGGGACAAGGACGAATAGCACACGACAAAAGAATTGCAGATGCCATATCTGGTATATATGCAAAATTATGTGGGATGTCCCATAGACGGTGGGATGATGCTCCTGATGCCAAGGGTGTGTCTTATCTCGTAGGTAAGGCAAAAGTTCTCATGTTTATTTGGGGGCAGACGCCTGGGTTTGACAGCCGACTTAGGTCTAGTCCTTCTCTGTGGTCATTGCCACATCTTTGGGTAGAGAAAAACCGATATACGCCGTGGGAATTCTGCGACATCCTGAAAGTACTCGACCAATGGGTGGCGGCATGGAATGAGCAATACAGCCAGCAAGGAGTAGCGTTCCAAGACCTTTCTTTAGATAGACCGATCGGTCGCATAATTGACATTATTTACTGGGTTGAGTCGGATGATTGATAGCCATTTGATAGATTTGAAGAATAGATATTCGGCTGTATTTAGTTGGCTTAAACAGAAGGGCCGTTGGCAGTAAATCTGTATGCTAAGGTTATGACTTGCGTGTGCGAGAGAAGGAGGTCAACTAATAATGGATGAACATGAGGTTGCCACAACAAAAGTACTCCCATACCTAAAGAATCAGTTTAAGTGGCCAGCAGTCTTGATCAGCGAATATGGTCGTGTTCCTGTCCAAGTGGGAACTTCTGTTGCTTGGGCGGATTTCGTTTGCTACTTGGCTTGGCAAAATAGACCCTCTCCCTATTTGTTGGTGGAAGTCAAACAGGAAGGCGAGGACCTTGAGCAATGGGTACCCCAAGCTGAATCTTATGCATTAATGCTTGGAGCACCCCTTTTCACCATCACTGACGGGACTAAGTACTTATTCTACCTTACCGGTAGGTCTCAAGGCAATAGTGTCAGACTGCAAAGCAAAGCTAACATACCACTGCCATCTAAGGATCTTTTACCGAATAACATTGATTTTGTCTCGTTTCCTCCAGAATTGGATCCTTTGGTAGAGCTGTTCTTTCAGGCTTTAAAAAGTGACACGAAGTTTCTGGAAGACACGATCTGGCATTCCAAATGCTTGGAATATTGGCACAGGAATATCTTTGCAAATTTGGACAGGATAACAAGGGAAGCCCTAAGAACAGGTGTCGACAAATATATGATGTCTGGGCGCAAGCCAGTCAAGAAAGCTCTACTGGAAGCTATAAATGACAATTTCACCAAGATTCAGAAGGTTCTAAGGTTCATCGCAGACTGGCAAGGCGACCCGGTGCAGAATTTGAATCGCCTACTAGACCGTGGGAGTAGTTTACATATCAAAATGCTTGGGCCATTTATTATTACGCAACTCTTGGCTGCGGCACACCCGGGTGACTACGGCGTTCTGCAAGATAACATAGCGAGTGCCCTGAAAGACCTGCGGATGACTCATGTGGTCGTCAAAACGGGTGTCGCCAACGGTTATGTTTATGCAAACGACATTTGCAAGCGAATTTACAACGATAAGCTAAAAAGCCGCGTTGAGAAGGCGAACCTCGGACTGGCACCAGGTTTTGAATTTGTGGCAGTACATAACTTCCTATGGCACTATTACGAGTATCACAAGAAAGGAAAACCATGGAGTGGGTGAACAACAGTCCAGTCGTTGAACAATCACTCATTTAGTTACCTTTGAAGAAGCAGGTAATATAGGTCAAACGGATAGGCATTTCGTGCTTTTTCCCCGATTTAGTACGAACCCATCTATTTTTGGTTGATGGGTTGGTTTTTGGGCGCTTTAATTTAATGTCAAGGCCGCAATGCATAGAAACCCCGATTTGCGGTAAAATACATGGGGAAAGTGGGATATGAGAATAGGAATCCTTGAGCTATTGAGTGTCGAAGCCTCCAGAAGATGGGATCATCTAGCATATAAGTATCTGATTACCAGGCAATATGCCAGTATCATGCCTCAGGCTATAAGCGTCTGGTGCCGTAGTCTAGGCCACGAAGTTTTCTATGCCACCTATTTTGGCAATAAGGATCCCAAGCAGCTGCTACCAAACAATCTCGATATTGTGTTCATCTCAACTTATACTCAAGCAAGTGCACTGGCATACGCTCTGGCAATATTGTATCGCCGGGAGAAAACACTTACCGTGATAGGCGGTCCTCATGCTAAACAATTTCCCGAGGATTGTCTGCGTTTCTTTGATATCGTTGTGCGTGACTGTGATAAGACTCTAATAACTGAGATTTTAAGAGATGCCCCTCGGGGAGAAATTCTCACCAGTGGGCGCGCCCTTGGCAGTATCCCCAGTGTACAAGAACGAATGCCGGAAATCCGCGCATCCACTTTCCTCAGAGGTAAGCCCTTTCCTTTTACTTCAATTCCGCTGTTAACCAGCATTGGTTGTCCTAATTCTTGTGATTTCTGTATTGATTGGAATAATCCCTATGTACTTTTATCTTTGGACCAGCTAGAAGCAGATATACGCTATATCTTTCGGCATTTCCCCAGGGTGATGATCGGTTTACATGACCCCAACTTTGCCGTGAAATTCGAGCAAGTCTTCAATGTACTGGAAAAGATACCCAATCGCAGGCGTCACACTTATATAATGGAAACTTCACTCTCCATCCTGCGGGGTTCCAGATTGGAGCGGCTGAAAAACATGGGGAACTTCTATATAATTCCGGGCATCGAATCATGGACAGGTTATTCAAACAAGGTTGGAGCTGGCTCTATAATAACTCCTCGACAAAAACTGGAAAAAGTCATAGAGCATTTTAATATCATTCGACCTTACGTTACCGGAATTCAAGCCAATTTTATCTTCGGTCTGGATGTGGATATAGGGGATGAACCTATAGAGTTGACCAAGGAATTCGCATCTCGAGTTCCTTTCGTTATGCCGAATTTTAATATTCCGGTCCCCTTTGGAAACACTCCGCTATACGAAAGATATTTAAGCGAAGGCCGTATCTTGACAGCCATGCCGTTTACTTTTTATTACATGCCATACCTGGTACATACGCTAAAGAATTATAGTCCGGTAGTCTTTTATGAGAAACTCATTGATATGGTTTCTTACATTTCTTCCGGAAGAATGCTCCTAAAAAGACTAAAGAACGCTCCTGCCCCATTCCCATCCGGATACAACTTAGTTAAAACTCTGAGTAACCAGCAAATGATTGGGAGACTTCGCGATATATTGAATTTATTAAATACTGATAACCAATTCAGGGCTTTTCACGAACATGAGACGGATGTTTTACCGGAATTTTATCACCGCCAGTATGAGCGCTTGCTGGGCCCTTATGCTACCCTTATGTCTCGCGAAGAACGTAAACCTATTCTTGTTAGGCAGAGAAAGAATGACGTTAGCCCTAGGACTCAAGCGGCGGACATTATTAACCGGTAAATGAAGTGTTGCATTTCCCTTTCACATTTTCGAAGGTAACAAACTAGCGAATTGTTCAGTGTTCGCTATTACCGACAATTTTTCCAGTTGCTTGACAAAGCCTACTTATTGCTATACTTTATACTTATGAGGCAGGGTAAGCGTGGGAAGAGAGAGCTGACAACTCAACGGTCAACTGAAAGTGCAGGTTTGGACATAACCCTGCAGGACATAGTGGATGGCCTGGAAGATGAGCTTCTGGTCATCGATAGTGAGTATCGGCTCAGATTTTTAAATTCAGCCGTACGGCGTAGTTTGGGGGAAAGAGCCGAATCAGCTATTGACAGGCCTTGTTACGAGGTCCTTCAAGGCAGAGACAAACCATGCAGTGCTCCTCTATGGGATTGTCCGCTCAGAAAAGTCCTTGAAAGTAGCAACATGGCAACAGTTATCCGTCCGGTGCGCACCCTCGGAGCTGACACGTATCTCAAGGTCACTGCGTATCCTCTGCGGGATAGCCAGGGCAACACCAAGGCAATATTCGAGCTGAGGAGGGACGTTACTGCTGAAAGGGAGCTGGAGAGCCAGTTACTAAGGCGGCATCACCAGCTTTCAGCTTTGAGTCACATTTCAAGTGCGATCAGTGGCCTGCGAGATTTGGATACTATTCTGAGAATTGCCTTGGACAATGTCCTGGAGTTTATTGACAGCGACATCGGGGGAATTCTGCTCTTGGACGAGGAGACCAAGACACTAAGCTATCGCGTACAACGGGGCTTATCTGCCAGATATGTTGAAGAAACGCGGATACCCCTAGGTGAGAGCATAGCAGGAAAAGTAGCCCAGGTCGGCGAGCCTATGGTATTGGAAGACATTTCCAAAGACCCGCGTGTTACTCGGCCTGACCTGATAAGCGAAGAGGGACTTAAAGGATTCGTTAGCATTCCGTTAAAGACGAAGGACAAGGTAACAGGAGTGATGAATATCGCGAGCCATGAACCAAAGCGATTTGGTGCTGATGATGTTTCCCTCCTCAGTTCCATTGGTGAATATCTCGGTACGGCAATTGAGCAAGCAAGTCTGTATGACCGGTTGGCAAGGGCAAGTGAAAGATATCAAGCCCTTCTTCAACATGCTCTGACGGCTCAAGAGCAGGAGCGAAAGAGGATTGCTCGAGAGCTCCACGACGAGACGAGTCAAGCAATTACTGCCGTGACCTTGAGCCTCCAGGCTATCATGGGGATGGCGGAGATGAAGGGAATCGGAGATGCCGAGTTCCTAGAGATGCTCAAGATGACACACTCGTATGCGGTCTACGCTGGCAATGAAATAGTAAAACTCATGAAGGAACTCCGCCCCACCCTGTTAGATGAGCTTGGAATGCCAGCTGCAATCCACCGCTATGCTAAGGACACTCTTCAAGCCAAGGGTATTAAACTATCGGCAGAGTTCACTGGTGCTGATCGGCGCTTTCCGCCTGAAGTGGAGGTAACTCTATTCCGCGTCGCCCAGGGGGCTATAGGTAATATCTTAGAGCACTCAGAGGCGAAGAATGCCTCAATCAAGCTACAGTGCAATGCTACTGAGTGCTTATTACAAATCGAGGACGATGGCAAAGGCTTTGACGTCAGCAAACTTAGGTGGGTGGACCCTAGTGGTCGGGGGGCGGGCGTATTCACTATGAAGGAGAGAGTAGGTCTGGTTGGCGGCCGTTGTCGTATCGAGTCTCGGCCAGGTCAAGGCACAAGGGTTGTAGTGAATGTCCCGGTGGCCGGAGGCGAGCCGTATGAAGAAGATAAAGGTACTAATAGTAGATGACCATACCCTCGTGCGTCAAGGAATCCGTTCCCTGCTGGCATTAGCTGCCGACATAGAAATAGTGGGTGAGGCGGCTGACGGAAGGGAGGCTATAGAAAAGGTGAGACAGCTTGCGCCGGATATTGTGCTTATGGACCTGGCAATGCCCAACATGGGCGGACTGGAAGCTACACGCAGAATCCGCAGGGAATTCCCAGCAACGAAGGTATTAGCCGTCACACAGTACGATGACAGCGAGTACGTCATCCCCATTATCAAGGCAGGGGCCCGTGGGTTTGTAACTAAAATGGCTTCGCCCTTGGAGCTTGCTTCGGCTATTCAGGCTGTCTACAGAGGTGATTCCTTTCTATCTCCCTCAGCAGCAACAGCTCTCGTAGAGGAATGTCAGATAATGGTTGGCACAGAAGGCGAAAAAGAATCTTACCAACTCCTAACGGACAGAGAAAGAGAAGTGCTTAAACTGGTAGCTGAGGGGCATACTGCCCGAGAAATAGCCGATATGCTCGTCGTCAGCCCTAAAACCGTAGAGTGGTACAAAGCCAGTCTGATGAACAAACTGAACATCCACAACAAAACCGACCTCATTAAATTTGCCATACGTAAGCAAGTTATCAACCTCTAATGGCATAAATAAAATTCCTTTCCGGTACTTTCCCTATATCCAAAATCAGGGCATTTTCTAGTAAAAATCCCAAGTAAAAGACCCTAATTATCCCTGAAATTTCCCATTGACCCCTTTGCCACAATAGGTTAATCATATAGTCAAAGACATTGATTGTTGCTGTTAAAGGGGGGCTCCCATGTATTCGCGGGTAAATTATGACACTCAGGAATATCGACCCAATCAAACGGAGAAATACTCTCTCGACCATAGCCTAATGCCACCCTGCCAAGCTGCCTGTCCCTTACTCATGGAAATAAGGGAATATATTGATTTAATTGCCCAGGGAAGGAACATGGAAGCATTGCAGGTCATAAGGAGTGGTAACCCCTTCCCATCTATTTGTGCTTATGTTTGTACTCATCCCTGTGAAGATTCTTGTCGGCGCGGTCAGGTAGACAAACCGGTTGCTATCCGGGCATTAAAGAGATTTGCGGTAGAATTTGGGGGCGACCGTATGGTTCAGGCTGAGGCCGAGACGACACACCAGGAAAAGGTTGCCATCATAGGCTCTGGCCCGGCCGGGTTGGCGTGTGCCTACTATTTAAGGAAGCTCGGCTATCCGGTGACGATCTTCGAGGCTCACTCCGAGTTAGGAGGCATGCTTCGTGTGGGTATTCCCCAGTACCGTCTTCCCCGGCAGGTGCTCGATACTGAAGTTCAAAGGCTAACTCACATGGGGGTTGAAATCAGAACTAATACGCGGGTGGTATCGCTAGACCTGTTATTTGACCTGGGTTACAAGGCTATTTTTATCACTACCGGTGCTCACCAGAGCCTCAGAATGGGGATAGAGGGCGAGGAGAGCCCCGGAGTGATTGATGGGGCGACTTTTCTACGCGAGATCAACCTAGGGCTGAAACCATCGCTGGGCGATAAGGTTGCTGTGGTAGGCGGGGGCAATGTGGCCATTGATGCGGCGCGCACTGCGCTTCGCCTAGGTGCCTGTGAGGTGCATATCCTCTATCGGCGCAGCCGGGCAGAAATGCCGGCAGACCCCGTGGAAGTTGAGCAGGCCTTGGAAGAGGGGGTACGCATCCAGTTTCTGGTAACGCCGACGAGGATAAAAAGGCAAGATGGGCAATTGAATATGACCTGCATAAGGATGGAGCTTGGGGAACCGGATGACAGCGGCAGGCGTCGGCCCGTGCCAATTCAAGATAGTAATTTCAATAATGTGTTCGACACGCTAATTGCAGCTATAGGACAAGCACCCCAGACACCGAGCGATTTCCACATTCGCATCGGTAAGGGCAGCACTATTCAGGTTGACCCGGCCACGCTGACTACCAATAGAGCCGGGGTTTTCGCTGGAGGTGATGCTGTCACTGGGCCAGCTACAGTTACTGAGGCGTTAGCTGCTGGCAGGCTGGCTGCTTCTCGTATTGACGATTATCTCCAGCACCGGTATCCACTACCACCTAAAGAGGGGAGAAAAAGCTTGGCAGGTGACCTGTTACCCAGAACTATAGAAATGATAAGAAAGATAAGCCGACTTGAGCCGCAGATTCTGTCTCCTGAAGCCAGAGCGAAGGATTTCGGGCTGGTGGAGTCTGTCTACGATTGGCAAGCCGCGGTCAATGAGTCCAGAAGATGCCTGCGGTGCGGCATGGGTGCTGAAATCTTGTTTCAAGATAAGTGCGCTACTTGTCTTACTTGTCTACGGGTCTGTCCGTATCATGTGCCCCACTTGGATACCAGTGGCGCAATCCAGATACCGGTTGACCAGTGTCAAGCTTGTGGTGTTTGTGTGGCGGAGTGTCCGGCCAAGGCGATAGTTCTGAGAAAGCCGTATGACCGACGACAAGTAACGGAGGAGCTGAATCATACCCTTAAGTCCGCGGCGGAATCAAAGTTGAAGCCTCTTATCATCGGCTTTTGCTGTCAGTATGGGCTCTTTGGCACCGGCGCTCTAGCCAGTTTGTGGAGAAAGACTGGGGCTGGTGTCTGGGTGGTGCCGGTGCTTTGTGTGGCCAAGGTAGAATCTGACCACATGTTGCGTGCCTTCGAGATGGGTGCCGAGGGGGTTTTCGTTGCTGGGTGCGGGGAGCAATGTGCTAGAGAAAACACCGCCGATTGGGTTCGCCAGCGTGTTGGGAAGGTAAGGAAAACGCTAAGGGAAATCGGACTTGAGCCAGAGCGCATGCAGGCTTTTGTCTCCGAAACCGCCAATGCAGACGTTGCTCAACAGATGGATAAATTCTCAGATCGAATAGGTAACCTTTATTTAGCCTCAATAATAATGCAGGAGGTGAAAAGGTGATTGTGGCACAACAAAAACCTCTAGAAGAAACAAGGCGAATGATTGCCCCTTATCCGCGAGTGTTAATTCTCGGTTGTGGCACTTGTATGACCGTTTGTGATACTGGTGGTGAAAGGGAGGTTTCGTATCTCCACAACGCATTGCGGGTGGCTCAAGCCAAGGGGGGAAACGGAACCCATACCTTTTCCGAATACACCTTAAAGAGACAGTGCGACGCCGAATTCTTAGAATTGCTGGCTGACAAGATCAAGGATATAGATGTCGTTCTTTCTCTGGGCTGTGGCATTGGGGTACAAGCCATAGCGGAACGTTTTCCTGACATTCCTGTTTTGCCCGGCGTTAACACCTCATTCATGGGCATGGCTAAAGAGCGGGGAGTCTGGGATGAACGGTGTGCTGCCTGTGGCGATTGTAGATTAGAAGAAACTGCAGGCATTTGCCCTATTACTAGATGCACAAAGGGGATACTCAATGGCCCCTGCGCCGGTACCAAAAACGGCAAATGCGAAGCCAACAAAGATATGGATTGTGCCTGGGTGCTAATTTATAAACGCCTGGAGAGGTTACAGCAGTTGGAGAAAATGCGCCGCTATTATCCTCCGAGGAACTTCCGGGCGATTCCCAGACCGAAAAGGATAGTGAGCAAGGCTAATCTCAACACGGGAGGGAGCAATGGCTAATTCGCTGTTTGAGGAAAAACTCAGCTCGAAGGAATTCTTGGTGACCACTGAGATTGGACCTCCCAAAGGTGCGGATACTTCGGAAACTGTCCACCACATAGATTTACTCAAGGACAAAGTTGACGCCATCAATATCACCGACCATCAAAGCTCAGTGATGCGTTTTCCCTCTCTGGGTGGTTGTCTCCTTGTAAAGGAACACGGCGGTGAGCCTATCTTCCAGATGACCTGCCGCGACCGTAATCGATTGGCACTCCAGGCTGACCTTCTGCTGGCATACTCTAGGGGTATTACCAACGTGCTTTGCCTCACTGGAGATTGCGTTGATGTGGGAGACCATAAGGAAGCAAAGCCAGTTTTTGATTTAGATTCTGTCCAGTTACTGAAAATGATAAGGACGATGGAATCGGGGAAAGACATGAGCGGGAATGATCTCAAGGGTGCTCCAAAATTCTGCGTTGGGGCCTCGATTCATCCCGAAGCCGACTTTATTGAACCACAACTGATCAAATTCGAGAAGAAGGTGGCTGCCGGGGCGCAATTTTTCCAGACCCAAGGTATTTTTGACCTCGCTAGCCTTCGACGGTTCATGCAATATGCTTCCCAGTTTAATGTCAAAATCTTGGCCGGCATCATTGTTCTAGCTTCAGCCAGAATGGCTAAGTTCATGAACGAAAACGTCCCCGGAATAATTATTTCTAAAGCGATTATCGATGAGCTGGCTACTGTGGAGAAGGGCAAAGGCCTTCAAAAAGGAATTGAGATTGCGTCCAGATTCATAAAAACAATCAAAGAGGAAAGTCTGTGCCACGGCGTACATATTATGGCGGTGGGCAACGAAAAGGTAGTGCCTGAAATCTTGGAGGCAGCTCAGGTAGTTGCCTTAGGTCACTAAAATGTTGTTTTGATAATACAGCCGTAGGTCGAGCGGCTATCTGGACTTCAGTTAGATTATAGGAGGGACATTAGGGAAAAGGTAGCTAACATCTGATGTAAAGGAGGTAAATTAAGATGGGAGATGGAGAGAAAATACTAATCATAGATGATGAGCCTACTTTTGTTGAAGCGTTCAGGATGACTTTAGAAGCTAAATCATATCAGGTGCTCACTGCCTCTAACGTGACGCAGGCGAAAGAGATGACGAGAGTAGAGCCCAACCTTATTGTTCTGGGCACGCTAGCCCCAGCGGGACAAGCCTTCTCCATGCATGACTGGCTAAGACAGCATCCCAGATACAGAGACATACCGCTCATGGTCATTGATGCCCGGTATGAGGAACGGTCGATTAAGGGATGGAGGCGGTTTGAAGGGATGCAGATAGACGCTAATGAGTATCTATCCAAACCAGTCGAGCCAGCCTTGCTGGTTCCCCGAATCCAGAGCCTGCTAGCAGAAGCCACCAGGACGATAAAAATACTGGTTGCTGACGACCATACCATGGTCAGACACGGGCTATGTGCGGTTCTAGCCTTGCAAAAGGGCATCGAAGTGATAGGCGAGGCGGCCAATGGGCAGGACGCAATCGAAAAAGTGCTGCGGCTCATGCCGAATGTGGTGTTGATGGATATAGTTATGCCGATCTTGAGCGGCTTAGAGGCAACAAAGCAAATATGCAGGGAATGTCCCCAGACAAAGGTTTTGGTTTTGACGCAATATGACGAGGAAGAGAATATGGTTGTAGCGAAACGTGCGGGTGCATATGGCTTTATTCCCAAGAAGGCCGCCAGTTCAGACCTCATAACTGGCATAAGGACGGTATGCCGCGGAAGTTACTTCCCTGCGTCTTTTGCCACGTTGTCTGCCAACTAGAAGCAAGAACAACGGAAATTGTATTAATATGTTCTGCCTCATCGCCAGCCACATCTGGTTTAGTAAGATGCCTTCCGGAGGTAACCAACAGGAGGTCTTAAAACCCTGCTAGGACAAGAAAGTGCCTTTTTGGGCTTTTGAATCGAAGTAGAAGGAGAGAGCCATCATATTCTCTTCTGACGGCCGGTCAGAGTTCGAAAGATGCGCTTTGTGTTGTGTTGTATAGGCTCAATTGCACAATCGTCCAGATTGTGTGCGTCAGGCAATAATTACACACCGCCCCTTTGCGTGCCTCCGTCTTGACTATAATGCCTTCTAAGAAGTATATATTAATCGGGTTGAAACGCATTTCAGCATTGCTTAAGAAAT
>Ga0315282_10006921_pt1 | contig 18797 bp, 13 predicted proteins | sample YL17G07_20_MG_FD_203693 | JGI IMG/M metagenome (GOLD analysis project Ga0315282, IMG submission 203693) | Sediment microbial communities from Yellowstone Lake, YNP, Wyoming, USA - YL17G07_20 | ecosystem: Environmental > Aquatic > Freshwater > Lake > Sediment | place: USA: Wyoming | collected...
GCTGGCTGGGGCGAAACTTCTCATTTTAAATTCCAAATTGACACCCAGCCGCCGGAGCCGTTTTTTATAGATTTTCCCGATGGAAAAATAACCAGAAATACTCGGCCAAAATTATCGTTTAATGCCATTGACGCTCTTTCAGGCATTGATTATTTTGAGATAAAAATAGGAGAAAGCGAGCCTTTACATTTATTAGGGAGTGCTTTTTATACTATTCCACCTCAATCTCCGGGTAAACGAACTATCACGGTAAGGGCTTTTGACAAAGCGGGGAATTTTACTTCTGCCTCCGACGAATTTACTATTCTTTCCCCGGAAGAGCCAATTGTTGAAGTTCAGAAAACAAAGATTTCCGCTGAAGATGTTTTAATTGTAATTCTTATTTCTATTATTGTTCTTTTGTTTTACTTAATGTTTGTTTACTGGCGCCTCAACCGCAAGTTTGAAAATTTTAAGAAAAAAATAATAAAAGAAACCGAAGATGTTGACAAAGGAATAAACACGGCCTTTGAGCTATTGCGGAAAGATACAAAAGAACATATCGCAGTTTTGAAAAATGCAGCGTCAAGAAGGGGATTGACCAGAGAAGAAGAAAAGATTCTTCTGGATTTAATAAGGAATTTTAACGACGCCGAGAAATTTTTGAAAAAAGAGGTAGGCGACATAAAAAGAGTGCTGAAATGAAACTATTTTTAAGCAATATTGTTTTAATTATTGAAGATAGATGATAATATGGAAGGAATGAATTATAAAGACGAGGAAGTTTTAGCGCTTTCTCTGGCAAGGCCGTCTATTTTTGAGGCGCTTGTTGACCGTTATCAGAACGACTTTTTAAGAGCGGCTTTTAAAATTGTAAAATCCAAAGAGGAAGCAGAGGATATTGTCCAGGAATCTTTTACAAAGATTTACTTGAACGCCAAGAAATTTAGGAATATTGAAGGCGCAAGTTTTAGAAGTTGGGCTTATAAAATCGTGCTTAACACCTCTTTTAATCATTACAAAAAATTAAAGAGAATTAGAGAGTCGGTTAAATATGTTGATTCTGCTTTTTATGAAGGAGTGGCCGATGTCAAAAATAACGATTTTGAGATTGAAGCTGATATGAAGGTTTGTATTAGCCAAATTTTGCCCCAACTTCCCTCTCATCTTCAAGATGTGTTAAAAAAGTATTATCTAGAAGATAAATCGCAAAAAGAAATTTCCGAGGAAGAAAAACTATCCGTCACTGCGGTTAAAATGAGATTATTTAGGGCCAAGAGACTGTTCAAAAAGATTATTGAACAAAATAATCAATTATGCACAACAGCGATTTAAAAAACAGAATAATGAGAAGGGTTTATCTTATTTGGCTGGTGAGAAAAATAACCGGGGCCTTGACCCTGGAAATTTTTGCTTTTGCGGCAATAATTTCTATTCTTTTTTCTTTTTACGTCTCTTTTTTCGACGTGATGAAAAACGCCTTTAACGGCCCTTCTTCTTTATACGATTTTTCCGCATATTTTTTCAGTAGTTTTTTGACGACAGACCTAATTTCCCAAACATTAATTTTGGGCGCGATAGCGGTATTTATTCTTTTTAACCGTGAGATAATCAAAAATCAGTTCAGGATTTCACGGTCTCTTTGATTTTTTTCACTATTTCCTGGGTGATTTTTGGGTTCTCTTTAAGAAAAAGCCGGGCGTTGTCATAGCCCCGGCCAAGACTTGTTTTTCCTGCCTCGCCGCCAAGCGGGTCAAATGTATAAGAAGCGCCGGATTTTTTAATAATGCCGTATTTTTCGCCAAGATTAAGAATGTCGCCGGTATAAGAAATTCCTTCGTTATAAATAATGTCAAACTCCGCTGTTTTGAAAGGGGCGGCTACTTTGTTTTTAACCACTTTGGCCCGCACCCTGTTGCCTATTACTTCTTCGCCTTTTTTGATTTGAGCCGCCCGCCTGACTTCAATGCGCACCGAAGAATAAAACTTAAGCGCCTTTCCACCCGTGGTTGTTTCCGGGTTGCCGAACATAACGCCGATTTGCATTCTTATTTGATTGATGAAAATTACCACGGTTTTTGTTTTTGCCACAATGGCGGTAAGTTTTCGAAGGGCCTGAGACATTAATCTTGCCTGCAAACCCATATGGGAAGCGCCCATTTCTCCTTCTATTTCCGCTTTTGGCGTAAGGGCCGCGACAGAATCAATGACAACGACATCTATTCCATTGGAGCGGACCAGGCTTTCCGTTATCTCCAGAGCCTGCTCGCCGGTATCTGGCTGAGAAATTAAAAGGTCATTTATTTTAACTCCAATCATTTTTGCATAATCAGGGTCAAGCGCGTGTTCGGCGTCAACAAAAGCGCAAACCCCGCCTTTTTTTTGGGCTTCGGCAACAATATGGAGAGCCAGAGTTGTTTTTCCTCCCGATTCCGGGCCAAAAATTTCAATCACCCTTCCTCGAGGAACGCCGCCAACTCCTAAAGCAATATCCAGGCCTAAAGAACCAGTGGGAATTGTGTCAACATCAACCTTCGGCGCTTCGCCGAGTTTCATTATTGAACCCTCGCCGTATTTTGTCTTAATGTCGTGAATAGCGTTTTCCACCCCAACGCTTTTAATATCTGTGATTTCTTTTTTTGCCATATAATTTATGTTACCAATAAAATTAATAATACACTAATTTATATTTCTTTTGGACCCGGGGAGACTTGCACTCCCTTCTCTGCTTACCAAGGGCAGAATTTTATTGCATAAAACTACAGGCCCGGGTCCGCTATTATTATATAACAAAAACAAAAAACCCGCCAAAATGACGGGCTTTTTGTTGGTAAGCAGATTTAACCTGTAGTTTCATACAGATTTTCCACCCTATGCTGTAATTGTATTCTTTACCAATTAAGAAGTCAAGGGGTTGTGGATAAGTCTTATTATCAAATTTTTCTTTTTATTTTAACACTAATTCTCTGATTTCCTTAACCTCCCTGTTAAATTTATCTTTTGCTTTTAATTCTATTATATTATATCCTCTGGCTAAAAGTAAGCTTTCTTTAAATTTTCCGCTTTTATCGGTAAAAATTTGCCGGCCGTTAAGATAAAAAAGAGAAATATTGCTGGCTTGGCCGCTGATTTCAATATCGGAAAAGGTAAATACCTGGCCATTCTTGGGCGACTCGATTATAATTTTCGGTCCTAATAAAAAATTTTCCGCCTTAAATAATCCGTAAATCGCAAAAAGGAAAATAAGAATTAAAATAATACCGGTTTTAGTAAAGATTATTTTCCTCATAATTCCCCGTTACTCGTTCCTCGTTACTCGTTACTTCCTTAATAAGCACTTCTCGCGGCTTTGCCCCTTCTCCGGGCCCAACAACCCCTCTTTCTTCAAGTATGTCCAGCAAGCGAGCGGCCCGGGCATAACCTATTCTGAATCTCCGCTGTAAATAAGACGAAGAAGCCTTGCCTGTTTTAATAACAAGGGCTTTTGCCTCTTCATAAAGCTCATCATCTATTATTTCTTCTTCCTCAAGATTTAAATCAAGTTGTAATGGATCAAAAGAATCAATCTTTTCCAGATTATCGGTTTTTAATTCCTCTTCCGACAATTCTTCAAAATCAGTATTTTTATATTGTTCAGCGATGTATTTTACCACTTTCTTAATCTCTTTTTCCGATATCATCGGGCCCTGGATTCTTCTTGGTTTGGCGGTATCGCCGGCTAAATAGAGCATATCGCCGTTTCCCAAAAGTTTTTCCGCTCCACCCATATCTAAAATAGTGCGGGAATCAACCTGGGAAGCCACCTGAAGAGCGATTCTGCTTGTAATATTCGCCTTAATCAAGCCGGTAATAACTTCAACCGAGGGCCTTTGAGTGGAAACCACAAGATGGATGCCAACAGCCCGGGACATCTGGGCTAAACGAACAATCGAGGCCTCCATTTCCCGGGGATAGGTGGCCATCATATCAGCCAATTCATCAATAATAATAATAAGATAGGGCATGGAATTATAACTTTCGTATTTTTCATGATAAGCCCAAATATCGCGAACATCCGAGTGCAGCAGCACTTCATATCTCCTTTCCATTTCTTTGCAGGCCCATTTCAAAATAATAATGGCTTTTTTGGCATCGGTTATAACCCGGGTAAGGAGATGGGGAATTTTATTATAAACAGTCAGTTCAACGCGTTTGGGATCAATCATTATGAAGCGGAGAGATTCAACGGGATTATGATAAAGAAGACTTAGAATTGCCGAATGAATAAATATTGATTTTCCAGTGCCGGTTGCACCGGCCACCAAAAGATGAGGCATTTTTGCCAGATTAGCAAAAACCGCATTGCCGGTAACATCTCTTCCTAAGGGAACTAAAAGAGGATAGGTTGATTTTTTGTATGTTTCTTCGCTAAGAAGAGTTGCTAAACCAATAATTGTTTTGGTACTGTTGGGAATTTCAATGCCCACCAATGACTTGCCGGGAATAGGGGCCTCAATTCTTAGGGGATAAGCAGCCAAAGCAAGAGAAAGGTCATTTTGGAGGGCGGTGATGCGGGAAAGTTTTATTCCTTCAGCCGGTTTCAAAGTGTATTGAGTAACCGATGGTCCAATGCTAATTTCATCCATCTCCACTTCAATCCCAAAATTCTGAAAAGTTCTTTTAATGATATTGGCATTAGCCTTTATATCTCCGCTTGATGGTTTGCCTTTATCGCTCTCAAGTAATTCAAGGGGCGGGGGAGTAAATTTGGCGGAGGGGGATATTTTAGAGGGAATTATTTTAGGGGTTATTGCTTCTTTTATTGTTTTCAGGGTTTTGGCAGCAGGGGTTTCTTCTTCTTCCACTTTTTCCCGCCAAGGGCGAGGCTCGCCTTCGGCGGCTTTTTCTTCAGCCTCTTGAATGGCTGTTTCCACTTTTTCGTTTTCTTCTGGTTTAAGGCCTGAAACAACTTCTTTTTTCTTAATTTTTATTCTCAGCGGGGTATCAAACATTATTAAAAAAGAAATTATAAAAAGAGCGGTCAAGAAGATTAAAGTAACCCAAAAGTCAAAAAGTTTCAGAAGAGGCAGGGAAATAAAATAGCCGAGATATCCACCTGCTCTTTCTTCAAAAATAATATTAGTTATGCCCAGGGCGCTGATTAAAAAAAGCAACCCCCCTATTAAAGTGTGATTAAGAAGATGTTTTTTGGGTTCTTCTTCAAGACGGGAAAAAGAAGAAACTAAAGATATGGTGGCAATAAAGCATACAGTGGGGACCAGGAAAAATCCCGCCCCAAAAATAATTTCCAGGATTTTATAAGAAGTATTGCCGACAACGCCGGCTTTGCCAAAATAGGCGAGAGAGAAAATAACGCCTAAAACAAAAGAAATAATGGCAAAAATAGATTTTTTTGTTTCGTCCTTCAATGCCTGATGCCATTTAATATTATATTCTGCGTTCTTTCTTTTTTTCTTTTTAGTCACAATGTCAATATTATACAACACACAATATTAAATTCCTAATTTTTAATATCTAATTTCTAAATAAAACCCAAATTCCAAATCACAAAATTAGTAATTAGAAATTAATAATTAGGAATTATACAAATTGCCTTGCAATTTGCTTTCTGTCCTTTATAATATTACTCAATGGATAATAGAGAATATATAATGGACCGAATTAAAAAACTGACCAGCGCTCTTTATCGGGTGACTGACCTTTTGTCCGATAAAGAGCCTCTCAAATGGACACTAAGAGACAAAGCAATAGATATATATAGTAATTTAATAAATAATAAATTTGATGGTTTTTCTATAATTATAAATATATTGGACTTATTTTTGCCCGAATCATCTATTTCCAATCTAAATTATGATATCCTTAAAAAAGAATATATAAAACTGAAGTCATTTATTGAGGAAAATAAAAAAAGTATTATTCCGGAACAAAAGCTTGTTATTGACCTTTCTATTGGACAAAGTCCTATAAGACATACAAGAGAAAAAGAGCAAAAGCTAAAAGAACCAAAAGAAAATAATAGAAAAGAGAAAATTATAGAATTCTTAAAAGACCAGGGTTCAAAGACTATCAGTGAAATTACACCCCTTTTTGAGCAAATAAGCGAAAAAAGCATTCAAAGAGACCTTATTGATTTAGTAAGGCTGGGTAAGGTGGTAACAGAAGGGGAGAAACGCTGGAGAAAATATAAACTATTGACAAATATTGCTATATGATGTTTAGACTAATATATTGATTGATTTTTTTGCTATTTTTGCCATACTTAATTTAATACAGGATAGAGAGTTATCCACATCTTGATTTTGCAGTTTGCTTGGCAACTCTTTATAATAATATAGTATTAACATTAATTAAGAGATATTGAAAAATTAGCAGATAAGTATTATTATTAGTTAGTTAAAAAGCATAGTAATAAAATTTGACTTAGTCGAGGCCAAATTATCTATGCAAAGTGCAAAGTAAATTATCAGAAAAAAAATTATGAGTAAATTAAATAAAAGTATTATCGGAATAACAACAGCAATCTGGATTTCGGGTGCGATAGCTTTTCTGCCAATGACAGCGGGCGCCGCTGCCTTGACTACAGCGCAGATTAACGCAATTGTTTCATTGCTTCAATCATTCGGCGCTGACCAAACTACGATCAGTAATGTTCAGACGTCTCTGTCAGGAGGAACGCCTTCTGGAGGAGCAACACCAACCGGATATACGTTTTCCACAAACCTAACAGTGGGAAGCACAGGAACTGATGTTACGAATCTTCAAACGGTTCTAAAGTCAGATGCCTCTGTTTATCCGGAAGGACTGGTAACCGGCTATTTCGGGGCCTTAACCAAAGCGGCAGTAGTAAGATTTCAGGAAAAATACGCGGCTAGTATCCTCACTCCGCTTGGTTTGACAGCCGGCACTGGTAATGTAGGTGCCTCAACAAGAGCAAAATTAAATGCTCTTTATGGCGGCGGTGTTGTTGTAACACCAGGCGGTGTTGTTGTAACACCAGCAGGCACGGGATTAACCCTGACTGCGGGAGTTCAGCCAGCAGCAAACCTTGCTCCAGAAGGAGCAGCAAGATTGCCCTTTACCACGGTAATCTTTACTGCTGGAAATGACGGAGATGTTGTTGTCAACGGAGTAAATGTTGAAAGAACAGGATTGGCCCAAGACGCTGTATTTGCCGGAGTCGTTCTTTTGGACGAAACCGGAGCACAGCTTGGCATTTCCAAGACTTTCAATTCTGACCACAAATTAATTGTCGGCGACCCATTCACGGTCAAGGCCGGTCAATCAAGAACAATGACCATTGCCGGCAACATGTATGACGACGGCGCGGCCGGAACAAACGGTCTTTCCAACTATGCCGGTCAGGTTGCCTATCTGTCAGTTACCGGAGCGGTTACTTCAGCCACAGTAAGCGGCGTATTGCCCATTACCGGCGCTGGTAACACCATTAACGGAACGCTCTCCATTGGCAGTGCAACACCGACCAAAGGTGTGACCGACCCCGGTTCAAACCAGAGTAAAGAAGTGGGAGTAACCGGCTACACCTTTTCAGCCATCCGGCTAACAGCTGGTTCTGCTGAAAAAATCAGAGTTAAATCAATCAGATGGAATCAGTCAGGTTCAGCGGCTATCGGAGACTTGGCCAATATCAAGACCTATGTCGACGGCACTAGCTATGACACCGTAGTTTCGTCTGACGGCAAGTATTTCACATCAACCCTTGGCAGCGGCATTGTCGTTGACAAAGGAGCTAATCTGGAAATTGCCGTTAAGGGCGATATTGTCGGCGGTTCTGCCAGGACAATCAAATTTGATGTCTACAAGAACACAGATGTTTTTGTTACCGGAGAAACATACGGTTATGGCATTACACCCACAAACGGAGCAGTCACTACCTGTACTGCTACGGCTAGCCAGGGTAGTTTCTGTACAACCAATCCCTGGTACAATGCTTACACTGTGACGGTTTCCAACGGAACATTGAATGTTCAGAAGGCAACTTCAGTGGCAGCCCAGAATATTGCCATCAACCTGTCCAATCAGCCTTTGGGCGGATTCACGGTTGAGGTAAAGGGTGAGCCAATCTCAGTGACGAGCATGTATTTCTACTTCCAGATCACGAATTCTGCCGGCACAGGCCAGGCAGCCGACATCACCAATGTTTCGTTGGTTGATGAAAACGGAACTGTGGTAGCTGGTCCACAAGACGGTGTTGGCGCGGCAGCAAACGGATATGTCCGCTTTACCGATACTGTCACTTTCCCCATCGGAAAGAAAACCTATACCTTGAAAGGTAAATTAGGAACCGATTTCGGGAATAATGACACTATCGTCGCCTCCACCACACCTTCAACCAATTGGACTCCAGCCACTGGCCAGACAACCGGCAATTCCATTACAGCATCACCAACGTCTGTTGTAACAGCAAACACAATGACTGTTAAATCAACATCATTGGTAATTACTGTTTCAGGAGATCCGGTTGCTCAAACTGTGGTTTCCGGCGGCAGATTCAATTTTGCCAATTACCGGTTTGACGCCACGGCTTCTGGTGAAGATGTCCGAATGGCCAACGTGCCATTGGCTTACTACACAGCCACGGCAGCTAATGGAACAAACCTTACTTCCTGTCAGTTATATGATGGAAGCACGGCCCTGAACACCGGTTCAAACATTGTCAATCCAGCAGCCATAACAACAAGCAGTTCTTCCACGGTCATTACATTTGACGGAACAGGTTTGGTTGTTTCAAAAGGAACAGTCAAAAATCTGGGTCTTCAGTGTGATATTGCAGGAGCAGCAACTGGTGTTTATTACTGGGGTCTTGACGCGGGCGCAACCTGGACAAATATTGCCACTGGCCTAACATCAGGTCAGTCGTTTACCCCGACAGTTTCAGCTGACAATGGCGGTCAGGCAATAACCCTGTCAACAGGCGGAACCTTGACAGTGACAGAAGACAGCAGCAGCCCGTCTTATGCCATTGCCGCATCCGGTTCAACAGGAGTGCCCATGGAAGTTTTGAAATTCCATGCTGCCACAGAGGCAATCACTCTGCAGAAAGTCAGTCTGAAATTGACCAATACCGCCTCTTCCTCAATCACAGACCTGGTTCAGGTAACATTGTGGGATGGCGCAACGCAAGTTGGCACAGCTGTGTTCACAAGTAATTACGCCACTTCAACTTTGACAACACCAGTTCTTATTCCTAAAGATGGAGATAAGCTGATTACTCTCAAGGTAGATTTGGCAGCCATCGGCACATCTCAGCCAGGAACCCAGGGAGCTTTGATTGCGATTGATTATAACGGCGCTGACTTGAACAGCACTTATGGAATTGGAGTAAATTCCGGCACGACAAGAGTTTCAACATCAGGCTCTAACAGCACTGCAGCTGGCGTGAGAGTGTTCAGAGGACAGCCAATCTTTACCAAGCTGGCAATTCCTTCAACGGTACTGGTATCCGGCGACATGGATCTTTACAGATTCAGCGTCAAAGGTGACCCGGCAACAGGCAATGGCATTGGTCTTCTTCAGATGACCTTTAATATTGCCACGTCCACAACAAGCGTAACTGCTGGAACAACCACGGTCAGAAACTTGAGGATTTATACCTACACTGACGCTGGCTTTTCAACTCCAGTATCATCGTTTGCCAACGGATTGATCTGCACCGTTAACAGCGGGAATGGTCTTTTGACCGGTGCAAGCACTGATTACACAGTTGCCACTACCACCTCTTCAGTAGTTCTCGAAGTTCCGGCCGGTTCAACCTATTACTTTAGAGTAGTGGGTGAAGTGGCCCTGACAGCTGGCAGCGGCACGTTTTCAGGAAGCATAACCACCAAACTTGTTGGCGATTCGGCCTACCCAGTTCCTGAACCGACCTTGATGCAAGCAGCCAATGCTGTTTCAGGTAGCAAGCTTGTCTGGTCGCCGAATGCAACCACGACATCTGGCATAACTGCCAATGACTGGACAAACGGCTACTATGTAAGTGGTTTGCCGTCAACAGGAATGGATTCACAGACAATCTCGAAATAATCTAAGCTTGTGACTTAGTACGAAAAACCCCCATTCGGGGGTTTTTCGTTTGGGGCCGGACTTATCCACACCTTTATTTAGAGAAAATTTAGAGAATCCAAAAATTAAATGGTAAAATAAACTATCCAATATCCAAGGACTCCCCTTGGAATAACTTATGGAAAGAAAATTTGAATTTTCAATAGGAGAATTTTATCACATCTATAATAGAGGAAACGATAAAAGGGATATATTTTTAGATGAATCTGATAAAGAAAGATTTGTAAAACTACTTTTTGTTTGTAATAGTACAAAACCCGTTGTATTTAAAACCATCCAAGGACTCCCCTTGGAAGAAATAAATAGAGGAGAAACTATGGTAGATATCGGAGCATATTGTTTAATGCCAAATCATTTTCATTTATTAATCAAAGAAAAAATAGAAAACGGAATAAGTATATTTTTGGAAAAATTGGCCACGGCTTATTCAATGTATTTTAATAAAAAAAACGAAAGAACAGGAAAACTTTTCGAAGGAGTCTTTAGGGCTGTTTATATAAACAACGATGAATATCTGAAATATCTATTTGCTTATATACATTTAAACCCCGTCAAGTTAATTGATCCAGCATGGAAGGAAAAAGGAATTTCTGAAAAAGATAAAGCAAAAAAGCATTTATTAGAATATAAATATTCTAGTTATCATAATTATGTCGGTGATATAAAAAAAGAAGAGTCGTTAATTATTAATAAAAATGTTTTTCCTAAGTATTTTGAGGATTTTAAAGAATTTAAAATTTTTATAGACGAATGGCTTAAATATTCTACCCAAGGACTCCCCTTGGAATAACTTGGAAGGCGGGGGGCCGGACTTATCCACACCTTTATTTTAGAGAACTTGGAAATTAAATGGTAAAATAATAATAAGTCGATACAAGTCGAGGTCGATTTAAAATTAAATTCTAATTATTAATTATTATTAGTTAAATTATAAAAAATATAAAATATATGAGAAAAAAAGATTTGATTCCAATTCTTCTTTCCGTGTTTCTCTCTGTTGTTTTTGTGGCTGTGGCCGTGAACGGCGCAACCACCATCAGTACTAATATAAGCACTGACGGAAATTTGACGGTGAATGGTAATTCCACTTTTGGCAATGAAGCCGCTGATGTCAATTTATTTACCGGCACCTTGCAAGCCACAACAACTGCTTTATTTTCCGGCGTAACAAGACATTATGAAACCTTAGCCCTATACAAATCTGGCACTGCTGGTACTGCTGTTGAAGGGGGAATTTACTATGATTCCACCAACAAGGTAATCCAACTGTATGACGGCACCCAATGGTACATAGTAGGCACAAGCACAAACGGCATGACCTTGGCCAACAATTTACTCCGTCCCTCTAGTCTGGATTACTATTTGACCGTAGGAACAACAACCCAGTCAGGTCTTTCAGTTTTGACCTTGGAAGCCACGACAACGGCCGCCATCCCTCTTACTATTAAGGGCTTCTATGGTCAAACAGCAGATCTCTTGCGCCTCCACAATTATGCCGGAAGCGAATTGTTCGCCATCGATAAATTAGGCAATGCTTCCACTACCATGATTTCCACTACCGGCAATCTCTGGGTAGGGGGAGCACTCGGTGTAGCTTCAACTACTCCTTATGTGGCCCTTGGCGTAACTGGCACAACTACCTCCAGTGCCGGAATGGTGATAGGGAGCAGTGGAACAGCCATGAATCAGGTTCAAAATGGAACTTGCAACGTTACTCCTAATGCCGGCACGTTGCTTAGTGGCAGAGCCACAACCACCACTTGTACAGTCACGGGTATGGTCGCGACAGATAGGGTCTTTTTGACCCCGGCCAGTTTACCCGAAGGATTGGTTTTACAAAGCGCATCAAGCACAGCTGGCGCAATTCAAATTTCAATCGTGGCGGCTACAACAAGCAGCGTAACCATTTCTGGTTCTTATAACGGATGGTCGTGGATGTCAATCAGATAATAAATAAGTTTTTAACAATTATGAAAACTTATTTAACAATCTTACTGTCTTTATTGCTTTTACCTGTTATTGGTTTTGCCGCCTATAATGACGTGGTAATGTCTAGTGGGGGCGTAATTTCTGTTGGTGGTTATAGTTTGGCAATCAGCGGAACAGCAAATTTCGATTCCATTACTGTCAATTCCGACAATTTCACCATTGATTTGTCAAAAAATGCGACCCTCACCGTAACTTCCAGCGACAGAAGAAGCTATACCACATCACCTACTGCCTATGTTCAGAGTTTTACTTGTGGTTCTGACTCGTCTACTATGACTCTTGGCAATAATGTTTGGGATCAAACAATTACCGTAACAGTCACCCCTTCAAGTAGCGCCTGTTCAGCCACTGGTGGTGGCGGAATTGTCGGCGGAGGCGGCGGAGGCGGAGGCGGAGGAGGAAGTGTGCCCACTCCGGTTCAGACTACTATTCCCGGCACCCAAACAGCTCAAGCAGTTGCCCAGCCGTCTGCGGTAGCCCAAATTGTTTCTCCAGTCTTTAATGCCACCCTCAGATATGGAATGACCTCAGCTGATGTAACGCGTCTTCAGCAATTATTAGCTCAAGACAAAGAGATTTATCCCGAGGGAATTGTTTCTGGCTGGTTTGGTCAATTAACCAAAAAAGCAGTCCAGAAATTCCAAGAGAAGTATGGCATTGAATCAGTGGGAATTGTTGGACCTCAAACCAGGGCAAAACTGAACGAGGTGTTTGCACAAACAACAACTCCAACAACTCCAACCGCACCAACTATTCAACCTTCTGCCTTAACCCTAACCCTAAGAATGGGAACAACCAATAATGAAGTCAAAACCCTTCAAGAACTTTTGGCCAAAGACAAGGAGATTTATCCTGAAGGTCTGACTACCGGCTATTTTGGAAATCTCACCAGAAAAGCGGTTCAGAAGTTCCAGGAAAAATATGGCATTGTTTCTTCGGGCGATGAAAATACCACTGGCTATGGCTTGGTTGGACCAAAAACAAGAGCCAAGATTCTGGAGGTGTTAGGACAATAAAAGCAAATAAAGAGAATGAAACCAGTAAAAATTCTTATAGGATTGATTATTCTGCTTTTTGCTGTTGGCGTAGGATACTATATTTGGCACGACTTAACTAAAAATAAACAACCGGAAACAGAGCAAAAAACAGAACAAAAAATGTCTGTTCCTGATCTTAACCGGCCGATAAATATTACGGCCAATTTGCCGGAAGACGCCCAGAAAATTGCCAGAGAAAAAATTGAAAAACTAACCGCAGAATTAAAGCAAAACTCCGCCCTCTTTGAAAATTGGCTTGTTTTAGGTGTTTATCGGAAAATGATAGGGGATTTTGAGGGGGCCAGAGAATGCTGGGAATATGCCGCCTTTCTGGCGCCCCAAAGTTCAATTCCCTTTAACAATCTTGGAGATCTTTATGCCAATTATTTAAAAGATAACAAAAAGGCCGAGGAGAATTTTCTGATAGCCATTAAAAATGGTCCTGACCAGATTTATATTTACCGCAGTTTTTACGAATTTTATCGCTATACAATGAAAGATAATGCTAAGGCAAAACAGATTTTGGAGCAGGGAATTAGCGCCAATCAGACTACTTCTCAGGACCTCAAAAACTTGCTGGATAATTTTTAGATATATTGACTTTTCTAAATTAGAATCTACAATAATATTTAGTTTTACATCGGGTGGTCGCCCCGCCCCGCCTTCGGCGGGACGAGGGAGGAAAGTCCGAACACCATTGTGTTCGCTTCGCGAACGCTAATCTTATAAATCAAAAATCAAATCTCAAAAATTTTGAGATTTTAGATTTAAGATTTGAATTTAGCGCGAACGAAGTGAGCGCGTTAGAGACAGTGGCTAACGGCCACGCCTTTCCACAGGAATGCGGGAGGGACAGACAGCGCAACAGAAAATATACCGCCCGCCTACAGCTATGCAGTTGCTGGCAAGGTAAGGGTGAAATCGTGCGGTAAGAGCGCACGCTTTGGTATGGCAACATATCATTGTGGCAAACACTTGTCTGGTGCAAGGCCGAACCACCGTTGCTTCGCAACGGAAGCACCAATTTTCAAGCACCAAATCTACCAAATCTCAAATTTGGAATTTGGAGTTTGTGATTTGGAATTTCCGCTGCGAAGCAGCGGTTGGAGTGCCGCTTGAGCCGCTCAGTAATGAGCGAGCCTAGATAAATGACCACACAAAAACAGAATTCGGCTTATAGATGTAAAACAATAGATGAAAACCCCGCCCAAACTGGGCGGGGTTTTGTTATTCTTCTATTAATTTTACCTTTAGCTTTCTTGGTTTGTTTTTTTCCGTTTTTTCCAGAAATTTTTCCAAGTCTATCATCCGATAAAGCCGATAATGATTAATAGGATGACGATAACTTGTCAATTTCCCTCTTTTATCCCAATTTCTAAGGGTAAGAGAGGAAACTCCCAGAAATTCAGCCGCTTCTTTAATTCTTAGATAGTTTTTCCACATCTTGCTTTGCAAAATTTTATCTTTATTTTATACTATCAGTATATGGAAACATTTAACAAAAAGCAAATAAATTGGGAGTTTGTCTCCTTTTTAATTTTTTGCGCATTAATAGTTCTTCTGCCAATTTTCATCTTGCCCTTAGAGGCTCTGCCTTTTGGCGCCAGTAAAGCATTTTTATTGTATTTTGGCATTTCCTTGGCATTTTTCTTCTGGCTTCTGGCGTGTCTCCAAAAGGGAGAAATTAAAATACCTAAGAGCCTTCTTCTTTTATCAGCGGCTTTAATAGTTGTTGTCTGGTTTATTTCTTCTTTATTTTCGGGTAATGTCCAGCTTTCCCTTATCGGAAGGGGATACGAGATAGACACTTTTTCTTTCTTTCTTTTTCTTTCTCTGGCTCTGTTTTTAATTTCTCTTATTTTCAAGTCAGAAAAAAGGGGGGTCATATTTTATTTCTTAATTTTTATTTCTGCTCTGGTTGCTTTTCTGTTTCAGCTTTTCCACACGCTTTTTGGTGTAAATATTATTTTCCCCAATATCTTCAATACCACCACCTCTAATCTTTTAGGCAGTTGGAATGACCTTGCGATTTTCTTTGGTTTTATCGGTTTATCATCCCTTGCCCTTTTTGAAATGTTTAAATTTGGTAAAACCATAAAAGTAATGTTGTTTTTATTAACCTTATTTTTCCTTCTGGCAATGATGGCTGCCAACTTCTTCACCAACTGGATTATTTTTGGATTTTTTGCTCTTGTTGTTTTTATTTACACTCTTTATAAATCATTCTTTGTACCAAAGACAGAAATAGCCCCAACAACAAACCCGCCTGCCGGCGAGGCAGGTAAATATAATTTTATTCACCTCTCTTTGTTTGTTTTTGCCGTTGTCCTCTTTTGTATTTTAGCCAAGGGAACAATGGGAAATTTTACCGCCCTTCTCAATACCGCTTCTGTTGAAGTTAGACCTTCCTGGAGCGCGACCGGAGAAATTATTAAGCAGGTTTTAAGAGAAAATCCTGTTTTGGGGTCAGGACCAAATACATTTTTGTATGACTGGTTGAGATTTAAACCCCTGGCTATTAATAGCACCATCTTTTGGAACACGAGATTTCTTTCCGGAATAGGTCATTTGCCTTCGATGTTGGCTACGACCGGAATTCTGGGCGGGGTTAGCCTTCTTGCCTTTTTAATTCTTCTTCTTTTTTATGGTGCGAAAACATTGTCTTATTCTTTTTCTGAAAATAATTTGCTTCAGGCGCTGTTGGCGGTATCATTTTTGGGTTCAATTTATCTCTGGGCTTTTGTCTTGTTTTATTCTCCTGGTTTTGTGATTTTTGCTCTTGCTTTTTTAAATACCGGTTTGTTTTTGGGAATGTTGATTCGGGCGGGAAAACTGAAAACCATAGAAATTTCTTTCTTGGCTAACCCAAAAATCGGTTTTATTTCGGTTTTGTTAATTGTGATTTTAATACTGGGATCCATCACTTCTCTTTATCTTTTTTCTCAAAAGGCGAGGGCCGCCTATTATTTTAACAAGGCTATAAATATCTTAAACGCCCAGGGAAACCTGGACGAAACTGAAAATAATATTTTGAAAGCAATCAGTTTGGATAATCAGGACGAATATTTAAGAGCCCTGACAGAAATTGATTTACTAAGGATTCAGGAGGTTCTCTCTCAAAAAGATCTTCCGGCTGACCAGGCGAAGTTAAAATTTCAAAACGCTCTCACTGCAGCCATTCAGAGCGCCCAGCAATCAACCGTCTTAAACCCTAAAGACCCTCTTAATTGGATGGAATTAGGAAAGGTTTATGAATCAGTTATTCCCTTCAAAATAACCGGGGCGGATAATATGGCCATTACATCTTATGAACAGGCCTTGAAGGTTTCTCCTTTTGATCCGACTCCTCTTTTTACGGCTGCCCGAGTTGAAGTTCAATCCCAAAAAACAAAAGAAGCAAGAGACTATATTCAATCAGTTCTTAATTTGAAAGGAGATTTTGCGCCGGCTATTTTCCTTCTCTCTCAAATTGAAGCAGGTGAAGGTAATCTTAAAGAGGCGATTAACAGAACCGAACAAACCGCTCTTTTGGCTCCCAATGATATTGGTGTTCTTTTCCAGCTTGGTCTTTTGTATTATCAAGACAATAATTTAGACAATAGCCGTCTTAGCCTGGAAAGAGCAATATCCCTAAATGAAAATTATGCCAATGCCCATTATTTCCTTGGTTTGGTTTATGACAAACAAGGGAATAAAGATAAAGCTATTGGGCAATTCGAAAATATTGCCAAGACCAATCCTGATAATCAAGAAATCCAGAAAATTCTAAGTAATCTTAAGGCGGGCAAGGCCGCGCTGGAAGAAATTTCGCCCCCGGCCAAGGCGCCAGAAAAAAGAGCAAGCCCGCCAATTGGAGAATAAAAAGGTTAATTAAAGAAAAGTGATTAAAAGAGTATTTAATCTTTTTCATCAGGAATTTGGCGGCCTTAACCAGGCCGCCATGATTTTGGCTTCTTCTTCCCTTATTTCTGGTTTTCTTGGGCTTTTAAGAGACCGGTTGCTGGCCGGCACCTTCGGTGCCGGCCAGATGCTTGACGTTTACTATGCCTCTTTTAAAATTCCCGATTTTCTTTACATTATTTCTTTGTCTATCGCCTCGGTAACAGTTTTGATTCCGTTTTTTCTGGAAAGAATTTCTACTCATCAGGAAAAAGGCCAGAAATTTTTTGATAATATTTTCAGTATCTTTTTACTGGCAATGATTCTTTTAACAGCCATTGTTTTTTTTATTATTCCGTATCTTTCCGATATTGTTGCCCCTGGTTTTTCTTTGGCGTCAAAAAATCAGTTCGTTATTTTAACCCGCATTCTCCTTCTTTCTCCTTTTCTTTTGGGGTTGTCTAATTTGCTTTCCAGCATCGTCCAATCTTTTAACAGATTTTTTGTTTATGCTTTGAGCCCCCTTCTTTATAACATAGGAATTATTTTTGGAATTGTTTTTCTGTTTCCTCGTTTGGGAATGACGGGAATTGTTCTTGGGGTTGTTCTTGGCGCCCTGCTCCATGTTTCTATTCAAATACCAACTATTATCAAGCTTAATTTTGTGCCCAAATTTAAATTAAAACTAAATTTTCCGGAAGCCTGGCAGGTGATTAAATTTTCTTTGCCCCGAACATTCGGTCTGGGGCTAAATCAAATTGTTTTAATCTTTATAACGGCCATGGCTTCGCTTTTCAGCGTCGGGAGCATTGCTGTTTTTAATTTGTCTTTAAATCTTCAATCCGTGCCCCTGGCAGTGATTGGAGTAAGTTATAGCGTAGCCGCCTTTCCCACCCTGGCCCGGCTTTTCGTCAGTAATCAGAAAAAAAAGTTTTTGGAACAGACAATTATTGCTCTCCGCCAAATTATTTTCTGGCTAGTTCCCATATCCATTCTGGTCATTGTTTTAAGGGCCCAGATTGTCAGAGTTATTTTTGGCTACGGAAAATTCGGCTGGCGCGATACCCGTCTGACCGCCGCCTGCTTGGCTCTTTTTGCCATTTCTCTTTTTAGCCAAGCCTTGATTACTCTTTTTGTCAGGGCTTTTTATGCAGCCGGCAAAACAATGAGGCCTATTATTGTTAATGTTGTTTCTTCGGTTTTTACTATTTTAGGAATTTTTATATTTTTGGGATTAATCAATAATCCTTCATCAAAATCTTTTATGAATGCGGTTTTAAGGGTGAAAGACGTGCCCGGTTCAGAAATGTTGATCTTGCCCCTGGTTTTTTCTTTGGGAATGATTTTTAATTCGATTTTTTTGGTTAAAATTTTTCAAAAAGATTTTGGCCCGGTCTGGGAACATATTAGAAAAACATTCTTCCAAATATCATTGGCTTCGCTTTTAATGGGAGTAATTACTTATCTTTCTTTGAATATTTTTGATAAGATTTTTAATATCAGGACTTTTATCGGTATATTTCTTCAGGGATTTATTTCCGCAATTTTGGGAGCAGTTGTCTGGTATCTTATTTTGAGTTTTATGAAAAACGAAGAATTGCATGATATTGTAAAAGTCTTCAAACAAAAATTCTGGAAAACCCCGGCCATTGCCCCGGAGCCCGAAGAGTTACCGTAATAATATGAAACTAAATAATATCAGAAATTTTTGCATCATTGCTCATATTGATCATGGCAAGTCAACCTTGGCCGACCGTTTTTTGGAATTAACCGGAACAGTGGAAAAAAGAAAAATGCGGGAGCAGTTTTTAGATACGATGGATTTGGAAA
>Ga0315282_10006922_pt1 | contig 18795 bp, 14 predicted proteins | sample YL17G07_20_MG_FD_203693 | JGI IMG/M metagenome (GOLD analysis project Ga0315282, IMG submission 203693) | Sediment microbial communities from Yellowstone Lake, YNP, Wyoming, USA - YL17G07_20 | ecosystem: Environmental > Aquatic > Freshwater > Lake > Sediment | place: USA: Wyoming | collected...
ATGCCTAAGACGGGGAACGTGAAACTGGTTGTCTCCAGGGAGAAGGACGACTTCCATTTCTACGTGACAAACAGGCTTGACTGGTCGAATAGGCAGGTGCTCGAAGCCTACAAGGTGAGGCACACCACAGATGATTTCTACCGCGATGCGAAACAGAACTTGGGGTTAGAGGAGTATCAGATGCGGAAGGGCCGAGGAGCCATTATACACTGGCACCTGGTCTTCACCGCCTATACTCTCCTAACCCTCTTGCGTCAATCCATAAGGAAAGTCTCAAGCCGTCTGGGAAAGTGCCTCGCCACGCTTGGAGACATCTGCCGTTGGGTGAAGCGTCAATGCTTCAGGAGGCTCGTAGACTGGCTCTACGAGAAGTTCAGGCATCAGACAAAGCCTGAAACCATCTACCGCAAACTAAAAATATAAAAACGCAAAACTTCAGTGTAATGTTGACTTTCCATCTTACATAGACTTGAGTGGTTGATGTTGTCACATTGACTACAGAAGTGTCCACGGTTGGAGCAATTGGCAAGAGGAAAAACCCCGTTGTTTTTTCAGGACAATACGCTCCTTCTGGCAGTGTTTTGGCAATTGAAGTGATTGCACATTGGTTGCCAGAAAAAGACCATTTCTGAATATAGATCGGAAGGTAGATTATCTTGGTCTCCTCCGCAGAAAATGTGACATTCTCGGAATGGGAATAGAAGAATTGGCCTATGTCATCAAAGGCATTAACGTAAAGAGTCGCGATTTTTGTTTCATTGGCACCGTTTCTGGCGGTTATTTTGGCTACCATCTCTTCTTCGTGAAAGAAATAGTAGTACGATTTCCAAACCTCATCGTATCCCCTGCCAGTTTCTAAAGAAGTTATTTCCACAATGGCTTCGGTCGTGACATCTGCGAAGCTGAAATCGGAGGTTGACGTCAAATCACTGTTTTCATGAATTGTCTTCTTGACAATATTGGAATTCATTACGTCAGGATTTCCCATGACAATTTTCGCATTGTAAATGGACATGAGGAGACACATTGAGAGTAACATTCCTATCACTATACGATTTTTCATCAGGTATTCCCTCAGGGTATACACTAGTTTATGTTCCCTCACGCTTGAATAAATTGCTTGTGTAACCTCTTTCTATAACTTGTATCCAGCCCAATCACATCTGACTCACAAATGAACGACGGACTCAACGCTTACGAGGATTTTCGGGCATTTGGCTCGGGTACCGAGTTCTCGTGAGCCAGACGTAGATTACCGTAGGTTCATCCACGCGCACAACTGTTTTGCGCAGTTAGCGGAACTGTGTTCTGGCAAGATTCGCGCCATTTCATGTGGACAAGACCATGTGGACGCAATCGCATTTGTTGTTCTCGAATGTGGTGGGATCTTTTACTCGTCGAAACGTTCTGATCAACTGTTGACATTGGTGCGGCAGAGACAACACATGAGACAAAGGGTCTAACTTTCGCTTCTTACATGTAGTCCCTTCTCCCTCAGGGATTCATGTGGTACATGTACGGGTCATATGATTGTTTTTGAGCTATCCCGTTTCCGCGGTCTCTTGTGTCAGATGTAAAAATGTGGAGAACAAAAGTAGTTCTCTGAGCTCTTCAAATGCAAGAAAAGCGATTTTCATGACCCTTTTTCTTGTGGTGAGAACATCATTCATGTTGCTCGAATGTGTTCCAAAAAAAGGGAGCAACTGGGCCGTTTCTTGTCGTTATGAGAAAGCTATGGAAAAGTCTCTCCATAGTGTTTAGCAACTGTGCTGACATCTTTGATGTCGACCTTGCTGTCCCCGTTGATGTCTGCTATGGGGTTCCAGAGCGGGTCCCCAGGATGCGTGCCGTAGGCCTTTGCTACGATTGAGATGTCTTTTATGTCTATTTTTCCGTCCCCATTGAGGTCGTACTGTGTTCGATTCGCTACTTGAATGACTTTGCTTACCGAGCTAACTCTGCCAACTGAGTCGGTGACCGCAAGTGTTACCGTGTAGTTGTTGAGTTCTGTGAACACATGAGTCATGTTGCTTAAGGTTGTTATGTTGATCGGCGTGCCGTCGTTGAAGTCCCAAGCGTAACTAACAATCGGAGCATATGCTCCAAGCTGGGCACTCCATCCAAGTTGCGATTGGGACGCGTTGAATGCTACTGTCTGATTGATAATCGGCATGAGTGGCAGGTAAGTAAAGTTTGCTTGCGGCCCAAATTCAGGTAAGACACTAATCGGCTTTGTCGCGGTTGCCCATAGTCCCTCGTTGTCAGTGACGTTCAGCTCAACGGTGTATGTGCCAACATGTGAAAATGCATGAGTTATTGTTGGGTCTGGCGGATTCGTGAAATTCCCGGTTTTCGTTACGTGAACAGGGTCGTAGGGATCATTTATCGTCCACTCGTAACTTGTTATCGTGTCATTATAGCCATTAGCAGAAGAGGAGGATGCATCGAACGTGACGGTCATGTTCTGGTACGCCTGCAGAGGAACATATGCGAAGTCAGCGGTCGGGGGGGCCGCGTAGTCTATTAGTTCGAATTTCGTCGAGCTTGAGGCCCTGTACGAAGGGTTGGAGACAGAAAGTGCGACGGCGTCAGCTGTGTAGCTTCCTGGCAGTGTCAATCTGTCCGGGGGCATTCGGAAGTTTATTCCAAACTGACCTGGCCAACTTGTGTTGGCGACTGGGAGTTGGGAGTATGGGTAGAGGATGCCAAGGTTTCTGGTTATGTAGAATGTGTGCTGCGCCTCCAGCGCCAAGGGTACCCCGCCGCTTTCAGGTAGACTACTGTACACGTTTATCACTGCAAAAGCCTTTCCGCCGTAAGCCCATTCTGGAATCCACGCTGACCACATGACTCCCCTCGTTTCAAGCGGGTCTATCGTCATTGTGCTGTACTGTGCATAAATCGGTACGAGGTTGCCATCAAATACGGTTGCTGCTACGACCAATGAGTATCCGTTTGCTTGAGCGTTCTTTATCTTGGCAACGAGGTTAACCATAGTGTTGGTAGCAGCCGTATCATTTGGAACATAGGATCCGTCAGCAATCGTGACCTCGGTTATTCCTATTGGCCATCTCTGAGAAGTGTCACCTATCGACACTGTTCTGAAGAGCAACGAATACCCATTCTTGTCAGTTACCTGCACTGCCACGACGTAGCCTGTGGCCGGCTGTCCTTGCTCAAGCAGCATGCCGTTCAATGCTACCCGTTCTCGAATATAATATGATCCTTTGCTCGTTGAAACGTCCATGTCGACGGTCGGTGTCGGCGTGGCGGAAACCATTGATGAGGCGAACGCCTGAACTAGAAGAAACGTTAATGCAGTAAAGAACACTATTCTTGTTGCTCTCATTTCATCACCATACATTAGTGCACATCTTTGACGGATAAACTTTGAGGAACGATCTTCTATTTGCTTGGACAAAACAAAAAAGGGGGAGGTTAGTTTTGAGAGTTCGCCGCGTCTAGTATGGCTGTATTGCGATTGTTGGAGGTGGTGTGTATTCTGGTGTCCACGGTGCGCCGCCGAGTATCGGTTCCTGGTCGAATATGTTGACGTGGACCGTGGCGATTCCTGCGTATGCCCATTTGGGTATCCAGATGCCGCCGCAGAGTGTAGTGTTCCTGTATGTGCAGAATTGTGTTCCGCCTACGTGGGTTGCGATCTCGAAGTGTCCGAATATCACGCCGAGTTCGTCGGCTATGTGGACCTTCAGCAGGATCGGGTAGTCTTGCTGGGCGTGTGACCCGAATGTGACGCATACTTCAACGGTTTCGCCGTGGTTGTACTGGTACTTGTCTGTGGTTACCTTCCAGATGCGTACGAGGTAGTCGTAGTGGTAGTCCAATGTGTCTTGCAGGTAGACGTCGGCCAACTGTACTGACGCTACGACGTGCCAGACTCCGAAGAGGCTCTCTGGGTTCTCGCATGGCCATGGCATCCTGAATTCTACTGTGGCGACACCGTTTTCGTCCGTGTATGCGAAGAGGTTGGCGTAGAGTGAACCGTCTGGGTAGTTGACTTGGAAGCCGACTAGCTTGTGCTGTACTGGCCAGTAGTTGTACGTGACGTTTGCGTGGAAATACACGTATGATTGTTCCTCAACGAGGTCCATGGGTGCCTGTGGTCCCTGTCCACCGTAGGGGGCTGGGAACTGTAGATAGTAGCCTGTGAGCGGACCGTAGCCGCTGTTGACTGCTCCACCGTACACGTCGATTTCTCTTCCTGGCAGGCTGCTGGTTATGGTGTATGTGCCATCGACTGACGGGTTCAGTGGCCGCTCGATTATGTTCTGGTCAATCAGGTTATCCAAGCCTACCATTAGGTCATCTTCTATGTTTAGTGGTGAGCTGATGTCAGGTTCTCCGTAGGATTGGTACATCACTTTGAAGGTTATGATGGCTAGAACACCTGAGCCGTTGAGCATCGGCGGGTTCCACCAGCCTGTGCCGTTCGGATAGATCATGTTGCCTACCAGCACGTGTGGGCCCCAAGTGCCGTCTGGGTCCTCGATGAAGCTTATGAACCATGTTCCTAAGCTTCCAGGCTGCAGAGCGGCGAATGACCCTAAGAATGGGCCTTCGTAGACTGCTGTTGGATAGATGAGTGTCTTGTCGAATGTCAGTCTGAACTGTATGCCGATGACGTTCAACGAGTAGTGTACGCCGACTAGCGAGACGGTTACGTTGAATTCTTGACCCAGTACTGGTCCCGGACCCATCGTAACGCTTGAGACTTCAAGGTGCGGTGGTGTCAACAGTTGGAAGCATCTCACTTCGACCGTAGCGTCAACTGCAGGGTCTGTGGTTATCACGAGGGCGCCATCATTGCCTAGGACGTTATAGTCGTGGCAGTGCAGCACCGAGTCATCATGAGACCCTGGCGCTGGATAGAATGGCCTCGGCGGAGATTCTCCTTGGTTCAGTATCGTGAACGTTATCGTTGCGATCTTGACGTCTCCGCTTGGGGTGCCGGTTGGAACGCTGACGTCGAATAGGAGGTCGCCTGGAGTCGGCTCACTCCACGTGGCTGATCCCCAGATCGGGTCAAAGACAACAGTGTCGGCGCTGGTCAACGTGTTGTTGTAGCTCATGTGTGTGGTAACATTGCTCAAGAGCCAAGCTGCATCCAAGTTGTTTATCATGAGGTCTTCTGTGAAGTGTGTGCCAACCCAGTGAGTGTACTGGTCAAACGAACGCGCTGGTGTAACTTCCAAGTGTGGATGTGTCGTTGGTGGTTCCCACGTGAAAGTGTAGGTGGCAAGACCGAAGCTTACGCCTGGGATGGTTAAGCCGTCAGGGTCCAAGATGTAGCTGTCAGCATCCGTTGGGTTGATGTTGCTTGTCAGTGAACCGCCAAACGGAGGTGCAGCGATGATCTTGAACGTTACAGTGAACAGTGTGTCGCTGCCTGGGCCTCTAACAATGGCGCCCATAAGCGACTCACCGAAAAGTACTGTTCCTGTGATGTTGTCGATGGTTGGTGATACTGGTACTGTTGTAAGGCCAGTGAACCACATGCTTTTGCCCACGCCTGTGTAGTCTGCGGACACTGCTGCGAGTTGTGCCGGGTTAAAGTGCAGTTTAACCTGCCATGCATAAGAGTTTACCGTACATGAAATCCAGAGTGTAGCAACGAATGTGTCGCCTACGTGCGTAGTGTGTGTGCCGAAGTTGAAAGCTTCTGGTTCCACCCATATTGCGGGTGGTGATGGGGGTGTTGCTCTAACTGCGGATATTGTTCCTATCAGCATTGCTGTTATGAATATAGTGGCGAATAGTTTCATTACTCTATTGTTCATTTTTATTCTCCCTTCTCCTTTAGCGAGATAATGTTGATCTTTAGCGGATTTAAACCTTCTGGAATAATCTTCTATGCTAGTAGAGGGTGAAAGGTCGAAGCGGGCGTGAACTTGGTCTGCAACGTGTAAGGGCTTGTGTCCAATGATGCTTGAACGTCGGACATCGGTTGCAGGTTGTCAAGCTTGGGTATACTCCAGCTCGTCTTGACTGCAGCGGCAAAGCTGTCTGAACGGTTTCAGCTGGATTGGCGTGGAGAGGGCGTGGTTTGGCTTCTTGTTTCCCTGCGTGTTCGAATGTAGCGTCTGGTTTCTCTGAAAACGTAGTAAGCCAGGCCTACGGCGACGAGTGCAGCTACAGCGTAAATGAACGGAAGCCAATCGTAGTAGGGGAGAACCAAGCCTGAAATTACAGTGAAGGAGTAGGGTTTGGATTCGGCCGCTGAGAGATTTTCAGCTTGGTTGCCGTTGTCAACGACGGTAAGCGTTACCTTGAAAGAACCTACTGTGCGGTACGTGTGGACGACGAAAGAACCATTCTGTGGGGGCAATGTTTCGTTGCTGCCGTCGCCAAAATCCCATATGTATTTTGTGATGTTTCCATCTGGGTCATAAGATTGTGAAGCGTTGAAACTCGTCGGATAATCTTTGTAGGTGACCGCATAGTTGCGGGTGGCCGAGCCAGGATTTTGGTTAAGCGCCAAGTTTGTGACGTTATCCACGGCAGGGGGAATCACCGTGAAGTAGGCTGTGGGTGGAGCGTTGACTGCGCCGGTGACGAGAGTGCAGCTGCCTGTTTGGAAGTCAGTATATGAAACCAGATTCTCATCCATGCATTCAGTGAAAAGGGCCACATACTGGTCAACGTGTACAGCATTAGACTCTGTGGCCACGACGATTGTCGTGGACCCTTCCCCGACAACAGTGAAGTTGACTGTGAACAGGACGCCGTTGGTAACGGACACCTTGTCATCTCCTGATAAGTTGGCCCCGACGAATGTGTAGTTCAAAGAATCCTTAATGTCTGCCTCATTGAAAGAGCCAGGCGCAGGCAGCAGGGGAGTGTACGCATGCCCAGAGAATACGTTGTCGGGGGGTATGTCAACAGATGTGATGCTCACGATGCTTCCATTATATTTTACGGCAACTGACCATCCAAAAAGGGCCTTAAAATTCGTAAGATTGAATGTCACCACGACACACTGGCCTTTGACAACTTTTGCGAAATCAGGATTCACCAACACCTGAGAATTTGATGTCGTGATTGCTCTTGAAACTGCCAAAATTGAGGACAGACCCAGTACTATACAAATGGAAATCACGTGTAGCTTGCGCCAATTCCTTCCGACTGCGCTGATGTTAGGCTCTTTATGCATTCAACAACACCTTACCTTCATTCATGAAATGGGTTGACGGCGAAGCATGCTACGTAATGCTCTTTCCCTGCATCCACCAACTCGGGCTCTTCTTTCCTGCAAATGTCCATGGCCAAGGGGCATCTTGGGTGAAATCGGCATCCAGCAGGCGGATTCACTGGACTCGGAACTTCACCAGTCAAGGGCGCACGCTCCTGCCTCTGCGTCGGGTCGGGGATGGGAACAGAGGCGATAAGCGCTTTGGAATATGGATGCAGCGGATTATGAAAAATCTCTTGAGTCTCAGCGTGTTCAACGAGCTTCCCAAGATACATTATTGCAACTCTGTCGCTTATGCATTCAACTATGCTCAGGTCATGACTGATAAACATGTATGTCAAGCCAAGTTCCTTCTGCAGATCTTTGAAAAGATCGAGTAATTGTGCACGCACGGAAACGTCGACGGAGGAAGTCGGTTCATCAAGCACGACGAACTCTGGCCGACTGACCAAGGCACGTGCAACCGCTATCCTTTGTCTCTGACCGCCGCTGAACTCATGAGGAAACCTGTACAACGCACGGTCCGACAAGCCTACCTTTTCGAGTATCTCCAGAACGAGTTTCCTTGCTTCTTCACCTTTTGCTATTCCCTGGGCAACAAGCGGTTCAGCCACCACGTCTTTGACCAGCAGTCGAGGGTCCAATGAAGTGGTAGGATCCTGATACACCATCTGCATCTTTCTCCTCACCAACTGCAGATCTCTTCCTCGGTACACAACCAAATCATACTGCTCTCTGAGTCTCCTCAGCCTCCTCGAACGGGGATCCCGTTTTTCAATGCTGACTATCTCATTGACAACATCTGGTGGGACGCCGAAGAAGATGTTTCCCCCGTCAGGCTTGTACAGCCTCAGAAAGGTCTTTCCAAGAGTGGTTTTGCCGCAGCCTGATTCGCCCACGAGACCGAAGCATTCCCCCTTCTTTATGCTCAATGAAACCCCATCCACGGCCTTGACACTGGCAACGGTACGCCTCAGCACACCGCCGCGAATGGGAAAATACTTCTTCAGATTCTTCGTTTCAAGCAAATAGCTCATCATGAACCTCCGCAAAGAAAGCAGCTGACGAAATGTTTCTTCTTTACCTCGACGGTCACAGGTTTCACTTTCCGGCAGATTTCCATAGCGTATGAACACCTATCATGAAATCTGCATCCCTCAGGAGGATTAACCAAGCTCGGCACGATGCCTCTGATCGACTTAAAGGGCTGCCCTGGTGTTGGGATCGACTCAAGGAGAGCTCTTGTGTATGGATGAAGTGGATTCTTGAAAATCTCAAAGACATCTGCAGTCTCTACGATGCTTCCAGCGTACATGACAGCGACTCTGTCGCACAACTGTGCAACAACACCTAGATCATGAGTGATATAGAGGATTGAAGAATGGAAATCTCTTTTCAGTTGCCTCACCAAATTCAGAATCTGGGCCTGGACTGTGACGTCAAGATTGGTTGTGGGTTCATCAGCAATCAGCAACACGGGGTTGCATGACAGGGCCATTGCTATAATAACTCTCTGTGCCATTCCACCACTGAGTTCATGCGGGTACATGTGAGCAACCCTTTCAGGGTCGGGTATTTCCATCCTTTTCAGGATGTTCACTACTTCTTTCGTGATTTCTGTTTTGAATTGTCTTTTGCGGGTGAACCTGAATGGAAAGCGGTTGACACCTTCGTGAAACCGCTCTTCGAGTTTGTTTAGCCTCTTGTAGCGTGTAACTCTTGACTTGGGCTTGTTGAGCAAACGTCTGTACACGCGCTCCTCAAAGCTCGGAGACTTTTTCTTAGACTTACTCCGCCGCGCTATACAGGAGTCTAAGGCTTTTTTCAGAAGCTCTTGTTCTCTGTGTACGAGCATGACTTCGGATATTTGATCCGCGACAGTGTAGACCGGATTCAAATAGGCTCTCGGCTCCTGGAAGATCATGGCTATATCCTTGCCCCTCAACTGTCTCAAAATAGATTCGTTCATTCTCAATATGTCATTGCTTCCAGCCTCAGAACTGTATACGATACTGCCTTCCTCTATGCGGCCTGGGGGGGGCACTAGCCTCAGGACTGAAAGGCTCGTAACACTTTTGCCGCTGCCTGTTTCGCCGACAAGACCCAGTATCTCTCCCGCTTCGACGTTGAGGTTAACACCGTCCAGAGCTTGAACCACACCCGCGTACGTGTAGAAGTTCACTTTGAGATTCTGCATTTGAACTATGCTTTCCAGCTCCATTCTACCGCCTCCTCAGCATAGGATCTAATACGTCTCTAAGCGCATCCCCAAGCAGGTTCCACCCAACTACGAAGAAGGTTATGAATAGCCCTGGTATTAGGAAAGTGTGAAAGTTTCTACCTATCGTTTTCGGGTCAGTCAATGAGGCCTGACTTGAGCTGATCAGTTGCCCCCAGTCAGCGTAGTTCGCCTCTGCGCCCAACCCAATGAAGCTCAAGGCAGCTGCGGTAAGAACGATGGAGCCAATATCCAATGTGGCCACGATGAGAATGGGATAAATGGTGTTGGGCAGTATGTGCTTCATTATGGTTCTAGCATCAGATGAGCCTGAAGCCCTTGAAGCCTCAATATAATCTTCATTCTTTATTCTTAGCACTTCGCCTCGGATAAGTCTGGCGTACCCTGGCCAACCGACTATTGTAATAGCAATCAGCACTTTGTCCAGCTTGCTCAGGTTCAATGAAATGTTTAATGGATAGAAGAATACTGAGATAAGGCTAGCGACTATCACAATAAATGAAGCCATGATCAAACGTCTTTCTGGGCGGACAATCAAGAACACAAAAGTTGCCAACAAAGCGACTACCAATACTATAGTCGACAGGTCTAAAGTGATGAGCTGGGGAAACGCCAAGACCAAGGCCATGGCAAGGACAAGGCCTGGAAACGCGATTATTATGTCTGTGAACCTCATCAAAGCTTCATCCAGCAACCCTCCATAGAAACCTGCCACTGTACCCACTGTCACCCCCATCAGCAATGAGACAACCACCACAACTAGGCCTATCCGAAAGGCAGTTATTGTTCCCCAAATGCATCCGTAGAATATGTCGTATTGTAGACTTGTAGTTCCAAATACGTGTCTCAGCGTTGGAGGAGTTGGTTGCGACGACGCCACTTTGCTTAATTCGTCATCAATGGGAATACTGAAGGGGTCGATTGCTTGGGGTGGAGCGATGATGAGCGCCAGAAATGCAACAGCCACGAAGAACAGCACTATTCCGATTCCGACCATGCCAATGGTTGATTGTCTGATTCTTTTCAGCATGAACTTCCATTCGGCGATTCTAGGCCGCATGCCCGCCTTGAAGCTTTCCCATTTCGATTGTACAGTCATGTTAATCCAGCCTGATTCGTGGATCGATGTATGCATAAAGGATGTCGACAATCAAGTTTGCAATGACGAAAAGGAGAGCAGAAAGTATGGCGTAGCCTAAGACAGCAGGCATATCCAATTGCTGTGCGGCGCGTGCAGCGAACTGACCAAGGCCTCCAAAGCTGAAGACCGTCTCGGTTATTACCAGTCCGCCCAAGAGACCAGCAACCAGCATCCCTGACAAAGTTGCAACTGGAATCAAAGCGTTTCGTCTGGCATGCTTGTAGATTACAACATTCTTCTTTAAACCTTTCGCCTGCGCAGTTGTAATGTACGGTTTGCTCAAAGTCTCAAGCATTGAAGAGCGCATCACCCGTATCAGCAGAGCAACATCAATAGTCACTATCGTAACGACGGGCAGAACAACATGGGATAGAGCATCTATCGTTACTTGCAGTTTTCCGTTGAGCAACCCGTCAAAAATGTCCACCCCAGTGTACCGTATAAAGTTTGCACTATGGACAAAGGATTGCATACCCTCTGACAAAGACCCAACACCGAACCAGCCCAGCCAATCAAAAAATATTGCGAGAAGCATCATACCGACCCAGAAGCTCGGCAGTGACCAGCCAGCTATTGACAGAACTCTCGAAAAATGGTCTATTGGACCGTTTCTATGAACAGCAGACTGAACGCCTAGGTATATGCCTATAAATATGATTAATGGAGCCGCAAAGAGGACTATCTCAAATGTGTAGGGCCATCTCGTCGCTATGGCATCCGCAACGGGCTGGTTAGGCGCACTCACTGACCACCCCAAGTTTCCCTGCAATACTTGACTCAGCCAGTTGCCATATTGAATGTAGAACGGCTGATCCAGCCCGTACTCGTGAATTATTGCTGCCGTTCTCTTTTCATTCGCGCGCGCTGGGTTTCTAATATACAGGTTCGCCCTGTTATCTGGCGAGAACATCATAGTAACTGCAAACACTAAAGCCGTGACGCCTATGATTACGAATACTAGGAGGATTAGCCTTCTTATTATGTAAGCTGCCAGGTTTGCCATCCTCGAAACCCGACTTAAGAGGTAAGGATAAACAATATTTAAGCTTGTCGAGTCTAGTGCTGTGTTGAATAACTTATGAATACGTTTTCAGCTTATAGATTGTTTTTGTGGCTTCTTCAAGGAATTGGGAAGAGTGCAATGAGGCGTTGGTGAAAAGGGGCTCGATGCTGCTAGATCTGGGTTTTGTGGTGGATTGGTCTCGAGAACTCAAAGGCATGAAGGAGCGAAAGGAAGGCGCAAGGTTCCGCTATCCAGAATCATTCATCAAGCTGCTCGCAGTGGTGCACGTCTACGTTCTGCCGTACAGGCAGCTGGAAGACTTCACCAGAGCCTTAAGCCAGCACGTTGACGACCCCAAAGCGCCCGATTACACTACGGTATGGTGGCGGGTTGCGAGAATGAAGGTGGACTTGGCCTCTTCCGTGGAACTTGACAAAGACGTCACGATAGCCGTGGACTCTTCAGGAATAAAAGTTTCTAACCGAGGTGAATGGATACGCAAGAAGTGGAAGGTTAAGCGTGGCTTCATAAAAGTGCACGTTGCCGTGGACACGAGAACCAGGCAGATACTCGCTATTGAGGTCACGAGGGAGGACGTTTCGGACGGGAGAATGCTTAAGCGTTTAGTGGAGGGTTCCGCCGGCAAAACAGACTTGAAACGTGTGGTGGCCGACGGTGCATATGACTCGAAAAGTAACTTTAGGCTGCTTGCCGACAGGGGGATAGAGCCTGTGATTAGGGTGAGGAAAAACGCTTCCTTCAAGGCTGGAGGGTGCATGCCTCGCAAATTTGCGGTGGTGGAGCAGCTTGGAAATCCTCAATGGAAAAAAGAGAAGGGTTACGGTTACAGGTTGTTGGCGGAGTCAGCCTTCTCAAGCATAAAACGGGTTTTCGGTGAACACATCGTGTCCATAAAGTGGAAGAACATCGTCAACGAGCTACTCCTCAAAGCATCAATATACAACCTGTTCATGGCAATGAAGCCGTAGCCGACCAGCAAATCAACGGTCCAAGGAAAAACAGTCCACAAACGACAAAGCAGTTGTTCAACACATCAGAGTCCAGCGACCAGAGTGCACCTTCATCAAGACCATGATCACCTGGAGACTTGAGCTGAGGAAAACAAATGGGACTTCAAACCGAGCATCATAGAAGGAACGAAAAAAGAAAAAAAGGAAGAGAGTTTAGGGTTCAGGTCAACTTATGGACTTGGCGTCCACACAGGTGAGCTTGAACCGTAACGTTTGGCTACTGCACTGATGTCTTTGATGTCGATCTTCCTGTCACCGTTAAAGTCTGCTCTGAAGACCCATCTTGGGTCGATCGGTGGGGTAGCAACCGTACCGAAGCTTTTCGCAGCGGCGCTGACGTCTTTGATGTCAACCTTGCCATCATAGTTGATGTCAACTCCTATGCTGTAGGACATAGGCTGAGTTGTTGGAGTCGACTGCAGAGCGTGTGGGACGTAGTACCACTTCCACAGGTTGTAAAAGTAGTTACCTGGGTAGATCGGGTTGTAGTACCATCCTACGACCCAGTCTCTTTGGAAGTGGCGTCCGATCGGCTGGTCGATGATGACGTTCGGGCACAGCTCAAATACTCTCTGTTGCACGTTGTTGTACAATGCTGCTCTGCCAGGGCCGTCTGGAAGCGTGATAGCCGTGTTAATCCAATCGTCCATCTGCTCGTCGCTGAACTGCTGCCAGCCTGCAAAGGCTCCGTAGGTGTTGTAGAAGGCAAATGCGAAGTTGTGTGCGTCTGGGTAGTCTGCTATCCATCCAATTATGAACAGTGGAGTATAGTGTCTGTAGCAAGCTCTCAGGTACGGGCCCCAGTCCACAGCGGTTACGCTGACGTGGAACTTTGTATTGTTCATGTTGTTGATTCCTGACACGATCAGGTTGGCCGCAGTCAATCTTGGCAAGTTGCCAGTGTTGTAGAGAACGACCAAGGTGAATCCTGTGTCCCACAATTCTGGCACTTGGTGCATCTCCTCAATTGCACGTGTCTCGTTGAAGATGTAGCCTGGGATTGAATCATTGTAATAGTTGCCAGGCAACCCTGGAATGATTGCGTTGTGTGGCCTCGTAGCTTCTCCCAGCAATCCTGTCGTTATGTAAGTGTCGTAGTCGAATGCGTAGGCGAAAGCTTTCCTCACATGTATGCCCCAAGTTTCGTTTCCGAAGAAGTCCTGCGGAATTCCGGTCTCGTAGAACACGCCTGCGGGTCCGATGGAACCATATGGCGATGCGAGGCTGACGCTATACTGGAAGAACATACCATCGCATGAGAGCGCCGGTAGTGGATGTATGCACTGTATTCCGTCAAGCGGGTAGTTCGGCGGGTCGTATGGTGGACTCGGGCTCTGGTAGATTTCTGGGCGGTTTGCCGGTGGGACTGCGCAGAAGTCAACGTCTCCACTCAGGAACAGGCCCTTTCGCGTTGCCCACGTGTATGCCCATGTGCACTTTATCGTGTTCACGTATCCACCGTATAGTCTTGGCGACACATGTGCTGGGTCTGTCGGAAATTCTGCTGGCCATCCGCGCCAATAGTCCACGTTGCGTTCCATCTCCCAGTACATGTTCGTAGTGTCCCAAGTCGTCAATCTGAACGGACCTGAACCATACATTAGGCCGGTTGGAGACTCAAGCGGCGAAGTGTCTGGGTTCCAGTAGTTTATCCAGTCGGTGTAGGTGGGTCCAAAGTCTCCGTTCCACTCTGGGCGATGTTCCGTTCCGATTACGTAGTTGATGATCCACTGCTTGCTCAGGATGCTTGACCATGACTGCGTGAGTATTTGGAGGAACGGTACGTATGGGCCTGGGAAGGCAATGTTAAACCAGACGTGTGTTCCGTCTTGCTGAACTGCGTGGTCAATCATTTTGCCAACCTTTGCAATGTCTGCGGGGTCACTCATGTTGCCCAGGGCTGCTGCTCCTCCTCCTTGGTTGAGCAGAGGTTCGTACAGCATCCATTGCGGACCACCACCGAAGTCCATGACCATTTCTCTCTCAAAGCTGTATTCAATGTCTGCTGCAGTGATCGGGTAGTTGTATGGCGGAGCGAATGTCATGTTCGCCCAGTTCCTCAGCGTAAAGGTGTACCTGTAGTACCAGTGAAGCCCCTCGGGACTTGTCTCATTTATCGATTGACCTGTCCAGCTGCTTGCCAATACTGGGATATACTCGTCATAGTGTTCGCCGTTGTAACTCAACAATGTGTCATACACGTTCTGGATCATTTCAGCGCTGGCTGTGTCGTAGCATACTGCAGGGTCAACATCCAATGGGTTTCCACCCTCGATCGTGGCTTCGATCAGTTTCATCGGATTCGTTATAGTTGGTGCTGCGTATGCAGGCACCATTAGCATTGATCCTACCATCAGTAATCCTAGTGCTATAGCCAATAAAGCATATTTTTTCATTCTTTACTCTCCTTTCTCTTTCTATTATCTGCGGATTAAAACAGTGAGGAAGCAATATTTAATCCTTATGGAAGATTGTTTCAGTCAACCGTCGACTGAAACCAACGATGCGAGGAAGCTTCGAATCAACGGCGATCGAACCGTTCAGCCATGCCCTGGGAAGCCTCACCGTCTGAGTTCGAGCGTTCCTTCCTAACCCAATCACGATAACTCTTGATGACAAGCCAGACGACGATTGCCACTATCAAAACTGGAAACAGAAGGTTACGAGACGCACTGAAAAGCACCTGTATCAACAGAAAAGGAACAAGAACCATCAGAACCAAAATGAAGAAAAGTTCCCAAAACCACTTCTTCCTAAGAGGCCACGTCAAGCCCAAATCCCCACGGCATTCAGCAAGCCTGAAACATATATGCGTTTCCCGCTAGAAGGTATATTAAGATGTCTGTTCAAAACGTTTATCTCACCCTGTACATCAACATATAACAGCAAAAGCAGGGGAAAACCAATGACGAAAAGAAGAAAGTCTAACAGGAAGTGGTGGTTGATTTCTGCTTCTATCATTGCTTTGGCAGTGATAATAACCTTCGCTTATCTCAATCAGCCGACCACGGGAATTAAGCAGTCAAGCAGCTATTTCTTAATTTCCGACCCCGCAGCAGCTGGACGATATTTGGCAGGAAACAGCACAGTCGTGATATCCACGCTTGGCTTCAACTTCACTCCTATCGGCGGTGACGCCCACAACGTGGCTCTTTTTCTGAAGGGAATGACTCCCGCTATAGAGCACACTTTCCCATTCGTGGGAAATGGGACGTCAACCTCTTCTGGAGAAATAGACATCCCATACTCTCTACCCGTCAGCAAATATCCAGACGGATATCACCTTACTATAAGAATAAGATGCGATGAGGCTGACGGAAACATAACCATGGTTATCCCAGAAGGAGACATGTTCATCTCTTCAGCACCGCCCAGTTAAGGAAAAAAGCCGAGGACACGTGTAGGAATATCCTAAGAAAAGCGAAGGTCGTCTGAGGAATAAACCGTGAAGAGAAGCTGGAAAAGCCTGAACATAGACGCGAAAATCCTACTGCAGAAAACAGTCCAGTTCCTCGAGTCCAAAGATTTCGGCGAGATAGTAGCAGTCGAAACAGAAGGAGGCTACAGAATAGTGGCAGGACAATCTTCCAGCTACAAAATCCGCGGCGACCTGTCAATAACGATAGAAGCAACATCCGACGACCTATCGATAGAACTGGCGTCAATCAAAGAGAACAGAAGACCCAACTTGCCAATGATCCTTACATCGATGTTTGGTGGTGGATACTTCCTTCTGAAAGACCTCAAATCCACCGAAAACTTCCGAAACTTCGAGAGGGATTTCTGGAAGGAAATGAACCGCGTAGTTGCATCCTCAGAGGTTTCGACAAACCCGCAGAGAAATCAAGGTTCACGGACCTGAAGCAGCAGAGAACAGACGACAATTCTTCATTTCACGCCCCTCCCGTCACATACCGCAAAGTCGCACCGACAGCAATTTATATTCCAGAGAGCCAAACTATAATTGGAGACAAGGAGAGCGAACAGGTTGCCAAGTCTGATTGTCGAGGCAAACGGTCTAGGACAAGGACTTGAACGATACAAAATTAAACTCATTAAGAAATACAACATAAAAGCAGAGGGAATAATGCCCAAGTACCGATCTAGACCCACCCATGATTTAAGCTGTGTTATAATAGGAAAGAGAATAAGCTACGAGACAGCAAGAGACTATGTTCTCAGATACCTTAATGATGCAGCCAGAGATAACGTTATCATAAGCATAAGACTGCAAAAATAGTATCCGTCAAGTTTTCAGAAATCGCACACAGCCCCAAAAATATGGACCACCATGAACCGTTAACAATCCAAAGCATAAGAGCGTTTCACGGCGTAAACTTGACAACTATTATCTTTGGTTGAACAAAAAAAAGGTTGTTAGAGTGTTTTTGCCCCTTTCTTGCGGTAGAAAAGCATTGCAACAGTGGCGGCCGCCAGAATTATCAACAGGAACATCGTCGTAAACTCTGGAACCACTGGGTAACTGTAATTCACATGGTTGTTGTCGTCGATCCGAATGTTCTCTGCATTGTCGAATGCGGATATCTTGTACCACACAGTTGTACCGTTTGCCTGTCCTGGAATAGTTCCAGTCCAAAGTCCTGAGCTGTATTCCATTGCCACAGTCGTCCAAGTTGCATTGTCAGTCGAGTACCACAGTGTCGCATTTTTGACGCCGCTACCGTCTGGATTGTCGGTTATGTTTGCTGAGACCGTTACAGTTGTGTTCTCAGCGACTTGGTCCGTTGACGGATCTCGGCTCACGTTTGCGATTGTCGGTGGTGTAGTATCCGGCGGAGGTATGGCAAAGTTGTAGACGCCATCGTGGAGAATTACGTCGGGAACGACGAATTGATCAGGGTCGAGCATGAAAGTGTCAGTGTTATTGATCTTTAATGGGCATGTGAGTGTATTGTTGCCTGTAGGGGCAGCGCGTATCTGGAATTCTATCCAGCACAATGACCCGTTATCAGGAGCCTTGAAGTCGTCACTCTGCAAGTTCTCTCCTATAAGAACACTGTCGGCCCTATAATTGACTGGCAGGGAAATAGTCGTGTGACCTGAGAAGAATTGGCTTGTGCCTCCAGCTGTGTATCCCGCCCGCGTCACATTCAACAGAGAGCTATTGAAAGACAGTAGCACCTGCCATGCATATATCTTAACGTATGAGGAATTAACTTCCGTGTTAACCCACACAGTAACGTTGAATTTGTCCCCGATCGCGTAGGCTGCGGTGGTAATATTCATGTTCGCTGGCTCAACCCACAGGGAAACAGCTGGCGGTATCTCTGCGCGTACAGTGACCGAAAAGAACCCGCATATCATAAGTGAAATAGCCAGAATTGATATTGCAGCAACCAAACTACTCTTATTTTTTCCTTTCGTCATTTTTTTCACCCTTTGCGTAGTATATTTTGACCGTGCGTTTTTAAGCTTTTCCCATTGTGTCAGAACTTGTTCTATCCAATAAATGGGTTACACTCTTTATGTTGGAAGAAGAGAGTGTCGTGGTTTGGATCGAGATTCGGATAAGCTGAAACGGTGGATTTTTAGGGAGAGGTTGGAAGGGCAGCCTATTACTGCGATATGTGTTCAGGCTCGGATCAGCCGGAAAATGTTCTATTATTGGTGGAAGCGGTATCAGGCTGAAGGCTGGAGGGGACTTGAAGAAAAGCCGAGGGGTCGTCCATGCGGACCTGGAATTGACGGTTCCCTGAAAAAGAAAGTCATCAAATTAAGGAAGAGATATGATTGGGGACCAAACAAGATAGCAGGTTACCTCGAACATAGAGGGTTCACTGTTGACCACCACAAAGTCTACGACGTAATCTGTGAAGCTGGCCTGAACCATCCAATAGGCGAGCCTAGAAAAACATGGGGAACGAAGCGTTTCCAAAGAGAACACTGCAACAGCCTCTGGCAGGCTGATTTTAAGCTGTGCAGCGACGACAACTGGATGATCAGTTTCCAGGATGATCATTCACGCTTCATTACTGGCTCGGTTAAGATTTGGAGTCCAACCGGAGAAAACGCCATTTCATTGCTTGAAAGAGCCGTTAAGCGGTATGGTGTTCCCGAACAGGTGCTTACTGATCAGGGAACGCAGTTCAAGCCTGCCCGAGGAGGAACATCGGAATTCGCCATGCACTGCCAGGTACCGGGAATTGAGCA
>Ga0315282_10006923_pt1 | contig 18794 bp, 18 predicted proteins | sample YL17G07_20_MG_FD_203693 | JGI IMG/M metagenome (GOLD analysis project Ga0315282, IMG submission 203693) | Sediment microbial communities from Yellowstone Lake, YNP, Wyoming, USA - YL17G07_20 | ecosystem: Environmental > Aquatic > Freshwater > Lake > Sediment | place: USA: Wyoming | collected...
ATCTGCTGTTTTGCTTCTCGCTTTTCAGTTATCATGCAGATTATCTTCAGTTTTGCCTGCGCTGGCGATTTTAACGCCTCTAATAGCGGAGTTGCAGCTTTAACATCAATCCTCTGCCTTAGCAAGCGTTCAATTCGTTTAAACCTGTCTTGAAAGTACTGGAGGTAATCTTCGATTGTTCCATTGGAACTGAGTTTACTCGTGGGATCCTCTACTACGCTAATGTTTGCTTCTACATCCTTTGCATAAGGGTGAAAAACGCTTTTCCCCTCAGTTAGCTGCTTCTCTGGCTGTTCTTCGAGGGTTTCCTCTATTGGCTGGACCTGCCTTTCTCCTGAGGGCTCTGGCTGTTTCAGCAACGTTTCCAGAAAGCTTCTGTCAATGAATAATGGCTTCTCTTCCAATTCTTCTATTCTCTGTAATGCCTTGTTCATTATCGTCATTGGGTCGTCCGTAGCGGCGACTATGCTCAAAAATTCAAAAGCGTCTCTATTTAGCTGGTATCCTGCTGCAATGGTTGTTTCTATGACTTTTTGAAGTTTTTCTCTTTCGCTCATGTTGTTAGGGTTCTCCAGTCTCTTTTCTTTGGAACGATTATGTAGCCTTCTTCTTCATCGCCTATCAGTTCTGTTTGATTCTTCAGGTGGAGGGCTGCTGTTAAAGCAGCTGTAACAGCGTCGATTTCATGAGTGGCCATGGGGCGCGTCTCTAATTCTCCTTTCAGCCCCAACGTTTTTAGGACTTGTTGGATTGTTTCCCAATCTTTTAATGGCATTTGCAGGGCTTTTCGGGTTGATGTTGGATGCACCTCGATCGTTTTATATGCGTTCTCCTCTATTAGGCTATTCAATTTTATTGCTCGTAAGGTAAGCTTTTTCATCGCGGGAAGATTTGGAGGAAATACTCTGTATCCCTTCTTTATCATTTCTCTGTCTGCTTTTCTTAGAAGTTCGCCCTTTTTTGGGAGGCTTAAGGGGGCGTCTATGGCTATGAGTGAGGGGGCGTTCCTTGCTATGTTTTCTAAAATTTCGCTGTCGGTATAGACTAAACTGGTTTTCACTGCATTATCTTTTAGTAGTGCCCACCCAGTGGGATATTTACTTAGCCCAGCCAAATCTATACCAATCGTACATTTACCCTTAAATTCTAACATTGGCGTTCAAGTTTATATACGCGATTTATTATTTAGATATGTTACTTCCAAACATAAATCAAATATGATGGGGAATCATTGTAATGGGTGAATTGCGCAAGGTGCAACGCACGCCCACTGGCACGTTTTTTGTTTGTTTGCCAAGGTCTTGGGCTGAACAGCATGGCTTGAGAAAAGGGGCATTGGTGGCTCTCGATGAAACTGACGGCAAGCTTCTCATCGACCCGAAGTATAATGCTGAGCAGTTGCCTAGAGTCGCGACTTTAAACGCTGGGCCCTATTTGCGCCGTGAGATTATTAGCCGCTATCTTCTTGGTTTTGACATCATCCGCATCGAAGCAAAAGAGCGCATCGACTTCGACTTTAGGAACGTTGTCAAGACGGCAGTGGGCTCTTTGATTGGGTTAGAGATTGTTGAGGAAACTTACTCCCAGATAGTCCTGCAGTGCTTGTTGGAGCCTTCTGGTTTTCCGCCGGAAAAGATTTTGCGTCGAAACTACGCTATAGTTGCGGGAATGAACCGCGATGCCGCAAACTCCTTTATCGATGGAGATTTGCAACTGGCTAAGAGCGTCATCGCCCGAGATGACGAGAGCAACAGGCTCTATTTCCTTTTGGTTCGCATTCTACGTACGATAATTCAGAACCCTAGTTTGAGCGAGAAACTTGGGATAACTCCCATAGACTGCGTAGACTACCGTTTAGCCGCGAGCTTGATTGAGGCTATAGGCGATGCGTGTGTGCAAGTAGCCGCTAAGACAATTGAACTCGATGGGGTCAAGCTCTCTGAAGAACTGCGGAAGTTGTTGGTTGGTTTGCAGGCGATTTGCTATGAGGCTCATGAACAAGCGTTGAAAGCGTTTGTGAACAAAGACATAGCCTTAGCCGACAACGTGCGAAACATGCACGAGAAAATCGAAACGGTGTTCACTGATATTGAGAAAGTTGCAAAAGATCAACCGCTCGAGGTGATGCCGCAAATCTTGGCCGCGTCGTCCTTTCTGAGACAGATTTACGCGCATAGCGTGGACTTAGCAGACCTTGTCGTTTAATGCGGCGTGAACTGTCGTGCGATTTTCGATTATAGCTCCCCTATTTGTACTCTGAACGTTTGCCAAGATGCTGTGTTGCGGTTTTGCCCATTCTTTTAGTGTGAGGAGAGACCTTGCCAAGCCATTATGAGGCAGCTTACCCTTGATTTTTTAGTCGCAACTGGTCGCAGGGCAATGGTTGAGACTACCGAGGCCGCTTGAAGGTCGTAGATTTGTCGTGGCGAGGGAGAAAGCTTTTGTCGAGACAATCGAGTCCGCTCCCAGGTGCTTTGAGCTTGTAGTATGGTCAAGGTCAAGCCTTGTGTCAAGGTTATAACCATTGAAACCGCTTTGTGGTTTTTCTTTTGTTCAAACAATGCGTGATTCTTTTGTTCAACAATTGAGCCTTCTGCGATGTTTTGAGCCTGTAGTATAGTCAAAGTCAGTCGCGCCAAAGTTATAACTATTGAAGCCTACGGAAATATAGTACGCACGATTCCCACCGCAATAGTGTACACTATTAGGTCAGCCTTGTCTTGGCTGGAAACGTTTTTAGACCGCTGGCGCAATTGTTCTATTCGAGCCGGGGTGGCGGAGTGGTTAACGCGCTCGATTTTGACGTAGAATTTAAAAAGGCGTGATTCTAAGTCTTTTGATGACAAGTAATGGATTGCTTTTCCTCGGGAAGTAGCGCAAAGGGTAAACTAAGGCGTTTTGAACGAATGACGCCTGAAAGAATCGAGGAAATCCAACGGCTCGTTAAGAACGGCGTATCTCTCAGAGGCGTTGCGAGGGAAACAGGAGTCAGCTATTCTGCAGTGTATAGGCATGCGAAACAGTTTTCTAAGAGGCAAACTTTTGTAGACTTTTCTGTGTTTAGTGAACATGAACTTGGTTATATCGTTGGTTTCTTTGTAGGCGATGGAAGTAGAATTGCTGAAACGAGAAGCGGGCATTACGGCGCAAGATTTGCTTTTGATGCAAAAAGAGATGCTGAGATTGCTTCTCTCCTTCAAAGATTGTTTAGGAAAGCTGGCAAGAGTGTCACTTTGTACTCAGAGGGTACGTGGTTAGCCATGAAGGTTTACTCAAAGAATCTTTTGGTATTTCTCCAAGGTTTCGTTAGGTATGCCAAATGCGATGGAGAAGTCCATAAAGTGCTTGTTAACTCCTTGAATTGGGATAGAGCTTTCGCGCTTGGCTTTGTCGGCGGTTTGATTGATGCAGATGGTCATGTGTACAAGAATAAGCGGCATGCTGGCCATTTCGGCATCGCTATTACGACGGTGAACCCTACGTTAACCGAGCAGCTGGTTGATTTGCTTAACAGATTAGGATTGAAACCGAAGGTTAGCGAGGTGAAGCCTTGTCGAACTTCTTTCAGTAGGAAAATGACGTATATTTTGCGTCTTGGGAAAGCTGAGTTCGGCAAAATTTGTGGTGAGATGATTTGCGTTAAACATGAAGAATGCGGATGTGATGCAAAACGCTTTTAGAAGGGTCAGCATCTTCAGTTAGTAAGCTATGACCAAACCGTCGCCAAGGTACTATAGCAAAACTGCGCACAGCTCATGCCGGGGTGGCAGAGCGGTTAATGCGCTGGCCTTCCTCGCAATCGACTTGTGAGGACCAGTATCGAGATCCAAAGTTGCACAGCAGTGGGCAAGCAAGCCAGTGGGCCTTTGGCTCGCAGGGGTTCGAATCCCTTCCCCGGCGCCATTTTTTCACGTGCTTTTTGGGCTTATTTCAGAAGGAGCCTAATATTAGCCTTTCTGGAATTGCTCGGAAAACGAACTGAATTTAGCAGCAACTTTTTGCTAATAGAAAAGATGTGCGAATTTTCCGAAGAAAAAGAACAGTTGCAGCTAAAGCGCATATTAGATAAATTGAAGCTTGAACCCGTTTGAATGCTAGTCCCAATAGATTCTGGCTTTATGGCTCAGACCAAGTCAGGTCTATAACAATTTATTCCGTTCTTCACGTTAGTCGCCCTCTGCCCAGTCCAGACTATTATTTTTCTATTAATACTTTTTTCCTGAACTAACTTTCTTCTTTATATCCTCCGTATCCGCTTCTTTATCAGCCAAAATCTTGAGCCACAGATCAAATTCAGTTCGTGATATTTCTTTCAAGATTCCATTTTGATCACCGGCATAATATTTTGCCGGTTGTGCAGGTGATTCGAATATCTTTACATAGAATACACGATTTCCGATTGTCAGCTTGGAAGAGCATCTTTCCCTTTCACCCGCAACATAATCCACTTCATAGGCCATTAACTAGACCCTCATCTAATCACGTTGCTTTCGGCATTCGCTTAAAGTTTACCGTCTAGAATAAAAAGCCTATGATGGCGCGTGCCTATACTCAAACAACTAATCACCCACAATTTTGCCGTTCGCTCCGCTGACATAGGTCTGCAGAGTATGAGTTGAGGTACATTATTTCTTTCCGAGAAAATGCCCCGTTTTCATTCTTCTTTGCATGGAGGCGTAGCGAGATTTGGTATGGGTAATATGATTTGCCGGCGTTTAGAGGGCTAATCCAAAATGCAGCATCGGCTGATCTAAATTCCGTGAGATGTTGTTATTTTGCTCGTTTCTTGAGCATGACTGTAATCGCAATAACTGCTATGATTACAACTACTGCTGTCGCATAGATAGAATCCATCGGAAAGAATGAGGTTGACTGAGGGCTCTGCGTCTGGGAAGGAACTGGACTTGAGGAGTTGGAAGGGTTTGGACTAGGCGATGGTGAAGTCGGTGAGCTTTGTGGCAGGTTTGGGCCAAGGGGAGGCAATGGAAGCTCTGGCGTAGTTCCAACTGAGTTAATATATGCTTCGTCAGAGTATCCTAGACTTTCATACATACCTAGGAAGTTATAATTGACAAGTTCGATGCCAGTGACTTGGGCTATCCACTTGTAACCCCAACATCCAGGCACCACTAAACGAAGCGTTTCACTCAGAGGCGCACCATCCTTCTCGTAGGCTAATATTACGTCGTCACGCAACGCTGTATCGACTGCCAAGTCTGTTGTGTAGCCATCTTGCGCGTGAAAAGCGACCTTAACGGTTTCGGGCAAAACTCCTGCCTCTTGCAGTAACAGCCAAAGTCTCACCCCGCTCCAGTTGCCTTCCGTAAGCACGATGTTGGGCGCGCCCACGCAAATAAGTTGCGCGTAAACGGTGGTTTGGGGCATACTGGCTATGTCAGCCAAGGTCAGATTCAAAGAGTGCTCAACAAGCCCATTCACGGTTAACTGCCACTCGGAGTCGCTGAAATCTGCACGAACGATAGAGTTTAAACTATAACCCAAGAAGGCGACAAGCAAAATTCCGATTATTGCCATAGCTACTGGTAGGAAGAGGGTTTTCTTCATTAATATTGCCAGCTTCGTCTGTTAACCCAAAAATATTACGATTGTCATATTCAAGAGTGTAGCCACAAAAAATCCGAATGATATTGATAACGTACTTCCACTAGTAAATTGGCGCTGAAATTTCTTCCCCGGCGCTTCCAAAATCGCTAGCGATGAACCTACATAGTGGGCTATTTGGGCTTTCTAAAAATTTTTGCACTCTTGAAATCACAGATGAAAGAGGCATTGAACAAAACCAAATGTGCTAACGTCCATTTCACATTGCTCTGACAACTGTGATGATGTTATTTGTGACTGCAACCGTAAGTGCCATGAGTGATACAAAATATCCTGAATCCAAAAAACGCTTTCCCAAATGCGAGTTACCTCTTAACATTTTTTCGATCCTATCTGCTTTGTAAAACAGAAATCCTACAAGTACAACTATCGAGAGTTTTATGCTGCTAAAAGCCAGAAGGTTCACTTTCGTTAATCCTGCAAACAGAGGATTAATTTCCACCACGCCAAAACAGAGTATACCTGTGACGGTAGTCAACCAATCTAGGATACCCATCAAAATCAGAGCAAAACAAAACAGCAGTTCTTTCTTAAACATGTATCTTCCTCTGCTTTTTCAGCGCGCGCTAACTGTTTCCAATATCATAATTCTCTGCTTTCCATAGCATTATAGGAGCAATTGTCCACATGTAAATATTGAAACCTGTCCAAACCATATTTAGTGGAAAAGAAAGCATCATTTCTCCTATAACTATAACAACCCCGCCTCCAATGATGTCGCCAATAACTGCTAAGATTTTAAGTATTCCCATTGAACTCTACTCCACAATACTTCATATGCGCACACCGAGTTGCGCGTCTCACAACTCTTCCTGCGGCTTACGTCACCTTCACCGCCCATAGGCCAAGCAAATGTGGACACATTAGATACTTCGCAAACTAATATGGGGAGCAAACACGCGCACCACATCTAGTTATGCCGATGACCCCGATACGAGTTTTGAATGTTTGTTGGTAATATCTGATGTACACTTGTACTCAAAAATTTAAATGAAAATATAAAATTGAAACAGCATAGTGGAGAGATTTTAACCTTTAGTATCAAAATGCGAAGTAGCCCTGTTGAACACAACACCCAATATTCCAGTCTCCATGTAGGGTAGTGTACAGACTGGACTTAAACCCATTTTGGTGCTGAACCCTTCATGCCCGCTGCGTTATTGTATGGAGTCACACAAATCCTACAGAGCCTCAGTTTTCAGCCAAGTTACACGCGACATAATGATCGGGTGAAATAGGGATTAACTCTGGTTCTTTCTCTTCGCAAGCTTTTTCGGCGCATCGGCATCTTGTGCGAAAGCGGCAGCCTGAAGGTATGTTTATAGCGGAAGGTACATCGCCTATGAGTTCAGTTGTTTTTCGCTTTCGTTCTGGAACTGGGACAGGAATAGCCGATAGCAGAGCCTGAGTGTAGGGATGCATGGGATTTGAGAAAATAGTTGGTTTGTCCCCTAACTCGACAATTTTTCCGAGGTACATTATGGCGATTCTGTCTGAAATGTATTTGGCTATTGCCAGATCATGTGTGATAAAAAGGTATGTGAGTCCGAAGTCCTTTCTCAAGTTTAACATCAAATCGATTATTGCCGTTCTAAGCGAAACATCAATCATTGAAACTGGTTCATCTGCAACGATAAATTCAGGTTGTAATATGAGCGCCCTTGCCATGGCTGCGCGTTGCCTTTGCCCACCACTCATTTGATGCGGATACAGATCCGAAAATTTTTCCGCCGGCGTAATGCCTACCCGCTCTAGTATCTCCAAAACCCTTTTTCTTTTCTCATCATGTTTCGCTAGACCGTGAATCTCAAGCGGATGCCCCACGGCTTCTCCAATTTTCATACGCGGATTGAATGAAGCATAAGGATCTTGAAATATTATTTGCATTCTTCTTTTAAGCATTCGCAGTGCTTCGTGATCAAGCGTTGTGATCTCAACATTATCGAAGAAAATTTTCCCACTAGTCGGCGGAATGAGCCTTACAACAAGTTTGCCCGTGGTTGTTTTTCCGCACCCACTTTCTCCCGCTAGAGTGAAAATTTCACCTTTCAGGACAGAGAAACTCACGTCGTCAACTGCCCTAACAAAGTGTCTCGTTCGTGTCAGCATTTTCTCTATGAAGCTCTTCTCCACGGGAAAATACTTTTTTAAATGTTCAACCTTGAGAATTTCGTTTTGGCTCACGCTTTTCTCCCTTCTTCGTATAGGAAGCATCGAGTAAAATGTTCTGTTCCAGTTGTAATGAGAGGTGGGGCCTCCATTCGGCACCTTTCAAAGGCACAGTAGCAACGAGGCCAGAATCGACAGCCCTTGGGCAGGTCAAGCAAATCTGGAGGAGAGCCGGAGATGGCTTCAAGTTTTTGGTCAGCGAGTTCAATGTTGGGAATTGACTTTAGAAGTCCCTGAGTATATGGATGTTTGGGGTTCGAGTAAATTTCTATACTGGGAGCATATTCAACCATATGTCCAGCGTACATAACCATGATTCTATCGCTTCTTTGCAGCACTATGCTCAAGTCATGGGTTATTAGGATGAGAGCCATTCCGTAGGCGTCACGCAGAGCATTTAGAAGGTCAAGTATTTTTGCTTGGACAATGACGTCTAAAGCCGTTGTCGGTTCATCCGCGACGACTATGCTGGGATTAAGCGCTATTGCTAGACCTATCATCACTCTCTGTCTCATTCCGCCGCTGAGCTGATGAGGATAATCGTTCAGTCGTTCAGGCTGTATTCCCACGTCCTTGAGCAATTTTTTAGCGCGCTTAAGCGCCTCTTGTTTGGTTACTTGGGGTTCGTGGGTTCGGATTAGTTCAACAAAGTGAGCACCGATTTTTTTGACAGGATTTAAAGAGGTCATTGGATCTTGGAATACGTAACAGATTTCTTTTCCTCTTAAGTTGCGCAAATCATCTTTTCGGAGCTTCAAAACCTCTTTGTCCTTAAGAATTATCTTGCCTTTCGTTATTCTGCCGGGGAAAGGAACGAGACCTATCAACGATAAGCCTAATGTAGATTTTCCTGAGCCAGATTCTCCGACTACACCAAGGGTTTCAGCCTTTTCCAGCGAGAAGGACATGTCTTCAACTGCACGGATTTTTCCTTTTCTCGTCCAGTATTCCACGGTCAACGCGTCAACGGTCATCAACGATCGCTCCATATTGCTCATTTCACCTCACTGTTCCAGCCTTGGGCTCAACAGCTCGCTCAGGCCCTCGCCCATTAAAGTGAACCCCAAAGCCAGAAGGATAATCATCACGCCCGGAAAGGTTATGACCCACCAAGCTCCACTCGGCAGAAGTCTTCGTCCGTTTGTCAAGTCCCAACCCCAATCTGGAACGTTCACTGGGACTCCCATGCCGATGAAAGTTAGACCCGCAGCGGTGAGTATGGCATCGGCAAAATTTACCGTTGCAACCACAGCAATTGAGGGAACAACGTTCGGCAGAATGTAGCGTGAAAGAACCGTGCGCTTTCTAGCACCAGCCGCGTTGGCTGCTTCAACATAAGGCATCTCTTTTATACTGAGTACTTGACTGCGAATTACCCTGAAGTAGGAGGGAACATACACCACCGCGATGGAAAGCGCCATGTTGATAACGCCCCTTCCCAAGACCAGCGCGATTGCGATGGCTAGAATCAATCCCGGAAACGCGTAGACACTGTCCATAATGAGACTGACAAACCTGTCAATTACGCCTCCTGTGTGAGATGAGAACAAGCCCAGCGGAACCCCTATCATTAAGCAGACGATTACAGATAATATAGCAACCTGAAGCATTATTCCCCCACCAGAGATGATTCTGCTGAGCATGTCCCGGCCCACATCGTCAGTTCCAAAAGGAAACTGGGAACTCGGAGGCGATAGTGGTTGCCCAACATTGATGGCTGATGGGTCATGGGGCGCAATCCAAGGTGAAACTATAGTCATTACAACGACTACAGACACCAAGATCCCGCCAAAAATTACGAGCCAACCCGCCAAGCCCCTTTTGGCCAATGAGGCAAGCCCAGGTAAAAGGTGTGAAAGCATGCTTTTCTTAATTTTGGGTTTCTGCGTTCCTAACACCTACAGGCGGATTCTTGGGTCAAGGTAAGCATAAAGTAAGTCGATTGCCAAACTCACAATGGAAACGAAAATACCGAAAACAACCACCGTCCCTTGAATAGCCGTGTAGTCTCGAAAGTTAATGCGGTCAACAAGGTATCTTCCGAGACCCGGCCAAGAGAAAGTGGTTTCGGTCAGCACAGCTCCGGCTAGAAGCATAGCAAACTGTAGCCCCATCATTGTGAGTACAGGAAGGAACGCGTTTCTAAGGGCATAGCTATAAGTCACCGTGCTTTCTTTCAATCCCCTTGCCTTGGCTGCCGTTACAAAATCCAGCCTCAAGGTTTCCAGCATGTTGCTTCTCGTGAGTCTGATGAATATTCCGCAAAGGACCAAACCCAAAGTTAACGAAGGCAAAAGAAGATACTTCAGAGTTAGAACAAATTTGTAAATGTTTCCTTCGAGAAGACTGTCAATCGTGAACAAACCCGTTGAAAAATGCAAGTTCCCAATGTTCAATCCCGTCGGTTCCATCGTCGGAGAGATCCTTCCGCCTACAGGCAACCAGTGTAATCCAACCCCGAAGATCAACTGAAGAATCATGCCCAAGAAAAAGACCGGAATAGCATAGGTCACTATTCCGAATACCCTTATCACTTGATCTTTGGGTTTATTGTACGCTTTTGAGGATTCTACGCCTAGAAATACTCCTAGCAGAACCGCAATTATCATAGAACAAATTGCCAATTCTAAGGTTGCAGGGAAAGCCGAAAAAATCTGCTGCGCCACAGGAGAATAATCCTGCATGGACTTGCCAAGGTCACCCCTGAAAATGCCAACCACGTAATCAAAGTACTGAGCCCACAAAGGTTTGTCAAGCCCCAACTGTGCACGCATCGCCGCCATCGCCGCAGGGTTCTCCATTTTTTCAAAATGAAGCAGAACAGGATCCCCTGGCAAAACTCGCAGAATCAAGAACACAGTAGTAAGAAGAATGAATATCATGGGAATAGTAAGCAGAATCCTCGAAATGATATAAGTGCGCAGCGTCATTCAGTCCACATGCTCACTAATATAATAAAAAAAAGGGAATAAGAGTTTATGTGTTATTCCGTTGCGTAGATTAGCCAGAGACGCCAAGTCTGCGTGGCATCCAAATAGACTCCCTGCACATTAGTCCTTGATACCGCATAGGCGTAGCCTTGGTATATTGGGATTATCGGGCAGTCTTGAACCATGAGGTCGTTGATTTGTCCATACAAGCTGGCTCTAGCTGATTCGGTTGTGTTTCCTCGCGCCCACTCAATGAGCCGATCCATCGTCGGGTTAGCGTAATTTTGGTGTAACCACGATCCGCCTGAAGACTGCACAAACGGGTAGATGTAGTCATCTGGATCAATGTAGTCTGGATACCAGCCTAGAATGTAAGAGTGCATTATCTCTTGTTGTCTTGCGGTTCTGTATGCTGCCCAGTCACGGCTTTCCAGATATACGCTAATTACTCCGCTTGCTTCCAAGGAAGATTTGAGCACTAATGCTTGCTGAGCGCTTTGCGGATAATGCCCTGAGGTTTCATACCACAGTGTGAACACTAGTTTGTTGTTCTCGTTGTAGCCAAGCGGGGCTAAAAGTTGTTTCGTGTAGCTATAGTTTGCGTCACCTAGAGTCTTGAACGCGTCAGTGTGCCCTAACATGCCAATGGGTATCATACTATAAAGTTCCTCAGCATCTCCCTGGAACACGGTTTGAACCAACGCGGTTCGATTAATCGCTGCAGCTACAGCTTGTCTAATCTTCGTGTTGTTAAAAGGCAAAGACTTCTCCTGCATGCACAAGTATTGAATGAGACCAGGGCCATTCCAAACCTTCAGATTGTTGTTTGACTTCATCGAAGTTATATCTGTGGAAGCGAGTTGTCTATAGGCAACGTCAACATCTCCTGCCGTGATCGCCAGAGCCAAGTCGGCGGAGTCCGCGTAAAACTTAATTACAATGTTCTTGGCCTTCGGATAGCCCGAGCTTGCATCCCAGTAGTTTGGATTAGCCTGAAGCGACATTTCAGTGTCCTTTCCTGCAACTCTTGTCCAGCTCTTGAGCGTGTAAGGACCTAAACCCATCGGGTTGCTTCCCCTAGGATCACCATCCTTGTACACGACCACATCTGAAATATTCCACGAAGTCCCATGCATCGGAGCATACTTTGGATCAACAATATACGAGCCTTGATAAGCCATCAAAGACAGGAAAGCCCCAAACGGTCTCTTTAGATTGAATTCAACAACGTAGTTACTCACAACCGTGATGCTTTCTATAAAGTCACTGTACCCAATACCCACAAAGGATCCATCTGGATCAGCTATGCCAATGCCCCTTTCAAAAGTGTACTTGACATCAGTAGCATTAAACTCTGTACCATCATCGTATTTAACACCCTGCCTGAGATTGAAGGTCCAGTGCAACCCATCATCCGACACGCTCCAAGAAGTCGCCAATTGCGGAATAAAATCACTCTCGACGCCGGTTGCACCAGGTTTGTATGCGACCAGCGGGCTGCCCAATGCCTGGATTATCTCCAAACCGAAGTAGTCGTAGGCTCGCGCCGTGTCTAGACACGATTCCACCGAATCAGTTGTTCCCATTATCAACGTTTCCTTCAATTTAGAAGGTATCGTTAGGTAGTAGCCGACAACTCCAGCGATGACTATCACGACAATCAGTACGCCAATGATCACCATTTTGCCAACGGCTTTTGCATCTTTCATTTTCAACTTTTCCACCGTAAACACATTAATTAAGTCGTTCAAAATATAAGATTTTGCCAAAAATTGATCAACCGAAACTATTTGCTCCATTAAATTCCGTAGAAAAGAAGAAGTGGAGATGCAGGGGCGTCTGCCAGTGAGCGCAAGTTCCAAATCCCACCCCACCTGTCTACCATCACTAACCCGAGTGTTCGAAAGGTTGCCTAACTAGGGTTTCATGGTAGCCCGGGAAAGATTCGAACTCTCGCCAAGCATAAATAGAACAGCCTTTTACTAGCAAATTGGCGCTGAAATTCCTTCCCAGGCACCATGCCTTGATTAGCTTTTTGTCTCTGGGTTTCCGTTGCCTTTTTCTTCTTCCGATATGTGATGTGTCACGTGGATGGCTAAGCCTGTGGCTGCACCCGCTGAGAGGCCCAGCAGGGTTTCGATGAGAGGAGCGTATTGATTCACCAGTGCCAGTATTACTAGGCCGTCGAAAACTAGGGCAATGGCTAGATAGCCGTAGCACCACGTTTTGATGCTTGTTCCTCTTGGCTGATTTATGCCTATTCCGACTAGAACGACGAGCATTACTACGGCGCCAATTAACGCGTAAATCACTTTGTTTCACCTGCTAGGATTGGCTTATGTCTATTCAGTCGGCTTTAATAGCTTATCTGGTTTTCATTGGCTTTCTCTTTGAAACGGAAAAATAGCTTTCCTAGTCAAAATGTTTCGCAATTATACGATCTGAAGGATGTCTTGGTAAGGCTCACCTGAAGGAGCACTCGTCTAAGAGACTGCACGTGCAAATATTTACTTGCCAGTCCAATGTATGAATCGAAATGCAATAACGCAAGCAGGCTCTTGAATTTTCAGCCTTAATGTTTTACCGTTATTGAAGCCTTTATCGGGTTCTTTCGCGGAGGCATTTCAACTATCTTTATTTTAACTTTGCTTAGTTTTTCTTTTATTGCTTCTTGAGCCTCGTTTTTGGTTTGAAACGCTTCTTTAAGCTCAATCCACGGCAAGCTATCATCAATTTTAACCCATGCTGAATACATCAAGTTTCACACTCTAAGTTAGACTGTGAAAGACATTTCAAGCTTGAATGATTAAAACGGTTGTGAAATCAGAATATGGATTTCTACTAACTCTTAGAAACCTATTTAAGCAATGCACATCCCCTCATAGAAAATTCGAGAGCGAAGGTTAGAGTAGCGCTTGGCAACCCACCGGCAACAATGCTGCCGAAGGGTGCCTGTGGATGGCCAAAAGCGAGCAATGCCCAGAAGAAGGTGAACAAGGTGAAAGTTGCGAATAGTTCACATAACCGATCCGATGCCCTTCTAGCGCCGGCTTCGTGCAATACACCAAAGCATTACTGTAGCTCCGTTAATCTTAAGTCAAACAATTTTTCCCAGTTTTCGAAAGCTTCCCTTTTTATTCTTTTCCACATTATCTGATAAAAACTTGGGGGTAGTGAGGGATGACGCATGCTGGCATTTCAAAGAGCTTTGTTGGAATGTTCAAAGAGACGTCAATTGCTTATTTTTTCGATCTAGGCGGATTGTTTGCTGGCTTTATGGTTGCTTCTCAACTTGGCGTTTTTCGGCTTTCGCCGTGGGCCATAGCTCTTTATCCTGCTATTATTAGCGCGAAAGGCGTGATTGAAGGTTTGCTCAGTGGTCGTCTGAGCACGGCGTTACATCTTGGCACTGTTTATCCTAGGTTTTTCATGAACACAAAGAGCTTCTACAAGTTGATTGAAGCGGTGATCGTTTTGACTTTGGCAACGAGTGTCGCAATGAGTACAATTTCTCTAGTTTTCGGTCATCTGTTTTGGGGTATAACGTTTGCGGATTTTCCTGCTATTCTGTCAGTTGTTGTGGCAACCATGGCTATGGGCTTGGTTCTCTTATTGGTAACCATAAAAGTGGCTTTTATCTCGTTTAAGAGAGGTTTAGACCCTAATGTTGTTGTGTACCCTGTAATGTCCACCGTAGCTACCATTTTCATCACTTTCTGTTTCATCGTGACGCTTAACTTGCTCATTTGTTCCAATTACTTAGGGCGATGCATAATTGTTATCCTTGGGCTATTTCATGTGCTTCTTGTTCTTTACATCTTTCCAAGGAATACACATGAACCGGAATTCATCAAGACCATTAGGGAGTCTCTGGTTGCCCTGATGTTTGTAGCTTTCATTGTTAACATAACTGGAACAATCCTAAAGGGAATAAGCGATTTTGTGAGAGACCGAAAAGAGATTTACACGGTTTATCCTGCTTTGATCGGTTTGGTGGGTGATGTTGGCTCTGTCGTCGGCTCTACCGCAACAACAAAGCTCGCTTTGGGTTTGCTTAGGCCTTCGTTATCTTCCATGCGGAACCATGCGAAGAATATTCTTAGTGCTTGGGTCGCTTCAATTGCAATGTTTGTTGTCTTAGCGGTCTCGGGTCTGTCGATACATGGCCTATTTTCATTATCTGCTTTTTCTAGTCTTATTTCTATATTGTTAATTGCAAACGTCATTGCTGTTACTATGATTGTTCTACTATCCTATGCGGTTTCGATTCTAACTTTTCAGAAAGGTTTGGATCCAGGTAATTTTGTCATTCCTATTGAAAGTTCCTTTGCCGCCAGCGTAACATCGGTTGCGTTGCTTATGGCTTTACTTTTGGTAGGATAGCCTAATAGAATGATTAAAATATTTCATAACCAATATTTAACCGCGGAGGGCTTTTCTCTGTATGCCGCACTTTGAAAGGATACAATACAAACCTATACCTGTTCGTGAGCTTCTGGTAGAAATGAAGAATCTCTCCGAACTCATGATAGACTTGGCTTACTCCGCTGCTTTATTCAATGACAAAGAACTCGCCGAAGACGTTCTGGCACTTGAGAGTCACGTTGACACATTAGCTTACCTATTAGACATGGAAATCATGGTCGCCGCTATGGGGGATCCTAAGGCTGCTGAAGCACTGATAGGAGTCTCTACGGTGGCCGCTGCAACAGATAAAATCTCAGATGCTGCCGCTGACATCGCTGCGATAGTAACGCGTGACATTGGCGTACATCCGATAGTTGGCAAAATTTTTGAAAAAGTTGAAGAACGCTTAATGAAAGTAACTGTGAAAGAAGGCTCGGTGATTACAGGAAAGCACATAGGCGAGCTTGACTTAGCCGCGAGGATGGGCGTTGACATAATCGCCATCCGCCGAAACAAAGACTGGATAATAAATCCTGAGGAAACTGAACGAGTTTCTAATGGAGACATTCTGATAACGCGCGGAGCCCCCTTAGGCATTAAGGAATTCAAAGATCTCGTCGAGGGAAGACTTACCAAACTGGAGGAATATAAAATAACCGGGCAGGAAAGGTTCGAAGAAATTGTCGCGCGTTTCGTTGAGCTTAAGGATACCTCTGAGTTGATGATGGATCTGGCTTATTCATCGCTCTTGTTAAACAGCAGGGAATTGGCTGAAGAAGTGCAACGTCTTGAAGAGTACGTAGACAAGTTGCACACAGATTTTGAACTGCTCGCTTTGACAAGCGATTTCAAAAAAGAAGAGGCTTCTGGCTTTTTAGGTCTAATCAGATTAGGTGTGGCAACGGAAAAAATCGCGGACGCCGCGGCCGAGATGGCTGAAGTTGTCCTGAGAGGTATTGAACCGCATCCAGTGTTGAAACTCACCATAAAGGAAGCTGAAGAAACAGTTACTCAAGCCTGCGTGACCAATAATTCCCCCATCGTAAATAAAACTCTAAAAGAAGCACGCGTGCATGAAGAAACAGGCATGTGGGTCCTAGCCATAAAAAGAGAAGGAAAATGTTTGCGTCCTAAACCTGACTCAATAATTCAAACAGGCGACATCTTGATAGCATCGGGTTACGCTGAAGGCGTCGAAGACCTCAAGAAACTCGCTTCTCCAGAGGAACTTTGCTCAGTTGAATAGTCTGAATATTTACTTTGATTTCATTAACACTATAAGTTTGTAGCTGGTTATTATTTTTAGAGGAGGGGCTACCTATCTCCCAAACTGAAGAGGAAACGAAAAAAGGCAGCGGCTTTACTTGCCGAAATGCCGCTTGTGGGAAAGTTTTCACAAAGCCCCTTAGAGCTTTAAATCTCCAACTTGGTTCCGAAGGGCTCTACGATGCGTGCCCGTACTGTTTAACCGAAATAACCGTGGACGATGAAAAGACTGAGAAGCCTTCACTCGAAGAGGTTAAACCCCTCGAAAAACCATCCTCATGCCCCTATTATCTTGGGTATCTTTGCGAACGGTCGACGAAAGCCAACGTTCCTGACGAATGTATGATCTGCAAAGACCTAATTCCATGTATGCTGAAGAACATGAAAAGATAAATAGGGCCTTCCTATTACGCGTATCTTCTTTTAACTGTCGAGGTTTTCTAAGGAGGATTACATGAGGGCTTTCAAACGACAATATGAACTCAACTTACTAACGACTATAATAGTAATTAATTTTTAAAAAAAAACAAGCTAGGAGGTTGTTGCTTGCTGGATTGTCCAGAGCTGTTTTTTATGGTTTTTCGCTTTTCCTTTTCCTTTCAGGCTTTTTCTCTTCTACGCTGGTTTCGGTTGCTGCTTCCTCTGTTTTCGGCGCTTCTACTTTTGGTTCTTCCTTTTTCTCTTCCATTTCCGTTGTTATTTCTTCGATGGGTTTTGGCGGCGGTGTAGTGGCCATTGTCCAGCCAATCCATGCGCCTATAGCCATAACTGCGACGAATGCTATGAGAACTGGCACAGCTATTATCCAGAATTGAACGTCAGTTGCCGCTGCAATCGCTGAAAGCCACTCAGGATAGAACAGCGTTACTACGTAGAATACAGCGACTACTACGCATACAAGGCATATTACTCCACCTATTGCTTGATCTTTGCTAACCATTCACGATTCACCACTTATAAGCCATGTTTATTACCTCAATCAATTTAAAGTTTACCGTGGTTGCTGATATATTCGCGTTATGTGGTTCCCATTTCCCATGTTGCCAAGTACTTTTGCTGTTCAGGTGTGAGCTTGTCGATCTTTATTCCCATTGCTTTGAGTTTTAGTTCAGCCACGGTTTCATCGATGTCTTTGGGGACGGTGTAAACCTTTGGAGGCATTTTCGCTGTCTTAGCCATGTACTCTACGCATAGCGCTTGGTTTGCGAAGGACATGTCCATAACTTCGGACGGATGGCCTTCCGCTGCTGCCAGATTTACAAGTCTTCCTTCGGCCAAAAGGTAAAGTTTTCTGTTGTCTTTTAGGGTGTATTCTTCCAGGTTGGGTCTCATTGTTCTCTTCGCTGTTGACAGTTCTTCTAAGTCTTTCAGGCTTATTTCCACGTTGAAGTGTCCGCTGTTGGCGATTATGGCGCCGTCTTTCATTCTTTGCATGTGTTCTTTTCTTATGACGTTGATGTCGCCTGTGGCTGTTACGAATATGTCGCCTATGGCTGCTGCTTCAGCTATTGGCATGACGCGCAAGCCGTTCATTGTCGCTTCTAACGCTCTGAGAGGGTTCACTTCCGTTACTATCACGTTTGCGCCCATTCCTTGGGCTCGCATGGCTATGCCTCTTGAGCACCATCCGTATCCGCAAACCACGAAGGTTTTGCCTGCCAAGAGCGTGTTTGTGGCTCTTAGTATTCCGTCAATGGTGCTTTGGCCTGTTCCGTAACGGTTATCAAACAAGTATTTCGTGTAAGCGTCGTTTACGGCTATGATGGCGTATTTTAGGCTTCCAGCCTTTTCCATTGCTCTTAGGCGTAGCACGCCTGTGGTTGTTTCTTCGGTTCCGCCTTTAACGTTGTCTAACTCTTTTGTCCGCTTGCTGTGCAGTGTGCCGACAAGGTCTGCGCCGTCGTCAAGGGTTATCACAGGTTTGTAGTCTAACACTTTGTCTATGCACCAGTAGTATTCTTGTGTGGTTTGCCCTCGCCATGCAAAGACGTGGACGCCTTTTTCCGCCAGTGCTGCTGCTACATCGTCCTGTGTGGAAAGCGGATTAGACGCGCATAGGGCGATTTTGGCGCCTCCGGCCGCTAACGCATCTACGAGGATGGCTGTTTCTTTCGTTACGTGTAGGCACGCTCCTAACGTTAGGCCAGTGAGCGGTTTTTCCTTGCTGAATCTGCTCTTGATTTGGCTCAGGACTGGCATGCGCGCTGAAGCCCATTCACTTTGTAAATGGCCTTGCGGCGCTAGAGACATGTCTTTAACTTGAAACGCTTCCATTTTTGTTTCCTTCTTTTTAGGAAGATTGTTGACCGACTATTTAGGTTTGCTTTAACTTTGTAATAAAACATTTACCAATCAAGAACAAAACCTAGAATCCAGTTTGTTATGGCGCGCATGCGTGTT
>Ga0315282_10006925_pt1 | contig 18786 bp, 18 predicted proteins | sample YL17G07_20_MG_FD_203693 | JGI IMG/M metagenome (GOLD analysis project Ga0315282, IMG submission 203693) | Sediment microbial communities from Yellowstone Lake, YNP, Wyoming, USA - YL17G07_20 | ecosystem: Environmental > Aquatic > Freshwater > Lake > Sediment | place: USA: Wyoming | collected...
ATTGCAGTCGTCGTCCTCGTCGAGCACGGGGGATTCGGAGGGGCGGCGGCTGCGCCGATTGCCAAAAAGGTGATCGAAAAGTACTTCAACCTCGAACCAACGCCGACCCTGAAGGCGGTCGATAAATCCCAGGAAGAGGAATGGGAGTATGATGATTGATCGACGGCTCCTCATCCACTTTGACTGGGCACTGCTCGCGATCGTCTGTCTCATCGCCTCCGTCGGTATCCTGAACCTCTATAGCGTTACGTCCGGTGGAGAATTCTCCGGAACTCCGTTCTATCTCAAACAGATCTTTTGGCTTGCGATCGGAATGGGGGTGATGATCGTAATCGCCTTTATCGAATACCGCTACTATTCGGATTTCGCTTATATCGTCTACGCCGTCTGTTTCGTCCTTCTTTTGGGAGTGATGGCGTATGGCCTCATCACCTCCGGTGCCCAGCGTTGGGTGAGGTTCGGATCGATCTCTTTTCAGCCGTCTGAATTTGTCAAGATCGCCCTGATCCTTGCCCTGGCGAAGTTTTTTCGCCGGCCTCCCGATCGGAAAGGATACCCTCTGAAATATCTCAGCTACCCCTTTCTCCTCCTCGTTCTCCCTGTCATCCTGATCCTGAAACAACCCGACCTGGGCACGGCCATCATCCTTGTCCTCATCTTCTTCTCCGTTCTCCTCTTCGTCAAGATACGCTGGACAGCGCTGCTCACTATTGCATTGACTGGTGCCGGGGTCTTTCCCATTTTCTGGAGTCTCCTGAAGGATTACCAGAAGAGACGGGTGATCACTTTCTTCAACCCGGATCTCGATCCTCTTGGCGCGGGTTACCACATTATCCAGTCGAAGATTGCCGTAGGCTCGGGTGGAATCCTTGGGAAGGGATTCATGAAAGGGACCCAGTGCAAACTGGGGTTTCTCCCGGAACAACAGACCGACTTTATTTTTTCAGCCCTTGCCGAGGAATGGGGGCTTCTCGGGTCGCTGTTTCTGGTGGGACTCTACTTTGCCTTGATTCTGTGGGGCCTTCGGATTGCCATCCAGTCGAAGGATCGATTTGGTGCCATTGTCGCCTTCGGGGTCGCAGCCATGCTGTTCTGGCATGCTTTCATCAACATCGGCATGGTATTGGGGATGATGCCGGTGGTAGGGATTCCTCTTCCGCTTCTCAGTTATGGCGGGTCTTTTCTCTTCTCTACGATGATTGGAGTGGGTCTTCTCCTGAACATCAGTATGAGGAGATACCTTTTTTAAAGAGGAAATCCGAAATTCGAATATCGAAATCTGAAACAAGTTTGAAATTCCAATCCCCCAACCGTTCGTCATGATGCGAATTTTTCTGTTTTGGATTTCGAAATTGGGTGATTGGGGTTTCTTTCGAGTTTCGGATTTCGTGCTTCGCATTTTATGCAAAACAGAGCGCCCCATGGCGCAAACATTTAGAAGGGTGGCTCGTCGTCGGGCCCCGGGATTGCTTCCTGGTCAAAATCCATCTCTTTCTCCGGGCCAGAGGGTTCTGCTGGCGCTCCGGGCGCTCCGGGCGCTCCGGGTCCCCCGAGCATCTGCATCTGCGTTGCAGTGATCTCGGTGGTCCACCTTTTGTTACCCTCTCGGTCTTGCCATGAACGGGTTCGAATTTTGCCTTCGATGTAGACCTGTTTGCCCTTGCTCAAGTATTCTCCGCATATCTCTGCTAATCTGCCGAAGGCTACGATCCGGTGCCATTCTGTGACCGTTGTCTTTTCCCCGGACTTACTGACACGGTTCTCGCTCGTCGCGATCCGGAAATTGGCAACCGTGGTTCCGTTGCTCAAGTACTTTACTTCGGGGTTTGCTCCCAAATTGCCGACGAGAATCACTTTGTTCACTCCAGCCATAGAGTCCTCCTCGCCCAGATTGGGCACGCCTGCCCTTCACAGGCAGCGACGAACGATGAAAGGCCTGCCTCCAAACTCACCTGCATCTTTGTCAAAGGCTAATTCATACTTCACAGGCAGCGAGGAACGATGAAAGCCCTGCCTCCGTTTTTTCCTTCGATATGCCACATTACCACTTCTGAGCCCTCTTTTCAAGGGATATTGACGGTGCCGGAAACATATATTAGATTTAGTTAGAAAATAACAACTCCTGGGCTAGGGTCAGGGTTAGGATGCCAGTTTGGTCAATGGGTGAAGTTAGGTTGAGTTGCTTGGGTTCGTTGGGTCCATTGGGTTATTGGTTTCAAACCCCAAAACCGAAGTAACCCAAGTAACCCGAGTCTAACCCCAACACCTAACCCAAACCGGCTTCCCTACCGTAACCCTAACCGGTAATTTTCATGGTTTGGGGTGCCCTCCGGGCATGGGGCATTAGTTAAGGAATTTACTGGGGGTTGGAGATGAGACGAAGCGTCGTTTTTCTGGTCGTGATCGGAGGGATGGTGGTCTTGGCCCTTTCTTTCCTTTGCGCACAGACTGCCCTTAGCCCCACCCACCCGGATTGTCCTTCCTGCGCATCCTTCGGAGTTCAGAGGTTCCCCGAGAAAAAGGAAGCTCCCTTCTTTAACCTCAGGAATGTTGAGGGGAGCTTTGTCAATCTCGGTGATCTCAAAGGAAAACCAGCCCTGCTCTTTTTCTGGGCCACCTGGTGTCCTTCCTGCAAAGAAGATATTCCCCTCTTCGAGAAGTTCTCGAGGGGAAAAACGGACGAGCTATCGATCTTCACCCTCGTCATTGACGGAGAAAGCGAGAAGACCGTTCAGCGTACCATTAAGAAGCATAAGATCGGGCTACCAGTCCTCCTCGACGTGAAGGAGAAGATTGCCCGTACATACGGCGTTAGAATGGTTCCGACAACGTTCCTGATCAGTCGAGAAGGGTTGATTCTCGGGATGGTCGTCGGCCAGAGGGATTGGTCTTCGCCGGAAGCGTGGTCTGCGATCAAAGAACTCTTCTGTCTTCGTTGACAAAGACCCTCCTTTTCGTATAATATTAACCCATTCCGCAGATGAGAGGTGCCACGCAGTCACGTCATGTTTGAGCAACCTGACACGATGGCGGTTCGTCGCCCCAGGCCGATGAAAATAACCGTCCAGAGTAAAGGATATGGTTAAGGCAAGGAAGCCGGTTTGGTTAGGTGTTGGCGCTAGACTTGAGTTACTTTGGTTTTGGGGTTTGAACCCAATAACCCAAGGGACCCAAGGAACCCAAGGAACTCAATCTAACTTAACCCCTCGACAAACCCGGCATCCTTACCCTAACCTTAACCAAGGGGTTCTACTTTCTAACTAATGCCCCATGCTTGGAGGGCACCCTCGAACCATGAAAATTGATCTCTTGCGGACACGGATCACGGACACGGAAACGTTATTTTCTAATTAATCGGAAACGGCAACCTCTTTCCCCAGGATAGGATGCGCAGGAGTTTTGCGTGAGATATTTTTACAAATCAGAGAACTATTCCATTCCTCAAAGGCTCTATTTTCTCCCCCTTCGGGAGACGGTCCTCTTTCCGAATGTCGTGGCCCCACTCTTCCTGCCATCTGATGAAGCCCTGATCGTATTGAACAAGATTATCCTGGAAAACGGTTTCATCGGATGCGTTGGACAGCGCGATCCCTACATGAAGGATCCCCAGCCCAAAGATCTCCTTTCTGTCGGAACGGTTTGTAAAATACTCCAGCTTGTCAAACTGCCGGAGAAGGGAGCGAAAATCCTATTGGAGGGTCTGTCAAGGGTCCATCTCCAGAACATCGGTCGTGAATTTCCCTATTTCAAGGCGGAAGTCAGAGAGATCAATGAGCATCAGGAAAGAACGGTACTCTCTGAAACCCTTGTCCAGAGCATCGGTACCCTTTTTCGGATTTCCCTGTCTCAAGGGAGGCCCTTTTCGGAAGAGATGGTGAAAGCCCTCGATAAGATCGACCATCCGGGCCGCCTCGCCGACATGATCGCCATTACTCTCCATCTGGGAGTGAAAGATCAGCAGGACGTGTTTGAAACGATCGAGCCCTTGGAGCGATTGAAGAAGGTCTTTAACCACTTCAGCCGGGAGATCCAGTCCTCTTCGATCAGGCCCAATGCATTGATTCATCCCGGCAGAGAGGCCGGAAAGCTGCCAAGGGATCATGCCTGCCGTCCTCCGCTCAGGGGACAGAAGGAAGGGCCTGAGGAGGATCTCTATCAGGCCGAAATCCATGAGCTTCGGGAGAAAGTCAGAACCGCCGAGATGCCACCGAAGGTCGAGGAGATCGCCCATAAGGAGATCAACCGCCTGGAACGGATGAATCCCATCTCCGCAGAATATACCGTTTCAAGAACCTACCTTGACTACCTCGTCACGATCCCCTGGAATAAGAAGACTGTGGATAATCTCGACCTCGGAAGGGCCAAGGTCGTTCTGAATGAAGATCATTATGGCCTCGAAAAGGTGAAGGATCGGATCCTGGAGTTTCTGGCAGTTAAGAAATTGAAGGATCCTATGAAGGGCCCGATTCTCTGCTTTGTCGGGCCCCCGGGTGTTGGAAAAACTTCACTGGGACGATCCATTGCTCGAGCCCTGGAGAGGAAGTTCATTCGCATCTCCCTGGGAGGAGTTCGAGATGAGGCTGAGATCCGAGGCCATCGTCGAACCTATGTGGGAGCCCTTCCGGGCCGGATCCTACAGGAGATCCGGAGGGCCGAGACCGCCAACCCCGTTTTTATGCTCGATGAAGTCGATAAGATCGGCCAGGATGTTCGGGGCGATCCAGCAGCCGCTCTTCTTGAAGCCCTCGATCCGGAGCAGAATTTTTCATTCACGGACCATTACCTCGATGTGCCCTTTGACCTTTCTCACGTGATGTTCATCACCACGGCGAACACCCTGTCACCCATCCCGCCAGCCCTGCTGGACCGGATGGAGGTGATCCAGTTATCCGGATATACCGAAGAGGAGAAAGAAAAGATTGCCTTCCAATTCCTCATCCCCCACCAGAAGGAAGAGAATGGTTTAAAGGATTACCCCCTCTGTTTTACGCCGGAGGCCATTTCTCGGATCGTTCGAGAGTATACGAGAGAGGCCGGGGTTCGAAATCTGGAACGGGAGATCGCAAGCCTCTGCCGTAAGGTCGCGAAAGAAGTGGCGATGGGGAATGGCTCCAGGGAGACGATCGCCAAAGGAACGGTGGAAGAACTCCTGGGACCGAGAAAATATTTCCGGGAGGTTGCGCAGGAGCGGGATCGCGTCGGCGTGGCTACGGGATTGGCCTGGACAGAAAATGGAGGGGATATCCTTTTTATCGAAGCTTCAAAGATGAAAGGGAATAAAGGCCTCATCCTGACCGGCTCCCTCGGAGAGGTGATGAAGGAGTCAGCCCAGGCTGCCCTTTCTTACATCCGTTCCAATGCTTCCTCTCTTCACATTCCCGAAAATTTTTACCAGGAATGGGATATCCATATCCATATTCCAGCAGGGGCAACGCCGAAAGATGGGCCTTCAGCAGGGATTACCATTGCTGCCGCCGTTCTTTCTCTGCTTAACGAGAAACCTATTCCTCACCAAATGGCCATGACGGGAGAACTGACCCTCAGCGGAAGAATTCTTCCGGTAGGAGGAATAAAGGAGAAGCTTCTTGCTGCCCGAAGGGCCGGGGTTCAATCCGTGATCCTGCCTAAAAAGAACGAAGAGAATCTGACCGATATCCCGGAGGATGTCAAGAAAGAGATGAATCTGGTTCTGGTCGAAGATTTCAAGGAGGTCATCGATCTGCTCCATCTGTCGTAACCGGCATAAATCTTTTTAGACAGATTTGTGATTTCTGATTTCGCCTGTAATAAATTCAAAATAATTCACGAAAAGCCAATTCCCAATGACCGAAGCATCCCCCTGTGCATCCTTTGGTGGAACAGGCATCTTGCCTGTTGAGTGCGTTGGCATTATGCGAAAATTATGTGTAGATTCGACTACTCATTCTCTGAATGCCCAATGACTAGCAGCCATTGGCATTGCCACTTGACTATTGACCATTGCCCATTGATTATTGCCCAATGACTCCCTTTAAATGTGGTTTTATCTCCATCCTCGGAAGGCCCAACGTCGGTAAATCAACCCTGTTTAACCGGATTCTGGGCGACAAGATTGCCATCGTTTCCGAGAAGCGCGAGACCACGCGAAAGCGGATCCTCGGTATCAGAAATGTGGAAGGTGGTCAGCTTATCTTTCTCGATACCCCGGGTATCCATAAGGGACGATCAAGACTGAACGAGCGAATGGTCTCCACGGCCGTTGCTTCGGGCAAGGATGCGGATGTCCTCCTCATTCTCATCGAGGCTTCATCGCCGGCCATCGAAAAAGACCGGGAGATGATCGAATCCCTCAGGGAAAGCCGCGGGACTCCTTTGCTCGTGATCAACAAAATTGATCTGGTGAAGAAGGAAACGCTTCTGCCCATCATTCATCAATACCAGGGGCTTCATCCCTTCAAAGAGATCCTTCCCATTTCTGCAGCCACTGGAGAGGGAGTGGATATCCTGGTGGATGTCATCCTGAAATATCTTCCCGAATCTCCGCCCCACTATCCGGAGGACATGATTACCGATCAGTCGGAACGTTTTCTCGTTTCGGAAATGATTCGAGAGAAAGTGATCAACCATTGCTATCAGGAGCTCCCTTTTTCAACTGCCATTACGATCGAGGAGTTTAAGGAACACCCGGAAAGGAATCTGGTCGTTGTTCAAGCGACGATCCATGTGGAAAGGGATTCACAAAAAAAGATCGTCATCGGGAAGGCGGGCCAGAAGCTCAAGAGGATAGGAGAGACAGCACGAAAAGAGATCGAGGCTTTTCTGGGGAAAAGGGTCTTTCTGGAATTGTGGGTGAATGTGGAGAAAAACTGGACCCGGGATCCCCGGGCCCTGAATCGCTTGGGATATTGAAAAGATCATTGCAAATTGCAAAATGCAAATCACAAAATGAAAGGAGCAAAGACAAACTTACCAGTCGGTCAATAATTGTATGGACACTGGAGACCCATTTCCCCTTTTCCTCTCTTCACGAAAAGCAAAAAGACCGTTCGCCCTGAGCGTGTCCTTCGACTTTGCTCAGGACATTCGGAAAAGACCGTTCGCCCTGAGCCTGTCCTTCGACTTTGCTCAGGACATTCGGAAAAGACCGTTCGCCCTGAGCCTGTCCTTCGACTTCGCTCAGGACATTCGGAAGAGACCGTTCGCCCTGAGCCTGTCGAAGGGTGAGCTCAGCCCGAACGGCTTATGTGAACAGCATTGGCTTAGGGGATATCTTGAAAAAATATGTCTTCTCAATTATGGACTCATTAGTACATTTTGCAATGCTAAATTTGCAATTTGGAATGATCCTTCAACTTATTTCCAGGAGGGATAAGAATGGTTCGGTATCAGGATGAAGACGAGAGGGAAAAGATCTCCTGGAGGGAGATCGATAAGAAAAAAGACCGAAGTCCATACGCTCCCAAAGAGAGGCCAGAAGATCGGCCACGGTCCCAGAAATCCGAATGGCGAATGAAGCAGTACCGGAAGCAGGCCGACAAGCTTTTCATGGGGGAGAAGGGAACCAAGAAGCACCAGAAAGCCCATAGTGATATCGAGCGCTACCACGGAACGGATCGGTTTGAGGAAGCAGCGAGGACTTATGTAGAACAGTATGGGTTGCCCGATGACTGGCGCACCCTCTCCCTCCTGCTGGACTATTCGGATCCGGAAATTGTTTCCCAGGTGCTTAGCGCTATGAAGGGCCTCTATGAGGCCAGAACCTCTGCCGAAAAACTGGGCTTCAAGGCCAAGGTTGACATTCTCGCGATGACGGCCAGCAACAGCGATCTGCGCGATTCCGCCGAAGAGATCCTCAAAACCCTATAATTTAACGGGGGAAACAACGTTCCCCAGATTCTTCCAGCTTCTTCAGCAGGTCCGGCAGGGGGGTGGGGATGGCGTGGTCCATTTCCGCGCGCCGCTTTGTTTTATTTCTTCGGCCTGTAGAGCGCTTTTTTCTCGCGAACCATTTTAGCAATATCATCCACGCTATATTTATCCAGCCACTTATGGCGGTCTTTGGAATAATCACTCTGCCCCATTTCGAATTGCTCCATAAAACGGATCATCCCTACCACGCCCAGTTCGCGAGAGAGCGCCGCTATCCCCGCAGCACGGATTTGCTGAAGGGTCATTGTTTGTATGTTCATCAAATCCTCTCCTTTATCCAATCCAAAGGATTTTCGACCTGGTTCTGTAGTTGTTTTGGATGTCGCTTCGCCAGTTTGAGCAAGCGCTCGTCGGTGGTCAGGAAAACATCTGCTTTACCGCTCTCAGCGCAAGCAAGGTGGACAGCGTCGAAACCAACAAATCCCGCTTTTTCAAGTTCACGGGCGCGTTGCATTTGACCATTATTTCCAGACCGCAAGAAGTTAATGCTAACCAAAAATATTTGAAATTTCCTGGACTTGTCATCCTGAACCATGTCCTGATGAAAATCAGGATTGTTTCAGGATCTCACCAGGTTGGACCAATGGGTGAGATGCTGAATCGGGGGTTCATGATAGTCTTTTTTGGTGTTCTAAGAATGTTACGCCTCGTCCGGGACTTCGCCCGGAAGAGGTGGCCCCTTCGGGGCAGTTGTTTCGTAGGGTCGGCGTCCCCGCCGACCAGAAATGGCAGGCGAGCCGCCTGCCCTGCGCTTGGAGATCCATGACCCCATATCGACAATTTTTTGTCGATATGGATGCGCTAAGCGCCTTATCGTGTTAGAATGTATAATTCCTTTGTCTATGTTCATAGACAAAGCCGAAATCCACGTCCTGAGTTTTGCATCTGAATAGGGTTTCTTGTTCATGCCATTTTCTCCATTCCGGTTTTGGAAACAGTTGTGATCAAAGACAAATGGCGGGCGCTCCCCCAACCTTGGAAAACGAACAATTGCCCTAATCGCGGTTTTCGCTTACGAGATAGCTTTTTCTGTGGCTTTCGGTATCGGCACGATGGGCAGCAAGATCTTCGGCTACTGCATCGATTTTCTTTGCCAATCTGTCTTCCACTTCGTCAATCCTTTTTGACAGCTTGGTGTCCACATCGTCGATCTTCCTGGTCAATTTATTATTCACATCGTCGATCTTCCTGGTCAATTTATTATCCACATCATCGATCTTCCTGGTCAATTTATTATCCACATCATCGATCTTCCTGGTCAATTTATCTTCCACTTCGTCAATCCTTTTTGACAGTTTTGTATCCAAAGAGTCGATTTTCTTATCCAGTTTGGCATCTCCCGTATCGATTTTATCATTCAAAGCTTTCAGCAGAAAAGCTGTGTGCTCATGCTTTTCATTAGATTCGTCCCGAGCCTCGCGAATCTCTTTACGCAGGGACTCATGCCCTTCGAGAACCAATTCGAATTTGCTCTGGATATCTTCCAATAGAATTTCGAGATGGTCTTTTTCCATTTTCATTAAGCCTCAAGGCAGGGTGGGTTGGAAGTTTTGTGTCCTGGACAGGATGGATGCCTTAATGTACCTATCGAGCAGATCTTCAAGCTTTCGCTTGTCCCAGCCGATGTAAGTCTCTTTGCCCTCGACAACGAAACCAGGGTATTTTCGAATTCGGTGGCGGAGGGATTTGTAAAATCCAATGAAGGATTTGGCGTCAATGAGCCGGATGGAGAGACGATGTTTGTAGAGTTGCCTCAGCTCTTGAATCCATTCAGAAAGTTTCTTTGACTCGTCAATCAAGTCCGGAGGATATTCCTCGGATGCCTTTTGATGGATCTTTTCATTGAGCCCCGCCTCATCAAAAACAATATTGCAGTGGCGGCAATGCCCGAAGGTGGTCATCATTCTTGTCACGATTTCCAGAGAAATGGGTTTCACGACGGTTCTCCTTCGTTCAAACATCGCAAAGCGCATAGAGCATAGCGCAGAGCGTAGCTACTTCAGTCAAAATCCATGTCTATCATAACACTTAAATCCTCGGTATTTCAAATGAGAGTCCTCGGTTCGGTCTTATCCAATCATGTTTTGTTAGCTGGATATTCAAAATTTCTAACCGTTTAGCCATCTTTAAAGACTATCAAAGAGGACCTGTGGTGTAGGGCTTTATGCCCGTGGACAAAATCGGGACCAAATGGGTTTTGAGGTTTCCCACCATACGCCCACAAGGGGCTACACTACAATCTTTCTAAATCCTGTTTTTTTGGCTAAACCGTTGCCAAAATTTGGATTTGTTTCGTCCCGCGTTTCGCAGGATTCGATATTCGGATTTCAAATTTTCTACATCTTGTAGTACATCAGTTCGCGGGCGTAGGATTTCACTTTGGCGATGAGAAGTTCCTGGTCTCTTTCTCCCATGGGCTGGAATGCTTTTGCACTCTGGACGTTCTTTTCAAGTTGAGCAATGGTATCACACCCAACCACCGCCGCGGAAATGGGTTGGGATAGGGCAAAATGGAGGAAGTTTTCCGCCGATTCCTCTCCAAAGATCTTGACGGAAACCCCTCGTGAGAGAGTTTTCATCCCCAGGATTCCCATTCCCTTCTGCTGCGCCTTGGAGAGGACGTCATCGAGAAAAGAAGCGTAATGAGGTTCAGCGGGATTGATCGGAATCAGTATCGTATCAAAAGGAAAGAGATCGATCGCCCTGGAAAGGATCAAGGGATTCCGGTGTCCTGATATTCCGATAAACCTGACCAGCCTGTTCTTTTGGGCATTTTCGAAGGCTTTTATCGCACCTCCGGATCCGAAAATGAGATCGAGATCCTTAGGAGTTCTGACGTCATGAACCATCCAGAGATCGAGAAAATGGGTTTTCATGTTTGCGAGGGTTGTCTCGAGACTTTTCAGGGCCCCATCGGCGGTCCTTTCGTGGCATTTGCTGGCAAGAAAGATCTTAGCCCTTCTTTCTCCCAGAGCCATTCCGTAATAGGACTCACTCCCGGAATAGGCCCGGGCTGATTCAAAGTAAGTGATTCCTAATTCAATGGCCCGGTCGACCAAAGCAATGGCCTCGTCCTCCTCGTCATAGGTCCTGAGCAGACCTTCTCCGCCCAGGCCCAGAATTGTGATCTCCTCTCCGGTTTTTCCCAACGGTCGCTTAGGAAGGAAATTCGGGTTTTTCATCTCGTCTCATCCTTTTGTCAGAAAAAAGATGGTTTTAGGCCCTTGCAGTAGAAGCACCAAATTACAAGCACCAAATAACAAATAAATTCCAACGGTCCAGATTCCAATCAAAGGAAAAGCGTCTTTGTCATTTGAAATTCGGGATTTATTTGTGATTTGGTATTTGGAATTTCAACCTCCGTTTCGTTCCCCGGTGAGCCGGGGGTTAGGTTATGGGGTTTCAGGAATCTCCATCAGGCGCCGCGTGGTCTCGGAGACCATGCACCAGATGATATCCAGCGGCAGATGAGACGGGAGGGTGGAATCGAACAGGACGCCAATCCGTGGCGGAAACTCCTCATCCCCTTTCCAAAGGACATAGGCGAGGGGGATTTTTGGAAATACGTCCAGGGCAAATCCCTTATCCCCATAGAGGATCTCGTTCCCTCCCAGTTTTCTTCCCGCCCGCAGAAAGGCTTCGGGCTCCTTTCCGTAACGGGCTTCCAGTTCCTCGACCTGGAGGTGATGAGGCCCCCGGAAAAAGGTGGAACCCCCTTTCAGGTCCTTCTCACTGATCCAGGTATGGGTGGGTTTGAGGTCTTTCGCTTCCACGAGGTAAACGAGGATCATGAGAACGAAGAAGGGATGGAGATCCTCTTCAACAGGCTTGTCGTTTGGCTCCATCCTCAGGATCTTTTTCTCCTTCGGCAGGATCAAATATCTGAGATTGTACACGGGCAGAACGAATCCTTCCTTCGAAGGATTGTAGAGGGCCTCAGTCCGATTGCAGACATCGGTAGGATGAAGTTGTAGGACTCTCTCCCAATGGTAGGAATCGGTATCAGTTTTTTGTGTGGTCTCCTCGGCCATGCAGGTCTCCTTATGAAGTCCATTACCAGTCATCATAATCAAATTCTGCCTTTTTTTCAATGAGCTCGCTCCGTTTTGGAAGGATCTTCGTGCCATCCATGCCACTCGGGAAGATGTTTCCTTCTCGTTAGGAGAGCGGATCTGGGAATAAGTGGTCTCCTGCGGAAGGATTTTCTTGAAAACGATGCCCATTCCTGTAATTATAGTGATAATTCATTCTCAGGACCTCCTTGAAGCGTTCATCAAGCCAGACGCAGGCTTCCTCAAGGGGGATGGTCCGTTCGGAGGTTAGTAAAAATCACATGAGCATTTGGCCGTTCGCACTGAGCATTTCCTTCGACTTCGCTCAGGACATTCGGAAAAAGCCGATCGCCCTGAGCCTGTCGAAGGGCAAGCTCACCGCGAATGGCGAGTCGAGAATGCCATTGTTCAAGTTATTTTTGCTAACCCCGTTCGTATCCGGTTATTCAGTCAAGATGTCTCGGTCATGATAGAGGCTCCTACTCCTTCCCTCTGTCACGTCATGGAAGTTTCGATCCTGCCGGATAGGGTGGGGAAACCCTCTTCCACCAAGGGTTGCAGAAGAGTTCGGCCGCACATAAGGGGAAATCATGAAAAACGTCATCCCTTTGACGATCGGTACTCTCAGAAGAGATGTCCTGGGATGTTATATGGGAGCAAACCTGACCCCTTTTATCGATTCGATTCAGAATCGATGCATCCGGTTCACAAAAGCGCATTCCACCGGGCCTTACACTCAGGCAGCTTTTCCCGCAATTCTCACATCGTCCTACTATCTCGAATACGGGAAGGAGAAGATGCTTTCAGGCAAGAGGACTTTAGTGTCTGAGGTGCTGAAGAGAGCCGGTATTGGCACTGCAGGATTTCATTCGAACCCGTATCTTGCTGCTTACTTTGGCTGGAACCGGGGATGGGATGTCTTCTATGATTCGATGGAGGATGAGGTGGATCCGAAGGTCCCCTATATCAAAGCTCTGAAGATCAATAGAAGGGTAGATCGATGGTTATCTTCCCTTGTGGCAGAGGACGGTCGTCAGCCCTTCTTTCTATGGGTGCATTACATGGATGTCCATGAGCCCTATGTTCCGGGGAGAAAATACATCGATATGGTTGATTCGTCGATTCAACTGAGCGAGGAAGAGATGTTCCGGCTTTTCAAGGATATTCTGCTGAAGAGAGACGTCTCAAGTCTGGAGACCGTCGAACTCCTGAAAAGACTCTATTGTGCTCATGTGAGGGAGATCGACGATGCGGTCAGGGAGTTTTTTGGGATTCTGGAAAAATGGAGGCTACTGGAAAGTTCCTGGGTCATTTTGACGACGGATCACGGAGATGAATTTGGCGAGCATGGGGGTCTTTCCCATGACGGGAAGATGTATTCCGAGCTCGTTCATGTGCCCTTGATGATTTATGAGCCCACGAGGGAAAAGGGAGAAGTCTGCGATACGCTCGTCAGCACGCTGGACATTTCTCCGACAATCGTTTATCTCTTTGGTCTCGAACCCGTTGCAGCCTTTCAGGGACATTCGCTCCTCCCTTTGGCGGATTACCCGTCACGGGGTGTCTTCGGAGAGGCGGTGGATAAACATGGGAGCCAGGAGAAGGGAGAAGCGAAAGAGGTCCACTACTGCCGGGAGGGGGATCTCAAGATGATCTATCGAGAGAGGGATGACTCCTGGGAGCTCTACGATCTGAAATCGGACCCGATCGAGTTGAATAACATTGTTGAAACGTCGCCCGAGGCGGGAAGGATGAAAGAAAAGATAAGACCCAGGGTGAGGAGATATCAGGGATAAAAGGATCAGTGAAAAATGCAAATTGCAAAGTTAGCAATGCAAATTGCACCGGAAAATCGCCGAAGAGAAAGCTAAAGCCCGACGAAAGAATCATTGAGAAATGGAAATTGGCAGCACTTTAGCACTTTGGAAAAAGGAGAAATGGGGACCTGTAGTGTAGGGCTTTATGCCCGTAGGCCAAACAGGAACAAATTGGGTTTTCAGGTCTACAATAAACGGCCACAAGGGCCTACACTACGGTTTATTTTCAAAAGGCTAAAATGTTACGAAAATTGCAAGTTTAGCAATGCAAATTACAGAATTAAAAACACAACGTGTCCGTAATATTTGTCCATACGCAGAATCAAAATACAAGCAGGGAGGAAACGGATGGCAATCGATCTCGAGATCAGCGAGAAAAGAAAAAGGCAGTGTGCGAAACTGGTGGAGATTTCGAAGGATGTCGTGAAGCAGGCTTTTGATCGGTTTAAACCGGAGGAACTGGGCATTACCTGGACGGGTGGAAAGGACAGCGGCTTGACCTTGTGGATTATCCGACAGGTCTGCCAGGAGAAAAGTCTCCCTTTACCTAAAACGATGATCATTGGCGAAGGGGATGAGTTTGAGGAGATCGAGGAGTTTGTCAGCAGGATCAAAAAGGAGTGGAACGTCCCCCTGGAAGTCTGCAGAAATGAGGATGTCCTGAAGGCTGCGAACTACAAGTTGAATGCTCCGGTGAATGTAAACGACTTGAGCGAGCGGAACCGTGCGGAGCTCAAGCGGATCGGGTTTGATGACGATGAATTTCCCTTCGAGGCGGAGTCGTATGTGGGGAATCATCTGATGAAGACGGTCGTATTTAATGAGTTTCTGGAAAGAAATGAGATTAAGGGGATTTTTCAGGGGTTGCGGTGGGATGAGCATCCGGCTAGGTTTGAGGATCCCTATTTCGAGGATAAGGAAGGATCGTACCTGGTTCCGGAGCATACGAGGATTCGTCCAATCCTGCATTTTACGGAGAAGGATTTGTGGGATACGTATGCGGCGTTTAACATTCCCTATTGTGTGCTTTACGAGCGGGGATATCGATCTTTGGGAGCGAAGACAACGAGCCAGATCTCGGTGGAAGGCGTCCCTGCATGGAAGCAGGATCTGGAGAATACGGAGGAGCGGTCAGGCAGGCGTCAGGATAAAGAGAAGGCGATGGAGCGGATGCGCCAGCTCGGATACATGTGAAATGTGATTGTAAGAAGTAGCGTGTCCGTGTCCGTGATCGGTGTCCGCAAAACAAAATAAAGTGTCAGTGAACGGTGTCAGTGGTCGCCGACAAAAGCAGGGTGGACTAAGCCTGTCCTGAGTCGCCAGCCCGGTCACCCTTCGACAAGCTCACGGCGAACGGTCGAGGGGCGGAGCGCGTCCACCTTTAAGGAAAAGGATGAAACCAGATTCAAACCGGGACCCGTAGAGGCGGGTTTCAAACCCGCTCCCAGATGTAAGGTGAGCACTGCCCACCGGATTGCCACTGCCACTTATTCACTCCTTTGGAGGGTCCGTGAATAGAAAATTATTCGTGCCACCCCACGGGGGGAAACTCAAACCTCTTCTGGTTGCCGGAGAAGGGCTCAAAGAGGCGGTAAGTAGGGCCGGATCTCTTTTTCAGATTCGGATGACCACCCGTGAGCGAGATGACCTGATCATGATGGGAATTGGTGGCTTCAGCCCCCTCGCGGGGTTTATGGGAAAAGCGGACTGGCAAGGGGTCTGCGATGAGATGAAGATGGCAAGCGGAGTCTTCTGGCCCATCCCCATCACCCTTTCGGTCACAAGGGAAGTTGCTGAGAGCCTGAAGGGAGGGCAGGAAGTGGCCCTAATTGATGGGGAAAACGACGAAATCATGGGAAGCATGGTGGTCCAGGAGAAATATACCATAGACAAGATCTATGAGTGCAAGGAGGTTTTTAAGACCACGGATCTGAAGCACCCGGGGGTGGCCAAGGTAATGGCCCAGGGAGGGGTGAACCTTGGGGGACCTGTCAGGGTTTTCAGCGAAGGCGAGTACCCCGAGAAATTCAAAGGTCTTTATGCGAGACCGGAAGAAACCCGTAAGCTTTTCAAGGAGCGGGGTTGGAGAACGATCGCAGCCCTGCAACTCAGAAACCCCATGCATCGGTCTCATGAGTATCTGGCCAAGATCGCCATGGAGGTCTGCGATGGGCTTTTCATCCATCAATTGGTTGGAAAGCTGAAGGATGGGGATATCCCTGCTGAAGTGCGGGTGAGATGCGTTGATACCCTGGTAGAGCACTATTTTCCGAAGGAGCGCGTGATACAGAAGGGGTACCCTCTGGAGATGCGCTATGCCGGTCCCCGGGAGGCGTTGCTTCACGCCGTGTTCCGGCAGAATTATGGAGCCACTCACCTGATCGTGGGCCGGGATCATGCCGGAGTAGGAGACTACTACGGCCCTTTTGAAGCTCAGGAAATATTCGATCAACTACCAGCAGACGCTCTGGTGATCAGGCCCCTAAAGATTGACTGGACATTCTACTGTTATCGGTGCCAGGGGATGGCGTCTTCAAAGACGTGTCCCCATGGAGAAAAGGACCACCTGATGTTGAGTGGGACGAAGCTCCGCAGAATGCTTTCGGAAGGTGAGATGCCACCCCCAGAGTTCAGCCGTCCCGAGGTCTTAGCCATCCTCCAGAGATATTACGGGGGCCTGAAGAAGAAAGGGGGTATTCAACTCCATCGGCATACCGCCGGGCAACCTCCCCGCGGAAATAACTTGAAAAGTTGATAATCTACCAGGTAAGATTCGAAGAAACAAAAGGCCTCTCGAGGACTATCCGTCAGATGTTTTTCACGAGCATCCTCAACGTGATTCTTTTTGCTTGTTTCGGGTTCATTTTCGGGATGTTAACAGGGCTTTTTGGAGTTGGAGGAGGATTCCTGATGACTGCGAGCATCTAGCTTGTCGGGGGCTCCGCCTTGATCCTCTCCCTCATCATACTACTCGTCACAGTGAGGAACCGTTTGGCCCAACCCTCATCGGAAAGAGAACGTAGGGGTTAAATCGTTTGCAGCTTCCAGGCGGGGGAGCAGAAATTCCGTAAATCGATTTTTTTCTTTGCAGCCCGCCTATGAATTCCATAGTTTGAGCGCACACGACCTCTCCTGAGCAAATTCGCATTCGAAAAATTGCTTGACAACTGCATAGAATCTGATATAGTAAATTATATCAGACAGAAAGGAGGTGATTCCTATGCGTCCCCGAAGCCATCTGCCCGATCCAGAACGACGGGCTCGCTCCCGCCTGACCCAGATCCTTCACGAACAACCTTTCCTCTGCGGCAGCCTCGTCACCATGCAGCGGACCTGCGGAAAGCCCAGCTGCAAGTGCACCCGGGGCGAGCTTCATCCTGGCCTTTATCTGGCCCTCCGGGTAGGCGAAAAGCGAAAGATGATCCATGTCCCTCAAACCATGGAACAGGCCGTCCGTCAATGGGTGGCCAATTATCAGGAAGCTTGGCACTTGATGGAGCAGATCTCGGAATTCTGTCTCAAACGATTCTTCCTCAAGAAAGAACAGTTGAGAGGGAAACGCCCATGATGAAACGATTCTGTTGCTACATCGACAAGGTGTTCGACTTTGGCAGACAGATCCACACCCTTCGAGACACTCGGAAGCGACCCCGGATTCCTACCCTCGCGATCTGGGGAAGTGTCTTGTTCCTGTTTGTGATGCGCCATCGAAGCCTCAATGGGATGGAAGAAGAGATCCGGCAGCCTAAGCGAGTGGAGCGGTTGATCGGGAAGATCAAACCCAGTGCAGACCGGATGGGGGATGTCATGGGGTTGATGGAGCCCGATCAACTTCGCGAGATGCTCTCTCGGGTTAACCATCAACTGAGGCGTAATAAAGCCCTACGAAATGATTGGCCTCTGCGCGTGGCCGTCTTCGATGGCCACGAATTTTTTTCCCAGTCGACATCGTTGCTGTCCCCAGTGTTGTCAACGGACGGTGAAGGTAGATGGCGAAGAGGTGATTGAGTATTATCATCGCGGCGTGGTCTTTCATTTAGTGGGATTCCCGATCGCAATGCCTTTGGAAGTGGAGATGATTCGACCCGGAGAGGGAGAGGTGATTGCGGCTAAGCGACTGCTGGAACGCGTCCTGCCTCGCTATGGACGATTCTTTGATGTGGCCATGGCCGATGCCATTTATCTGGAAGCCCCATTTTACAACCTCTGTCTCCAACACCACAAACACGTCATCAGCGTGCTCAAGGGGGAAAAGCGACTGCTCCTTCAGGATGCCCAAGGCGTCTTCTCTCTGATGAAACCGAAGGTCTGGAAAGAAGATCGCTGCCAGGTCCGGGCCTGGGATGCGGAAGGCTTTACCACGGCCGAAGGGATTAAGGTTCCTCTGCGAGTTCTCCATACGGAGGAAACCGTCACCAAACGGCACCGCAAAAACCACCAATGGGTCGAAGAGACCGAGGTCCACCACTGGTGGTGGGCGACGACGCTCTCGATGTCCCAAATGTCCACGCGGATGCTCTGGTACATCGCTCATCGACGCTGGGAGATCGAAAACGATTTGTTTCACACCCTGGTGACTTACTGGTCTCTCGATCACTGTTTCAAGCATCACCCCACGGCCATCCTGAATTTCGTCCTCACCCTCTTCATTGCTTTCATGCTCTTGCAGAGTTTCTACTACGGGAATCTTAAACCTCAACGGCGCATCGATTTGACATTGATCGGTTTGGCGAACGAACTCCATCTGGGTTTAGTTGCCATGGACATTCCTGCTCCCTGGGTCTCCTTACGAGGAGGATAGCTCTACCTCCTCGCCTTCGATCTTACGGCCTTTCTGCTTCCCCTTTCCAGGGGATAAAGGAGACGTCTTATCTCCGCGCCGGTTCCTCTACCATTTTGTCCTGAAAAGCCCATTGCGAAAATGCCTCCTATCCCTTTTTTGACCCCTCCTCAACGATTTGGCCCTTCCACGTACCCCGTTTCCACGGTCTTGTCATTGCCGCTCCCCC
>Ga0315282_10006926_pt1 | contig 18780 bp, 22 predicted proteins | sample YL17G07_20_MG_FD_203693 | JGI IMG/M metagenome (GOLD analysis project Ga0315282, IMG submission 203693) | Sediment microbial communities from Yellowstone Lake, YNP, Wyoming, USA - YL17G07_20 | ecosystem: Environmental > Aquatic > Freshwater > Lake > Sediment | place: USA: Wyoming | collected...
TTTGAGTTTTGAAGGTTAGGGCGTATGATGGTTTGTTCGTTGCTGTAACAGAAGATGTTGTTGATCATGTTGTTAGAAAACATTCTGAGGTTTTGTCTTTATTGGGTTTGGCAAGAAAGGGTTTTGTCGAGTTGTTACGTAATGTGTTGGAAGAGCCGAATGAAGTTTATGCGGATGTTTATGGTTCTAAATACTTTCTGAAGAAGCTGAATGATCTATATTTGAATGTGATTGTTAGTGAGGAGATTGTGAAAACGGCGTATTTAATAGTCCTAGAACGTATTCTAAAATGCGCGCGCGGTTATCAATGGAATCGCTTAGTAGCCTTGTCTTTGTAATTGGCATTGTAGGTTTGTTTCGGAAATTAGAAGCCTATAAATAATTCTACTCGCATGTTAATATTGGGTTGAGTGTTGTCTGAAATTATGTATCAAGCTCCGAGGATAAGTCCAGAGGAGTATGAGAAGTTTAGGGGTAGGCATGTGGCTTTGCATGGCGGAAAGATTATTGCTGATGGAAATAGCTCTGTGGAGGCCCTTGAAAAAGCGATGAAGCTGCATCCGAAGTTGAAGCCTGAGCAGATTGCGCTTTTTTATGTTCAGGTTGCCGACGTGCTTATACTTTGAGACGCTACAAGTTCAAGTACTCGCCCGAGCCATCTAAGCGAGGCATTGTTTACAGACCTATAGCTCATGTTTACTTGTAATCAAAAGATAGCTCATGGTACCTTTTTTATCCGTATGTAGATTCTGGTGCTGACACTTCGTTGTTTTCTAAAGGTGATGCATCACTGCTCAAGCTGAACCTCTATGAAGGTGAGTACAGCCCGATTGCGGGGATTGGCAGGGTCATGTTGCCAGCGTACATTCACAACGTTAAAATGAGGATTGGTGAAACGCTGATGAATGCCAGCATAGCTTTTGCTGATTCCGATGAAGTTCCGAGGCTTCTTGGACGAACAGATGTATTCAAGCGTTTTAGGATCACCTTCGACGAGACGAACTTGCAAACAATCTTTGAAACGTATGAATAGCAAATAGAAAGTCTTCAAAAATGTTTCAGTAAGCTGGAAACATGGAAACAATTAGGATTCTCATATTTAGTTGGCGTTGTTGGCTTAACCCAGGTATGGGTGGGGCTGAGGTTTTTACTTGTGAGGTTGCTAAGCGGTGGGTTAAGGCTGGTCATGAGGTTACGTTGTTTGCTTCTGAGTTTCCGAATTGTAAGAATGTGGTCTACAGTTTTTGAGTGGAAGGCGTAGATTCGTTTCTATTATAATTCCTTGTAAAGAGGTAGATGTTTACACGAAGCAGTGCATTGATTATTGTAGAAAGCTGGATTATGAGAATTTTGAGGTTCTTTTGCTTCCTGACGATGCATCTGAGAAGGTTGAGGGCGTGAGGGTTATACCGACTGGTTGTGTGACGCCTGGCAGAAAAAGGAATATTGGAATTGCCAATGCTGAAGGAGAGTTTTGTGCTTTCATTGATTCAGATGCTTATCCGCGTAATGATTGGTTGAGGAATGCCGTGAAGTATTTTGATGATCCTATGGTTGCTGGTGTTGGAGGGCCTGGTCTTACTCCGGAGCAGGATTCTTTTATGCAGAGGGCTAGTGGTCATGTTCTTTCGTCTTTTATGGTTGGCGGTATATCGAGTAGGTATAAGGCTGAGCGCGTCTCTGAGTCGGATGATATTCATTCTTGTAATTTCGTTGCTCGGAAAACGGTTTTGGAAGAGGCTGGGGGCTGGAATGAAAAGTATTGGCCTGGAGAAGATACTTTGATGTGTTTGGCGATTAGGAAGCTTGGGAAAAAGCTGATTGAGTCATCCGATGTGGTTGTTTATCATCATCGGCGGTCTCTTTTCAGATCTCATCTGAGGCAGGTGTCGAAGTTCGGTGAGCACAGGGGTTTATTCGTGAAAAAGTTTCCAGAGAACTCTTTGAAGCTGACTTATTTCTTTCCGTCTCTGCTTGTGTTTTCGCTTCTTGTTGGGATAGTGCTTTCTCTGTTTTTTTCGTTCTTTGCCTATGTTGTGCTGTTTGGTGTGGTGGTGTATCTTGTTTCCAGCTTAATTGCTGCAGCGCTCCAAGTGAGAAACGTGAAGTTGCTGCTTTCAGTTTGGTTGGGCATAATCGTAACACACATAGTATATGGTTCCTTCTTTTTGTCAGGTTTAGCGAAGCGTGATTTGAAACGATGAAAATTAGCATTTCCTATCCGCCAATCATTTCGAAGAAAGGCGTCCCACTTCTATCGCAAAACAGACAATTCCAGTATTTTCAATCGCCCACGTACATTTATCCTGTTGTTCCAGCGTATGCTGCAACTTTGTTGGCGAACGCGGGTTATGATGTGGTTTGGGATGACGGGATTGCAGAGGAGAAAACTTACAGCCAATGGCTAAGCGATTTGGAGCGAACCAATCCTGATGTTATCATGATTGAGACTAAAACCCCAGTGGTAAAGAAGCATTGGTCAATGATTGGCGACGTGAAAAAAGTTCTTCCTAATTCAAAGGTTGTTTTGGTGGGGGATCATGTTACTGCGTTGCCTTTGGAATCGATGGAGCAAAGCAAGGTTGATTTTGTTCTGATGGGTGGCGACTATGACTTTCTGTTACTAAATCTGGTTGATTTCTTAAATGGCAAGGTAAAGAAGCTTGAATCTGGGATTTGGTACCGAGAAAAAGGAAAAATAAAGAACACTGGACAATTCAAGCTGAATCACAGTTTGGATGATTTACCGCATATTAATCGTGATTTGACGCGATGGCGGCTTTATAGCGAACGTAACGGCAACTTTAAGGTTACTCCAGGCGCTTACACGATGGCTGGTCGCGACTGCTGGTGGCGAAAGGACGGTGGCTGCACTTTTTGTTCATGGCCCACTCTGTATCCCACTTTCAGAGCAATGAAGCCAGAACATCTAGCTGACGAAATTGGGTCGTTGATTGAAAATCAAGGGGTCAAATCAGTGTTTGATGATACTGGCTGTTTTCCGGCTGGAGAATGGCTAAGACGCTTTGCAAACTTGATGATTGAGAGGGGATATAATAAAAAAGTTCAGTTTAGTTGTAACATGAGGTTTGGGGCATTAACGCGGGACGATTATCGGTTGATGAAGAAGGCAGGTTTCAGAATGCTTCTTTTCGGTGTGGAATCTGGTAGTCAAGCTACGCTTGATCGGTTGAATAAGGGTACGACTGTTGAAGGTATTATCAGCGAGTGTAGAGTGTCGCGGGAAGAAGGTTTGGAGCCGCACATAACGATTATGGTTGGTTTTCCATGGGAGAAACGCGAGAACGCGTTGAGCACGTTGAACCTTGCGAGGATGTTGATGGAGAAAGGTTGGGCTGTTACTCTTCAGTCTACGATTGTTATTCCGTATCCAGGGACTAAATTATATGCCGAAGCGTTGGAGAATGGATGGTTCCGGATTGATCCGAAGGATTATGATCGTTTTGACATGAAGGAACCTGTTTTGAGTACGCCGGATATGACGCCTGAGGAAGTGATGAAGATTTGTGACGAGATTTACAAGGTGTTTTTGTCGCCGAAGTACATGTTTAGACACTTAATCAGGATAAGGTCTTGGAGAGATTTTAGATACTCAGTCAAGGGTGCAGTAAAGGTTTTGGGACACGTGAAAGACTTTGCAAGGTGACTTAGGAATGTTCCCCGCGCACGCTGATGGAAAACTATTATTAAGGGCTTGAAAGTAAGTTTAAATGGTGTCGTTTGATGGCTAAAGTGGATGTTGTTGGCGTTACCAAGCATCCTAAGGAACACGTCAGGAAGGCAGTAGCGAAGGCTGTGGAGGCTAGATTGAGGGAGGCTGAGGCGTCTATTGAGAAGGTGGAGAAGAGCTTAAGGGATTTTGAAGCGAAATATGGAATGGATACGGAAAGCTTTTACAAGAAACACTTGGGTGGAGAGCTCCAAGAGAACATGGATTTTATGGAGTGGAGGGCCTGCAAGGAAATTCTCGATGATTTGCTTGAAGAGAAGGCTCTGCTTGAAGAGATCTCAACTTGAGTGTTGCTGGGTATTTAGATAATGTTTTACAGAAGATTAAGGGGCATCCTTTAGTCAAGAGATTTTATGTTAGAAATATGCAGGTGAGCCTAAAGAGAGGATATGTGAGAGTTGTGGCTTTACTTGCTGATGATTCTGAGTTGCATGTTTTTGAATATGTGGACTCTGCTTTGAGTAGACTTAGCTATGCGTATCACTATCAAGACCCGTCTGGCGCTATGATTTTTAGGTATGACAACGAGCCCCATTATCCTAGTTTGCCTACGTTTCCTCATCATAAGCATGTTGCACAAGAAGAAGCTCCCAGACCTTCAGAACAGGTTAACATAGATGAAGTGCTGGGAGAAATAACTTCGCATATGATTAGAACACGAAAGTAAAAAATGACTGAGAAACGGAGATGAAGGCTTTATTTTGGGCCGGGATCTTCTACAAAGGACGTTGACGGCGGACGCAACTACCCTCACATGAAAACTGTGTTTAAAATTGGGCTTTTAGAGTTCTACTAAGCTGATTGTTGCTTGTTTCCAGAGATGATCTTAGCCTCCGTCTTGCCTTCAATAAGCATAGTTATACCGACGTATAATTCGGAGCGAACGTTGACTCAGTGCCTGGAAAGCATAGCGAGGCAAGACTATCCTAGGGAAAAGATTGAGATAATAGTAGCTGATGGAGGTTCAAAGGACAAGACGTTGGAAATAGCGAAAAAGTTTGAGGTAGATAAAATGCTTCGTAATTCGTTGAGGACTGGTGAGGCTGGAAAGGCTGTTGGTGTAGAAGCTGCGAGGAACGAGATAGCTGCATTTATAGACAACTCTTTTAAGATGATTATATTAATAGAAAGTTTCGTGATGGTTGTTATGATGTTGACTCGGGATGTGCTGGTTTCAATTAAGCGTAAGGCCCTGCGTAAGAGGGTTTGGTTCAGGGTTTTAAACCGAGAGGAGCGAGGTATCTTCAGCCTAACCATCAGATGTGTCGAGAGGATCAGAAGCGTAAAGCTGGCCAAGATAGTGAAGGCCATTGTTGATAAGCTGGAAGGGGCTGTGAAGGGTAGGGTGGAGAGGCTGATGGAGACTGTTGGAAGGCAGCTTGCGCGGAAATTAAGTGAAATTGCCGAAGGTTGGGGGAACGAGTCAGCTGAAAGCTGGGCTGGCGACCGTGGTTTCACACGGTTTTTGGCTGTGAGTTACATGAACACTCCTGGATTGTACAATGTTTACAGTTCGAGGAGTTAAGAAGGAAAAATCATAATATGGAGGCTGCTTTCCATCTGGTCGTTTGATGATCTAAAATTTACTTTTCGTGGAGCCCGTAGAGTTCTGGGTCATATAAAAGACTTCGGTTGACGAGTATGTTTAATTGATGTTGATGGGGCTAAGGTAATATATGAGTGCGCGAAGCTTTGAATGGGGGTAAACTGGTTGACTGTAACCGTGCCGATTCCTCGGAAAATTGCTGACGTTATGAAGTTGTTCATTGAAGCGGGGATTGTTAAGGGTGAGGGGGAGTTCATAAAAATTTCTGCGATGGAGTACGTGAGGTCGATCATTAGAAGGTATCGGAGTTTGTGTTCTTCCCTCGAAAGGAGGTACGGTAGCTTTGATGATTTGGAAAAAGGGCTTTTGAAAGAGGGCTTCGGGGACACGTTAGAGGAGCATAGAAAGTACGATGACTACAAGACATGGAAGGAGCTGCGGGGAGCGATCGAAGAATACGAGGGAATATGCAGCCGACTGGAAAAGTCATAGGGTTCAAAGTTGTTTGAAGATGTTTTGCAGCCCTTAGAGAAGAGGCTTAACAAAGTTGTTGCTAGGTACGAGATTGAGCAAAGAATTGAGGATCCTTTAAGGAGATTCTTTTTCATAAGGGTTAAAGCCTACTTGATCGATGGATCATCTGTTGATATTTCAAGGCGAATATCCAGAGAAGAAGACGTGTTCTCATGCTTCTGGATCAGAAAGGATGGCAAGGTAATCGGCTGGAACGACTACCCTCATCATCCAGAAATCTCAACTTTCCCCTATCACGAACACGAATACCCTGCTGAACACAGAAAATTGAGACCAACCGAAATTAAGAACGTTGAAGAAGCGCTGTCTAAGATCGAAGAAGAGATATTTCAAAGTAGAAGTAAAAGCCACTCTAAAGAGCAACGGAAGCATCCTGTTGGCGCGTCAAAGCATGGGTTATGATGGTCAAGTAGTTGCAGAGATACGCTGGATTATCGTACCTTATTGTAAACAAAAAAATTATGCGAATGCGTGAGGATGCGTTGGGGACGTTGAGGCTTGCGAGGATGTTGATGGAGAAAGGTTGGGCTGTTACTCTTCAGTCTACGATTGTTATTTCGTATCCAGGGACTAAATTATACGCCGAAGCGTTGGAGAATGGATGGTTCAGGATTGATCCGAAGGATTATGATCGTTTTGACATGAAGGAACCTGTTTTAAGTACGCCGGATATGACGCCTGAGGAAGTGGTGAAGATTTGCGACGAAATTTACAAGGTGTTTTTGTCGCCGAAGTATATGCTTAAACAGTTAGTTCGGATACGGTCTTGGAGAGATGTAAAGTACTCTGTTAAAGGCGCCGCAAAAGTTTTGGGGCATGAAAAGGATTTTGCAAAAAGCAAGTAGCCTTGTACAGAAAACTGTCCTTGACTCTGCACAATTAAAAAACTACCCTATGGTTTCTGTGGTTATAACTACGAAAAACGAAGAGAAAAACATAGAAAACTGTTTACGATCAATAAAAGGCCAAACTTTTAAGGACATCGAATTAGTCGTGGTTGATAATTTCTCGGAAGACAAAACTGTCGAGATTGCCAAAAAGTATGGCGCAAAAGTTTACTCCAAGGGGCCGGAAAGGTCTTCGCAAAGGAATTATGGAACCCAAGTTTCTAGCGGGAAATATTTGCTTTATTTGGATGCGGACATGATTTTGAGCCCAACTGTAATAGAAGATTGCGTGGAAAAGTGTGAAATCGACAGAGTTGATGCGCTTTATGTTCCGGAGCGAATAGTGGGTGAAGGCTTTTGGATAAAGGTTAGAGATTTCGAGAGAAGCTTTTACACTGGAACAGTTGTAGACGCGGTAAGGTTTATTCGAAGAGATTTATTTGAGAGGGTGGAAGGTTTTGACGAAAGTCTTATCGGTCCTGAAGACTGGGATTTCGACAGGAGAATAAGGAAAATTGGTCGAACTGGAATAATTAATATGCCGCTTTATCACAATGAAGCCAGCTTCAACATGAAACTGTATTTGAAAAAGAAAAACTACTATTCCGACGGGATCAAAAATTACGTTAGAAAATGGGGACCTAACGATCCTGAAATAATGAAGCAGACAGGCGTGTGGTACAGGTTGATGGGTGTTTTTGTTGAAAAGGGCAAATGGAAAAAGCTGATAAGACATCCCCTACTCATGATTGCGATGTACTGCTTAAGACTCAGAGTCGCCCTAGGATACCTTCAAAGCACGAAGTACCATTACATAGTTTCTCTATAATTAAGTAGCATTAGTAAATAGAAAAAGTTGGTAGGCACTAATGGAAAAAAAGGCCCTTATCACTGGCATAACTGGTCAAGATGGGAGTTTTCTAGCCGAGTTACTTTTGAGTAAAGGATACAAGGTGTATGGGATTGTAAGGCGTTCTTCTGTCTTCAACACGGAGAGAATAGATCATCTTTTATCTGATACTCATATCGAAGGCGAAAGATCCATAGGAAAGAGCATGTTTAGGGTATATGGTGATTTAACGGACGGTTCAAGTTTCGCAAGGATTATACGGCAAATCGAACCAGATGAGATTTATAATCTTGGAGCTCAATCTCATGTAAGGGTAAGTTTTGACGTGCCAGAATATACCGCTGATGTAGTAGCGCTTGGAACTTTAAGGTTATTAGAAGCGATTCGGGAAACTGATGGCAAAACAAAGTTTTATCAAGCTTCCAGTTCAGAGATGTTCGGCGAAGCTACGGAAGTTCCACAAAACGAGAATACGCCATTCAACCCTCAAAGCCCATATGCATGTGCAAAAGTGTTTGCATATCACATTACTAATAACTATCGAAAGAGTTACGGCATTTTTGCTTGTAACGGTATCCTATTTAATCATGAATCAGAGCGCAGAGGAAAAACTTTCGTGACTCGAAAAATATCGAGAGGTCTGGCGAGGATAAAGTTGGGTTTAGATAAATGCCTTTATCTGGGAAATTTAGATGCGAAAAGAGATTGGGGATACGCTAAGGAATATGTGGAAGGCATGTGGCTAATGCTGCAACAAGATGAACCTGATGATTATGTCTTAGCGACTAATGAAAGCCATTCTGTAAGAGAATTCATCGAAAAATCATGCGAAATTTTGGATATCGATCTGGTCTGGAAAGGAAAGGGTCTAGATGAGGTTGGTGTTGACAGGAAAACGAACGCCACAATAATAAGGATAGATCCATATTTCTTTAGGCCTTCAGACACCAACTTCTTGCAAGGAGATTATTCAAAAGCAAAGGAAAAGCTTGGCTGGAAACCCACGATCAGATTTAACGAACTTGTAAAATTAATGGTTAAATATGATTACAAAGAGGAACAAAAGGCTGTCAGATAAGAGGAACCAGCTTATCTTCTGTTCTTTTGTACCTGTAGGACTTGAAGATTACGTACAATACTTCGTAAATAATTTCGCAGAGTTCACCTATTTAAAATGGAAATTTCCCCACAGTAAGGGCTCTGCCAAATCTTCACTTATCAAATATGCGAATGGGAAAAAAATTGAAGAGAATCATCTCTTTTCGGTAGCAAGTTTTCAGAATAAATATTTGTATTTCTCGCTGTTGCCATTTAATTATCTTATTTACATGTATCAGGCTTTAGTATCATTTTGGCGCCGAAAGACTAGAACGCGGCAAGTCTTCATAGGAGTAAACTATTTTTGTACATTTTGCGGAATATTGCTGAAAAAAATGGGCAAAGTAGATGTTGTCATTTATCGAGTAATGGACTTTTTTCCTTTGCCTCCTAAAGGTGTTTATCGATATTTAAACAGGCTTTTTTATATAATCGACAAGTTTTGCTTAAAGAATTCAGATTATATTTGGTTTACGACGGAAGGTCATATAGTTGGGCGAGAAAAGTATGGATATTTCAATCGGAATCAGTATGATTACAAGATAATACCCTTGGGGCTAGACACCAGCAAATTTGTTTCAAAACCAATTAATGAGCAAAATAGATATTCGCTAGTCTATTGTGGTGTTATCAGTAGATATCATATGCTTGATTTACTGTTTGAGGTTATTCAAGACTTGAAAAAAGACTTCAACAATATCAGGTTAAACCTTATCGGAAGCGGACCTGACGAAGAGTATTTCAAGGAGTCAGCAAAGAAGATGAATCTGCAAAGTAACATAGCATTTCACGGATTTGTTGAAGAAGGAGATCGCTTCACAGCGCTGATGTCTGATAACATCTTGGGAATAGCTTTCTATCGTAACGAAGAAAATTTTATGAAATACACTGAGCCAGCAAAAGTGAAGTATTATTTGAGTTTCGGAGTTCCCGCCGTCGTTTCTAAAGTTCCTATGATTGCAAGCGAATTGGATGAAAAAAGGGTTTGTTTTGCTGTCAATAACGAAAAAGAAGAAATTGTGGGGATAATAAAGCGGTTTATCTCAGATCACAACCTTCAAAAAGAATATAAGGCTAACATCCGAGAGTACGTGAAAACAATAGATGTCAATACGCTCTTAGACAACACTATTAAAACCACATTCGACGAATTAAATATAGAATAGTTTCTAATGGGCGGATGCTTTAATGTATAAAATCTTGATTTTGAACTTGCCTGGTCCAGTGCTAAAGTCTGGTTCAAGATGGTACAATGTTACTAAAAAATCCTCAGCAAATCTAAAATATTATCCCTATCCTTGGTTCATGGGGTACGCAACTTCCCTGTTAAAGAAGAACGGGTTTGACGCTGTTTTTAAGGATGCCGTTGCCATGGAATGGAGTTTCCAAAAAACAATAGGATATATTGAAACTTTTAAGCCTCAATACATTGTGTGTGAGCCCACATGGGTTAGTGCACAGGATGATAGACATCTACTTGACGCAATCGACCAAAAAATAGTTAAAATTGCTGTTGGCAATTATGCCACTAATTATCCATTAGAATGTCTGGAAAAAACGAATGTGGATTACGTGGTAGTCGGTGAATACGAGTTCTCCCTTTTAGAGTTTTTTAAATCAAAATGCGAGAAGCTTCCCAAAAACTTTGTGAACGTGTCAAAAAGAGCGTATGAGATGCCGGATTTAGTTGAAGATCTGGATTTGTTTCCGTTTCCAGAAAGAGATGATACGCCAATCGAATTCTATAATGAACCTTCGTGTTATGGCAGGAACATCGTGATGGTTTCATCCCGCGGATGTCGTCTTAAATGTGATTTTTGTAATGTAGAATATATTTATGGCAAACATGTGTACAGAATAAGAAGCGCAAAAAACATCGTAGACGAAATGGAATATCTTCAAAAAAGATACAAGTTTGACGAAATATACTTCGACGATGACAATATGGTTTCAAGAAAATCTCACATTGATGGTATCTGTCGAGAAATAATCAAAAGAGGGTTAAAGATCAAATGGCTGTGTTTGGGTGATGGGCTTGTTGATGACGAAACGTTAGAGCTGTTAGCGAAAGCAGGCTGTGTGACATACAAATATGGCTTGGAACATTTGGATGAGGAAGTTTTGAAGGCTATTCCTAAACCTCTGAAAAGAAAGAGACTTCTAGGCATTATTAAGAGATGTAAGGAGTTAGGCATGAAGTCGTATGTTAATCTTATCGTCGGACTGCCCAAGTCAACATTTGAAAAAGACCTAAAAATGCTGCAGGATGTTATTAACGCAAATCCTGACCTCATTCAGATAGCGATAGCCACTCCTTATCCGGGGACAGTTTTTTATAGGAAAGCGAAAGAGAATGGTTGGTTGGTGTCGGACGATCCGAGGTTTTTTGATGCTACTGGGAAAAGTGCTGTTTCTTATCCTGATTATCCTGCGGATAAGATTGAGGAAATGTTTCATTTGGGTTGGAAACTTTGGTATAAGCATGTGTTTTTTAAGAAGCCAAAAACGTTGTGGTTCTTTCTGACTAGTGAAGTGAAAAGAGATGGGCTCATCTGTACCATTAAGAAATCCTTTGCGTATTTGCCGAAAGCCTTTGGGAGATAAAGCTCTGAAGTTTTGATTATGGTCGAGCCTAAAATGTCTGAAAAAGAGAAAAAGTTAGACAAAATTATTTCTAAGAAAATGCGTGCTTTGAAGATACTAGTTACGGGAGCGAGTGGGTATGTTGGCTGTAACTTGAGAAAGTATCTCGAAGGGGTAGGGTACGATGTTTACGGTCTCACTTCAAAAGAAGTGCGGGGAGAAAAAACGTATCAGGTGAATACGACTGACCCTCAAAAATTGTTTAGTGTTCTTGATTCGGTAAAACCTGATGTTATTGTTCATACTGTTGCTTTGAGTAGTCTTAGCGAATGTGAAAAGAATCCTGAGTTAGCTATGAAACTTAATGTGGAGACAACAAGAAATATTATTGACGCTGTACGCGAAATAGACCAAAATGCAAAGTTAATTTTTATGTCTTCGGATTATGTTTTTGATGGAGAAAGAGGTGATTATAAGGAAGACGATCAGATTAACCCTCAAACTGTTTATGGTAAAACTAAAGTGTTGTCTGAAGCTGACATAAGGGAATGTTTAGAAAATTACATAATTTGTCGTACTGCAAATGTTTACGGGGGAGGCGGCAACTTTTTCAATTTTGTTTTCGATGCGTTGGAGCAGAATAAGATTGTTGATGTTTTTGATGATGTTTTTTACACGCCCACGTACATGGGCTACTTGTTGGATTCGTTAAGAGTGCTTATAGAATTAGATTTTAAGGGGATCATTCATGTTGCTGGTCGTGAAAGGTTGTCTCGTTATGATTTTGCCTTGAAAATGGCTGAAACGTTGGGCAAGGATAAAACTTTAGTTAGGCCAGTTAAAGCGGTTGGAAAGTTGGTCGCCAAAGACAGTTCGCTTAATTGTGATTATAGCCGAGAAGTGTTGCGGAATTATTGGCCGAGTGTGGAGGAGTCTTTGCATTTTTGTTGGGGCAACTTGTTTCCGCCGTATTGCCATTCGGTTGACGAGCGGGGCAGTTTTGCCGGAGTTTTTCAAGGCTACAATTGGGCGGAAATAAACTATGTAGAGTCAGTTAAGGGCAGTGTTAGGGGAAATCATTACCACAAGGAGACTGTAGAGGGTTTTTTCATAATAGACGGCAAGATAAAAGTAACTCTTGTGGATGTAGTGAAGGGTTCAAAACGAGCTTTTATTGCTAAAAAGGGCGATGTCATGCTCATTAATCCTAATACGCTTCACACCTTTGAGATGCTGGAAAATTCAAAATGGATCAACATGTTGTCAAAGGATATGAAGTTTGAGCCAAAGGATATTTACTCCGTTGAACGATAATTTGTACTACCAAAGCTTTTTTGGAAACCCTGCAGTCTTAATTCTGGCCAAGGCATGCATGTGGTTCGGATTTAGATTCAAATTACGTGACAAGTTTTTTAGGGATAAAACATGAAATTAAACCTAATTTTCAATGCTCAAGGTCGAGAACCCACAAACCAGAATATGAGTGGAGGAGCAATCCGCCAAATGGAAATACTGAAAAGGCTAAGCAAGAACCCGAATGTGGTTTTGTGGATAATTTCTTCAAAAACTCTCTGCGATACTTTTAAAAAGAATGGGGTAAAAGCATCTTACAAGATTACTCCATATTTCATCAAAAGAGCGAGTTTTCTTGCTGAACTTCTACTTGATTCTATCATTCGGTCCATTTACGCAGGCATTGCACTTACCCTTCCCAAGCGCGGCAACATCTTAATCTATTCTCCCTCAGATTTTCTTTGGGACACTTTGCCTGCTTTCGTTTGGAAGTTGAGGAATAAAAAAGCAAAATGGGTTGTCTGTATCTTTTTGGTGGTGCCAAGCCTCTTTAGAGATTACAGCAGAAGTTTCAGCAAGAATAATAGTTTTTCCTTGCCAACCTTCCAGCGTCTACTCTATTTCTTAAGTCAACAGTTAACTATATCCATAGGAAAACGTTGGGCTGATCAGATACTTGTCTTAAACAAGATGGACAAAGGATATTTGGTAGAGAAACGAGGAGTTGATGAATCTAAAGTGAGCGTAGTTAATGGTGGCGTAGATTATAGTCATATAACAAGTTTAAAAACAAAAGTTAAAATGTACGAAGGTATTTTTCTTGGGCGTTTTCATCCGCAAAAAGGTATTTTTGATTTAATAAAAATATGGAAATTAGTCTGTGATAAAAAACCGGATGCCAAGTTGTGCATAATCGGGAGTGGCCCAGAGTCACTGGTGGAAAAAGTCAGGGCAACCATAAAAGAAAACGATCTATCTAACAATATAGAATTGGTGGGTTCTAAAATTGGCGATGAAAAGTTCCTATTATTAAAATCGAGTAGTATATTTTTATGCCCAAGCTACTATGAAAGTTTTGCCATCGTCGTCGCTGAGGCTATGGCTTGTGGTTTGCCAGTAGTTGCTTATGATCTACCAATTTACAAAGATATTTACGGGGAAAATATTTTGAAGGTTCCTTTAGGCAATCTTGATCAATTCGCTGACACTATCATAAGCTTCCTTAATAATGACAAATTAAGAATAACGTTTGGTTTAGACGGTCAGAAATTCGTACAAAGGTATGACTGGGATGAAATAGCTGAGAAGGAATATCAGCTAATGATCGATATGTTGGATAAAGCTTAAGTAAAGTTTAAAGAAACGATCACGCTGTTGGGAGGTATTCATCCTGATTTTTAGGAAAAATGGATTTTATGAAAAACAACAAGCGGTTATAATTAAAGTAATTGCATTTTTGTTTTTCCTGCTAATCTCCCTAATTGCGTTGAGAGAAATTATTTTTTCACCTTACTGTATTGGTTTCAACCATGATTGGACTTTTCCTATGACAAAGGATTCTCTTAACATCTTCTGCTCCCGGTCTATTTTCCTTTGGAACAGTGAAAACGCAGGGTATAATTCTGCATACCCTGCAGAAAATCTGCTTAGATATTTACTTTTTCCATTTTCATTTCTAGGGTTGAGCGGGTTATTCGTAATTAAGTTGATATTGCTGTTTACATTTACCTTCGGCGGCTATTTCATGTATTCGCTTCTGAAAAAATATTTTAAGCTAAACTATGTTCCCTCTCTCATTTCCGGTCTTTTTTACATAACAACACCCGTAATTTTCAACAAAGTGGCAGCAGGGCATGTTCCATATATCATCGCGTATGCTTTGTCTCCCTTAATAATGTCTTATTTTATAAAGTACACTAATGAACTTAAAACAAAACATCTGATAATAACAAGTCTTTTACTAGCTTTTGCCACTATTCAAATACAGTTCGCAATTATGTTGACGCTTTTGCTTTTCTTTTATGCAATTCTAATCGCCAGAATAAAAGCAAGGGTGCTCATCAAGACATTTCTTTTCATCATAATCATTGTTTCCTTAATCCATTCATTTTGGCTACTTCCCGCGAGCTTAAACTTCTCATCTTTCTCCGCTACCATAAAAGGCGCCAGTAGCGTTAGCGATTTGCAAACCTGGGGCACTTCGCTCACGAATGCCTTTAGAATGATTGGTTATAGATCGCCCCACTTCGAAACTGCACTAGCCAACTATAGCTACAAATATGTGTGGGACATTTTCTCATTTTTATTGGTCATTTTTTCTTTCGGTTCTTTACTGATTTCCAAACGGGGAATTCCATTATTCTTTAGCGTCGTTAGTATTGTAACCTTAGTTTTTACAACCGTTTCCGGTCCTTTCGGAATCTTAGTCTATTACCTTTATTCGCTTTTTCCAATTTTCAACGTATTTAGAGAAGTATACCATTTAGCGTTTTTAATTGGCTTCTCGTATTCGATAATGCTGGCGTTCTTTCTTCAAACTATCCTTAATTCCAAGAGACTAGTAAGTTACCTAAAAATTACTATGGTAATTGTGATGGTGGTTGCCGTAATAATGAATGATCCGTTTATCTACTCTGGAGATTTTAGCGGGCAAGTTCAAAAATATCAACTTAATGATCAAAACCTTTCGATAATAAATGGATATCTCAAGTCTGACGGAGACTACAGGGTTCTATACCTGCCAATGTTTCTACCATTTAAGTATGATAATCTCACTTACTATGGTATTGACCCTATTATTGCCTATTCCCCAAAGCCCACTATAGGCAATTATGTTGATTCCGATTTCTTAAGACGTGTCGCTTTAGATTGTTATTTGCCATCTTCGAATTTAACGAATATCTTAAAGTTATTATCTGTGAAGTATGTTTTCTTTCGGAATGATTTCCAATCGATGTTGCCTTCATATTTGGACGAAGGAAAGCTTCCTATCGGCAATGGGTATTACGACATCAGACCAATCTGGACAAACGATAATCTATTCAAAACCCTTGCAAACCAACAAAATTTGGACTTATCCAATACTACCGAGAATTTGTCAGTATTTGAAAACAAAGATTTTCTTCCACACATTTATCCAGCCACAATCCCGATCGCAATAGACGGTAATGCAGATGAACTGTTTACACTGTTACTTTCCTCAGCTATCGGCAACTTAGAAAATAAAGCAATATTTTTATCGGAACAATTAAATCAAGAACAATGGCAATTTGTTAAAAATAACGATAAAACCCTCTTTGCAGATGAGAGAATAATAAACGTACAATCTTATAATGGTTCAGAGAAGCCATTCAACTGGACAACCATGCCAAATGGCACAATGGAGATGCGATATTACTCTGGTTGGAAATCTGTAATCAGAACGGATGGGCAAGAAAACGAACAGATTTTAAGTTTTCCATCTTTAGCTGCAGCTCCATATATATTTCCTTCAGTAAGTGCAAGTGGTTGGAACGCGCTCGATTCAACATTGATTTACATAAAAACTGGCGAGAAACCATTTAGAATTGATCAAATATTTGAAAATGGAGAACCACTAACCAACATCATTGGGATATGGTGGGAGACTGACTGGCAAGGTATGGGAACAAAACCCGTAAATTATCCAGTAGTAATTCCGCCAAATCAGCGAGCAATAATTCAGGCGGGTCACATAATCAATGGAAATGTAACTTTTCAATCATTAGACTTGACTACCTCATCTCCAAATCAAATCAAATCTGACAAAACCCCAGAAATCACATTTAAGAAGGTTAATCCCACAAAATACGAAGTAAAAATTGAAAATGCATCTCAACCCTTCTTTCTAGTTTTCAGTGAATCTTATGACCAAAATTGGGTTGCAAACGTTGAGGGTCAACCGATATCCAACGAGTACCATTACACTGCTAACGGCTATGCCAACAGCTGGTATGTTAACAAAACAGGCACATACACCGTAACCTTGGAATTTTGGCCCCAAAACCTATTCTACATAGGCTCCGCAATATCAATAACAACCCTCATCCTAAGCATACTATACATAAGCAAAAACAAAATAAAAACCATATACAAACGATACATTAAAACAAACCAAACAAGCCCTACCACAACCACAAACCCCTCACCAACAACCACTAAACAACAAAAAAATAACTAAAAACAACTAAAAGCAACCAAATTCCCAAACCAAATCAACACCAATCATAAGACACTTTAACCTCAACGGCTCAAGACAAGCCCTATCAAACCCATACACAGGATGCGCAGCCATATTCACAAGCCGCATACTAAACAACAAACCACCCCACATCTTCGAAGACGGCAACCAAACAAGCGATTTCATCCACGTAAAAGACATAGCCAAAGCCAACCTAAACGCACTAGAACACAACAACGCAAACTACAAAACCATAAACATAGAAACAGAAAAACCAATCACCATAAAAACATTAGCTGAAACCCTAACAAAACTCTACAACAAACCCAACCTCAAACCACACAAATCCAACGAATACCGCAAAGGCGACATACGACACTGCTACGCAGACACCACTAAAGCCCGGAACCTACTAGACTTCAGACCAACCGTTACTTTAGAAGATGGACTAACCGAACTCGCAAGCTGGACCAAAACCCACGGCTGGGACGCAATAGACCTCTTTGAAAAGGCATTGAAAGAACTTAAAGAAAAACACCTCGCATAGAATTTTGACATATTAGAGCTTCAGAAAAACAAGAACAAAAAAAAGCAATCTATTGCTCACAACTATGCTAACGCCTAGTTCACTAACAAAACGGGCACCTACACAATCACCCTAGAATTCTGGCCCCAAAAACTATTCTACGCAGGCTCTGCAATAACCACCTTAATCCTATGCACAATATACATAACCAAAGACAAAACCAAAACCATCTACCAAAAATACATCAAGAAAAACAAGGCTCCCAACCCTAACAAAGGGGTACGTTAACTCATGGTATGTAAATTCAGCACAAATCGACAAAAGATGAAAATGGTTCATTTGCAATCGCCATTTATTTTCTTCCCCAAAGCTTATTTTACTTAGGATTAATTATATCAGCTATGACCTTTGTTGCCTGTATGGGATATTTAGCCTACGACTGGAAATTTCGTAAGAATAAAAGGGACATAGAAAAGAATAAAGTGCCTTCAGATTGGGATGTCTGTAGGAAAAAAGTTACATATCTCAATTTAACTGAAAATTCAAGAATCCTCGACATAGGAAGCAAAGACGGTAAAAAAGCGCACTATGTCATAAACAAAGGTCAACTAATAATGTCTGATATAACTTCCCGAAAAATTAATTCGCCTTTCGTTCTTTCTGATGCAACATCGTTGCCATTTAGAAACGATTCGTTTGATTTAGTTACCGTCTTTCATGTCATAGAACATATAAAAAATGATAAAACTGCTTTAAAAGAAATTTACAGAATTCTCAAAAAGAATGGAACTGTGCTGATAGTTACACCCAACGCGAATAGATTTGCTAAGATTTACTCCTTTGTTTTAAAAATCGTTAAGAGAAGCCCTTATAGATATCCATTGAACCCCGATCACGTTTTTGAATATAGTGCTTCAGACATCGAAAATATTATGAAAAACTCAAGCTTTCAAAGTTACAAAATTGAACCAATATTCATGAGAATATCAAGATTCTTAAGAATTAGAAAATATTGTGATCAATGGATAGTTACCGCTAAAAAATGATCCTCAACTACTGCTTTAGGCTTCTTGCTACTGTTAATACGCAGGCTCTGCAATCTCAGTAACCACACTTATCCTATGCGCATTATACGTAAGCAAAGACAAAATCAAAATCATATACCGAAAACACATCAAAAACAAACAAGTATCTAAAGTAAATTAAACCGCACTTTGAGGTGTAATTAAAGAGAGAAAGAACGTCTTAACGTTGATATTTTATAATCGTGTAAACTTAGGGCGCTATTTTTATCGAAACTATCTTTTAATTCAACAATTGGCTTATAACCAATCAAGTGATATTCACCTAAATAATACAATACTAAAAAAGGGCGCAACATCCTTACCCACTTGAAAATTCCTTTGAGGCCAAAATTATGGTTCCAAACGGCGTATCGATAGTAACAACAACTTGGAACGAACGAGAAAACATCAAAAAATAGTGTCCACCATAAGACGTACACTTCAAAACCT
>Ga0315282_10006927_pt1 | contig 18778 bp, 28 predicted proteins | sample YL17G07_20_MG_FD_203693 | JGI IMG/M metagenome (GOLD analysis project Ga0315282, IMG submission 203693) | Sediment microbial communities from Yellowstone Lake, YNP, Wyoming, USA - YL17G07_20 | ecosystem: Environmental > Aquatic > Freshwater > Lake > Sediment | place: USA: Wyoming | collected...
GTAATCGGCGTTCTACGTTGCGATGGCAGAAACAATGAGCTAATTCAGTTAGTCGGCGGAGAAGTGACCAGGGGCAACCTCATTACAGCTCTTAGAGATGTAAAAACAATCTACACCTATAACGGCGCCAGATTCGACCTTCGTTTCATTGCTAATTCTCTTGGCATAGACCTTGCCGCAGCATACTATCATTGTGACCTGATGTACGACTGCTGGAGGTGTAATTTGTACGGCGGTTTCAAAGCAGTTGAGCGACAGTTAGGCATTCCCCGACGGCTAAAAGGTGTTAACGGATATGAAGCGGTGCAGCTATGGTGGAGCTACTTGAAGGGGGGTAACCAAAGTGCCCTGTCTCTTCTTCTGGAATATAACAGAGAAGATGTAGTAAATCTCAAGACACTTAGAGAGAGGCTGAACTCGTTCTGAGTATTTCTGCTGCCTGCTCTGATAAGAAAGGCATGTAGCCATGACCCTTCGAAGTCATGGCTACATTTGTATTAGCAGGCCACCTTCTGTTGCTGGCTGGCTTTGGTTTAGGCAACCACGCCAGCTCAAAGACCTTGCTGTTTATATTGCTGGGCCAGTTTAGCGTAAATATCTGAGCCGAGTCTCAGTTGAACCAGTTGCTCTTGTGATAGCTGCCCCTTTATTCGGGCAGGTACACCTATGACCACTGATTTCTCTGCAATCTTTGTTTCTGGCGCTACTACAGAGCCAGCTCCGATAATACAGAAGTCACCGATTTCGGCACCATCGAGGAGAGTGGCATTATTGCCGACCAGAACATTGCTGCCGATCCTGTGACAATGGACGACGGCTCCATGTCCAATGATTGTGTTGTCACCGATGATGACGTCAGTTCCGCCATGGACAGCGCAATTATCCTCGATGCTGGTATTCTTTCCGATTGTTATTTTGCCAAAGTCTGCTCTAATAACTGCCCCAGGCCAGATATTCGAGTTTTCACTGATTTCGACGTCGCCCACTATGTAGGCAGCTTCGCTGATGAAGGCTGACGATGCTATTTTGGGGCTCTTGCCGTTGAACTCTCTTATCATCTTCAACTTCTCTCCAAATGTTATTCTAAGCATAACGAAGAATCTAGAGACCCTTCGCTGTTGCTCAGGGTGACAGCTTGTTTATAGCCAGGCTCTTAATCGTCTGAGGGCGGCTATTTTCTCCTTATCGCCAACTTTAGCCCTTTCCAGTGCCTGGTGGAGTATTTCGATGCTTCTATCGTAAGTTTTTCTGTCCACAGGATAGGGGTGACCGTCTTTGCCGCCATGGGCGAAGCTGTAACGGGCGGGGTCTCGCAGGCTGACCGGCACGTCATAGACAAGCTCTGAGATTAAGCCGAGAGCGCGTAGAGTTTTCGGACCTACACCCTCCAGGCTCAGCAGGTTTTCGAAGTTGGCCGGTTGATGCTCATAGGTGATAAGAAGTGTCTTATGTAGGCGGTCGGGATGTATATCCGCAAGGCTGAGGTGATGGCGTGATGGCAGGTCTAAGGTCTTGAGATTTTTTAACCGGCTGACAAGCTCCTCCGGTTTTTCCTCAGCGGCGATCTGGGTGATGGTGTCCCGCGCCGGTTCGCTCTCAGCGGCTACCAGGTTTAAGACTTCGCCTCTCGCCTGGGAACAGATAGCGGAATGAGGCTCGCAGACAAAGTTGGTCACCTTTTCACCGAGCCAGTGATAGCGGCGGGCGTAGCCGTTGCCTTCATTCATACCTTGCTGAACTACCGACCATGAGCCGTTCCTGGTGAAGATGAAGGTATGGTGGTAGAGCTGATAGCCATCTTGGAGCGCTGAGTTATCAACTTTGGCTGCCATACGGCTGGCATAAACGAGAGACGAAGTATCTGATTTCAGGAGATGCCCGACGCCTTCAATTTCGCTCGGGGTTTTGCGTGATGTTTTGCCCTTGCCGCCGGCGACGAATAGCCCCAGGTCAGTTTCCAGCCCTTTAATCCCTTCTTTGAGGGCGCCGCAGACGGTGGTGGTGACGCCGCTGGAATGCCAGTCATAACCCAGTACGCAACCGAAGGCTTGGAACCAGAAAGGGTCTGACAGGCGATGAAGCATCTCTTCAGGGCCGAACTCGGTGGTGATGGCTATGGTGATTTCCCGGGCCAGCTTGGTCATACGGTCGAAGAGCCATCGCGGCGCCTTGCCGTAGTGCAACGGCAGATTGGCGATTCCAGTCCGTTGTGCTGAATTGGTCATTTGCCCGGTTTTACCGCTTGAACCTTTATGCTTCTGATTGAGCTGCCAAGCCTTTTCAAATCTGCCCGTGAAATGCCTGAATCATTGACCAGTGCTTGTACTATGGGGTCTTCTGGTGTGTAATCAGTTGCCAGAGATGTCTCGTCAACTATGCGTACTTGTTTGAACCCCGCAGCCTTGATTGCTTCTACATATTCATCCTGCATTATGGCACCGGCCAGACAGCCGATATAAGCTGCCACAGAGTTTTTTATCGAATCCGGGAGTTCGCTAACCAGTACCATGTCGGAGACCATCAGTCTGCCGCCGGGTTTTAATACTCGGAACGCCTCCTGGAAAACTCTGCCTTTATCCGGTGATAAATTGATAACGCAGTTCGAGATAATCACATCGACATAATTATCAGCCACGGGCAGGTTTTCGATTTCGCCCAGCCTGAACTCTACATTTTCGTAGCCGCCTTTGTGGGCATTTTCTCGGGCTTTTTCAACCATCTCCGGCGTCATATCGGTGCCGATAACCTTGCCGGTTTTGCCGACACTGTTAGCTGCCAGGAAACAATCGAAACCAGCGCCCGAGCCCAGGTCTAGGATGACCTCACCTTCTTTTAAGGAAGCCAGGGCTACAGGATTGCCGCAGCCAAGGCCTAGATTGGCACCTTCTGGGACCGACTGTATGTCCTCATCGGTATAACCTATCTTCTTGCTTATATCTGCAGTTACGTTGGTTGCACCGCAGCACGGATTCTGTGGCGCGCAGCAGGAACTACCACTCCTGGCAACCTGGGCATAGCCCTTCCTGACGACTTTTCTGACCTCTTCTTTTTTCATTTCTCTCTCCTATATAAGTAAAATCGGTAGCTGTAATGTTTCTTTTTAGCTTGCTTGCTGCCCGAACCGGGCAGCGATGCCATTTATTGTCAACCCCTGGCGCTACAAGGATAGGTAACCGGAGGAGTATTCGAGGGATTGCTTGGTGGTATCGGCTGAATCGGCACAGCTACTACAAATGTGTCGGTAAGTTCACCGAGTGTAACTGTATAAGTCCCGGGTAAATCTGCGCAAATTCCGAAGCTCAGAATAGAATCAGCCCCAGCAGCCACAGTCACTTCCTCTGTTTGGACAGTGCAGTCATCTACCTTCAATTCAGCGGTGTAGCTGCCCTGAGCGCCGCCGACATTGGCTATTTTAGCGGTGATGACCACCTTCTGCCCGCTGTCAACCTTGCTCGGATTGATTTCGAGGTTGGAAAGACGGAAATCAGGAGGTAAGAGCTTTTCGACCACCAGGGTTGATTCCTTATTTCCAACTGAAATCCTGTAGGTTCCGGCCTGGTTTTTGGTAAGTGTGAAGGTTATTAACTCCGTTGCTCCGGGGGCGAGTATAATGCTCTTTCTGTCATCCGCTACGCCGTTAACCATCAAAGGCACGTTGTATGTATCCACTTTGGCGTTGCTGTTTCTTATCTCAACCTCAACGGTAGCTTTTTCACCGGTGTTAACCTTTGTTGGTGTTATGTCTAGAGACAATACTTCAAAGGCAGGTGGCGCCTCTTGACAGGCTTGCAGAAAACTCGATATTGTCATCAACGCAAGCAAGCATATCACGCCTATAGTTCTTTTATCCATGTTTTACTCTATGTTTGCGAATTCAGCTCCCACTAGTTTCTATACAAACAGAAATCTTTTCCGGAGCAACATTCCTGTTCTGAAGTCGTCTCCTCAGCAAGAACGGCGCTAGGATCGACGCCGTCTTTTAATAAATTTTTGAGTTCCTTTAATGTGGGATAACTGCCAGATTTCACGACGTTCCCGTTAAAGGTAGTGATCGGCAAGGCTTTCAATTGTTGTTCTTGAATCAGCCCAATCACCTGCGGATTTTCCCTGAATTTCTTAGGGCTTTGCGTTATACTATAACGTTCCACTTCAGAGCCCACCTTCTTAATTTCTTCGATGGCGTCCTGTAAATCAAGCAAAGCTTGTTCAGGGCTGGGGCCACAGACTCCACTGGAACAACACATTGCAGATTCATAAATGACAAATTTTTCGCTCATAAATCTCTAATCCTCATTTCTTTGTAAATTCAGTTGCGCTTGAACAATTTTATAGTGTTAACAATAGCCAGGTGCCTGCACCAAGCAGCAAGATGCCGGACACTATACGAATAGGCCTTGCGATTTTACTGGCAATTCCAGTCAATTTGCCAAGCCCTATACCTAATATAGCTGCCACCATAGGTAGGCTGTACCCAATGGCAAACGTGGCGAGTATTAGGGCGCCCCATCCACCCTGTCCTTTTAAAACGGACAATCCCAGTACTACGGGTAGCATCATTGGGCCACAGCAGGCCATGGTATAGGCTGTGCTGCCACCACCGATAGCAAGGCCGAAAACTGAGGCTCCTAACAGTCCTGTGGGCAGTTTTCGCTTGATAGGGCTGAATGTTGGAAGGCGAAATGGGAGCAGATTCAGCGCTGCAAACCCGAAGAAAATCGTTATGATGGCGATGAATATCTTGCCGTAAAGCCCGAATGTACTCCCTGCTGCCTGCCCGATATAACCGACAAGCCATCCTGCTGCTGTTAAGGAAAGGACTGCCCCTAGCATGAAGAAACCGGCTATGACAAAGATATCCCTTTGCTGTTGCTCCTCACGGGAGCCAGCATATCCGATGACAGCAGCCATCAATGGGGCACAGCAGGCAATGGAACCGAATGCGGTGATTAGTCCCAAGAGGAATCCGGCTGGCAAGACTAAGGCGCTGAATTGCGGGGCGTTAAAGACTTGTTGAATCCACTCTTCCATGGGAAAGCCCTTATTGGCAGCAACCGCTGGAGCTGCCTGGTGCACAGATGGGCTGAGAAACCACCAGATATGTCTGCAGAAGCTTTCCTTCGGTGATGTCACCGGTCATAATGGCCCCGTTGCCGCTGACGCTAATGGCCAGAACCGCTGGTAACTGAGTAATAGCCAAACGCTCTGTCGTAATTGAGAATTCGGGGTCGCTGGCACTCAAGGTTATGGTATCGACACGTGCACCTTTAGCCTCGATTTTTGCTGATGCGTCGGACACCCGGTTGGTAAGTGTTTTAGTTGAATCATTGTCACTTCCTGGCAGAATCACGAAAATGAAATCGTGGTCAGTGAATTTAGTAGCGAGATTTTTCGCCCACTTCAAGTCTCCGACGCCCATTACGGCAGGGGTTGAACCTATTGACGGCACAGTGCTGTTGGTCAAGGGCCCACTCGAAGCGGCGCTATTACGTGTTGTTAGGGCATAGGTCGCGGCAGCTGCAATCAAAATTATTCCCAATGCGAAACCAGCGATCTTCCACCACTGCCTTTTTAGTGTCTTATTAGAAGCTTTGTCTTTCATTACCTAGTCTCCTTTTTACTATTATTCGGCATAGTTCAACCTCTTTATCTGAAAAAATCAAACGTTGACAGGCTGTTTAAAAAACTCAGCCAGCGAATCAAGCGTCTCGGGGTCAACCCAGCACTCGATAGTCTGTCCACGCCTTTTCATCTTTATCAGGCCTGCCCTGTGAAGTTCCTTAATGTGGTGGGAGATTGTTGAAGGCGCCAGACCCAGGTTTTTGCCGACTGCACCTACACATTCGCGCATATCAGTTTCTGTGTTACAGGTTCCTCCAGGCAAGCAGCATGAAGCCAGGCGCGTGAAGATACTCAAGCGGTGTGGATTTGACAGTGCCTTGAATGCGCCAGCGAGCCGCTCGGAGTCTTCATTTCGAAAATTCGACATGTTTCGAATTATAGCCGAGCCTATAGAGCTTTGTCAAGCAGTCTTGGTTTTAGTTTGAATGCAATGCTTTTTAGCATCTATCTTGGATTTGAGGTACTTACCCAAGAAAATCTTCGCTGGAAATACAAGGCTACATTGACCAGACTTACCAATACCGGCACTTCTACCAGCGGTCCAATGACGGCAGCGAAAGCCTGCCCCGAGCCGATACCGAACACGGCTACAGCCACGGCAATTGCCAGCTCAAAGTTGTTGCTGGCGGCAGTGAAGGCGATTGTCGCCGTTTTGGAATAATCAGCCCCTATCTTCTTGCCCATATAGAAGGAAACCATGAACATTATCACGAAGTATATGAGCAGCGGGATGGCAATGCGGACAACATCCAGCGGCAGTTGGACAATGATTTCACCCTTCAGAGAGAACATAACAACGATAGTGAATAACAAAGCCGCCAGGGTTACAGGGCTGATTTTGGGTATAAATGCAGTTTCATACCACTGTCGTCCCTTGGCTCTGATGAGCGTGAATCGAGTAATCATGCCACCGAAAAACGGTATCCCAAGGTAAATGAAAACGCTTTGAGCTATCTGCCCGATGGTCACGTCTACTGCTACGCCTTTCAGTCCAAACCAGACTGGCAAGACCGTTATGAAGATATAGGCGTAAACCGAGAAAAAGACTATCTGGAAAATCGAGTTTAAGGCTACAAGCCCGGCAGCATACTCGGTGTCACCTTTAGCCAGCTCATTCCAGACTATGACCATGGCAATACAACGTGCCAGCCCTATCATGATAAGTCCTACCATGTAATCGGGATAGGCACGCAGGAAAATAATAGCCAGCAGGAACATCAGTACCGGGCCAATTAGCCAGTTTTGTATCAGAGACAGGCCAAGTATTTTCCAGTTGCGGAAGACGTGACCTAGCTCTTCATATCTTACCTTGGCCAGCGGCGGGTACATCATGAGTATGAGTCCGATGGCTATAGGTATAGAGGTGGTATCAACTTGAAATAATGAAATAAAGCCGGCCACGGAAGGCACGAAGTAACCGAGGCTTACCCCGAAGCCCATCGCCATGAATATCCACAGCGTCAGGAAACGGTCTAAGAGCGAAAGTTTGCGGGTCACAGGTTCCGGCAGATTTGCCATAGTTTTCACTCCTCACTCTAGAAGTTTGGCTAAAGCTTTGCGGTTTTCGATGAACTCCGGCTGGTTTAGGAAGGGGCAACCCTCAAGGCGACACTTGCCTTTTGCCAGGTCGATGGCGAAGGCGAGGCAGGTCTTCTTGCCGCACTTCTGGCAATCGGTCTGGGGCAGTAGCTTATGCAGCACCAGCCCCATGCTCATCTTTGATTTGCCAGGGTGGGTAGCCTCAGGGTGTGATTGTGGTTGCACCAGCTTGGATACGATTTTGTGGAGTATTGCCGGTTCAGGATATGCTCCCATGTCATAAAGCGTATAGCCCATGAATACCACCGGAGCCTCCTGGTAACAGCTCCGAACAGCTTCCTCTACTACTTTTGGATTTAGTCCCGGGACTTTGGTGTCTCTTTCACCCGGTTTGCAAAGCAGGTTGATGATGCTGACGATTTGCTGGTTAAATCTGTCTATCAGCTCCGTGGGGATGTTGGCTAGGTGTGGGGTAAGGGCTTTTGAGCCGATAATGCGTTTAGCTTCATCGACGCCGTTCTGTTTAAGCGCCAGCAACGCTTCGCCGGGCAGATGGCCGGTTGATTCCCGGCCGCAGAGTACGATATAACGGATATTAGGGTTGGCTACTATGTTGCAGATTATCTTCTCCAACCCTATATTCTCGGTTTGCAGCATTCCGGAAAGTGAAGCACCTGAGTCTGTACCGACCATAACCAGCTCATTCAATTCAGACGGTATAGCAAAGTCAAAGGTATCCAGAATGACGCAGACGGCGACAGGAGAATAATCGTTACCTCTGACGTATCGGCCTTCCTCTGGAGGATAACCATCCGGCGGCCTTACCTTTAACATGGTGTTTTTACTACCTCCTTAGTAGCGCTTTGTACACGACCTTGCTCCTCACGCGGGGAATTGCCTTTTCGTTTAATTTTTGCAGCGAGTGCACAATTGAATTCAGGTCTTTAGCGGGAAATCCGAGCACACATTCGCTATCGGTCAGATTGGTTGCCTCACGGCAGCCGTAGCAACCGAATGATGCGTTCAGCTTTTGAGTCAAGAAGGGAATTATTGTTATATCAACACAGGTGGCTTGAAGGATAGCCGTATTGAAATTGAGTCTTCCCCCGGCGCTAAATACCTGAGCCAGTGCTATCCACATCAAGTGTTCTGGAACTGATTCCACAACGATGACATCCGGATCGAAAGGTGCCTCAGCCAGAGGGCAACTGGCCACCATCTTGTACTTGCCCATTTCCAGGCGAGGCATAGTAGCCAGAGTATTTTTGGCGGCATCAGGACTCCCGAAAATACCCATGCTGGCGGGCATCTCGCCTGATGAGAGCTTTTGGGGCGGCATTTTAAAGCCCAAAGCCCAAGCCGCTGCTGGGCAGGATATATTCTCTGCAGTGAGAATAAGCCCACTGCCTTCTCTGGAGCCCATTAGGAATTGACAATAGCGACGCTCGTTGGGCATTTCAAAGCCGTCAAAAACGATAATATCTTCAAAGAATTTTACCGCTATCGGCTCGTGTTCTAATCCCAGTATACCTTTTAATATCTTTGCCGAGTTTTTCAAAGACATTGCATTCATCGTATGCTTACACCTCCCTGAGGAGACTGACGACCCTCTCTTTTATCTGGTCTCTGATTTCCCTGATTTTCTCAATGCTTTTGCCTTTGGGGTCTTCCAGTTCCCAGTCTTCACTCTCAGTGTAGATGGCAGGGCAGGCTTTTTCCACGCCACAGCCCATAGTGATTACCTTGTCTGCCTGGTTCAGCATTTCCATGGTCAGCTTCTTGGGTCGGTTGCCGCTGATATCTATGCCCACTCCTTACATAGCTTTGTCATTCCACCACCGACGGCCTTTTCTGCTAAATGAATATCTTAACTACTATCCAGGCTGCGAGTGCGATGAGCACAATGGCTAATATAACGCGTAGTTTTTGCACACTGGTTCTGAGTGATATAATTGGTCCAAGACTTGCGCCGATAAACGCAGCCGCTGCTAGGGGTAGCGTGGTCCATACATTGAAAGGGTCACCTCCAATGATATGTCCTAGAAAACCAGGAAGTGAGGTAATCCCAACATAGGTAGAGGAAATGCCGATAGCAATACGGGTCGGGCATCCGAACAGTAGTACCAGCATTGGCAGGAGGAATAAACCTCCGCCCACTCCAATCAATCCAGCGATGAAACCAATTAGGGCAGCGGCTGGGACTAATAGCCCTATGGATATCTGATATTGGTGTTCTCCACAGGTTCTATCCCAGCAGTACCACTGGGGCATAAAATTTGGACGCTGTCCCTCGGTAGCCGGACGAAGCATGAAGAAAGCAGCAATGCCGAGCACAGCGGCAAAAATAATCTTTAGTATCAGAGAGCTTACCCATTGGGCAACGTAGCCCCCGGCGAAAGAGCCTAAAATGGCAAAAGGGACAATACTAAAAAGGAGCTTCCAGTCAACTGTTTTCTTGCGGCCAAAGACCAGGGTAGCCGCTATGCTGGCCAGCATAATCATGAACAAGCTGGTGGTAGATGCCTCGTGCATGCCCATTCCTGCCATTAGCAGTACAGGCACATAGGTAGAACCTCCTCCCTGACCTACCATCGAGAATGGTATGGCAAGTGCTAGTACCGCTGCACAAGCGATGACCAAGACTGTTACGGACATACTATTAATCCTTAGGAGCGGGACATAAAACTCGGTTTACTAAAAAGCTAGATTATCCTTTGTAACCAGAGCACGGTATGCAGTGTGGCTCGTTATCTACCAGGCGCACATACCTTTCGAAGACATACTCACCGCATTTTACACATTTTATTTTATTGAACGACCCCCTCGGGATATTAAATTTGTAGTCAGATAGTTTCTCATATTTGAAGACCTTCTCATCCGGCTGGGCATACATCCAGTCTATAGCTTCCTTGGTCACTTGGGCCGGAATCTGCGATGGTTCAACCTTCTTCTTCCTGTAGGCAAAGAATTCCAGCATACCAAATTCATCTAAGAAATCAGAAGTTAGCGCCACCCGAATTGCACCTTTCTGAGGATGATAGAAGACCGCAGCTAACTTGCCCCAGAAAGTCTTCTCCATCAATGATTTACCGTAGGTAGCGCCGGTCGCTATTTGCATGCCATCCATAAGGCAAGTCTGAGGGTGTCCAATTCCTAACTCCGGTATGACGTAAAATCCATGGTCTTTTTCGTGTTCTACGCCTAATTCTTTCATGGCCAATTTGCCCATGCGATAGCCAAGTGGCATGAATGGACAATGATGCCCGTGAAACTCCCATCCCCATTCCGGTACAACCTTCATGTATTTTTCCTCCTTTTAGTTTTAATTCGCTTCACTTCTCAACCTAATTTGGTAATGATGATTAGGTCATATTCTTTCCATTATCCGGTCACTACTTTCTTACGGACTATCATACGTGGCCATACTTATTAAGTAGGTTCAGAAGTCTCTAACTCCCATTTGTTCTAACTGGTCAATGATTTGAGCTTTGGGCAGGAATCCTGTGTGCCGAGCAACTTCTTTGCCGCTGCTATCAAAAAAAACCTGGATAGGCATAAACCTGATACCGTACTTTTCAGCCAGGTCTTCGTGGAAGGGGATTTCGATAATCAATATGTTGATCTTTCCTTTATATTCCCGGTCCAGTTCCTCCAGTATGGGACGCATTTCCTTGCATGGGATGCACTCTCTCCACCCGAATTCGGCCAGAGTCGCTTTGCCATTGTCTAGTACGCTCTCTAGGGGAATCGCGGCTAGATAAGAGCTCTTGTCCTCCGGATTGGCACCTTCACTCTGGCAGGCACAAATCCATAACAGCGCCAGCATGGCGAAGGCAAGAAGACAAATCCGGATGATGTTGTTCCTTGTAATCATGCCTATATTTCTCCTTATGTGGATAAGTCGGTCGCACAGTATGTTTTTCCTTCTTTTAGTTTTCTTCCTTGCAGGAAGCCGGGGTCAAAGTAGTTCCCCAGCAAGAATCAAACTATCACGCCATAATAGAAATGCGAAGATAATTGGTATGTTCAAGCTTGTAGCGATGCTAAATATATCCATTATAGTTCTCCACTGAGGCTTTTCTCGATTTTACTCTTCAAGAATTCTTCAAGGTTGTCTCTGCCACCACCCGTGGGTAACCAGATTTCCGGTACGGCGACGATGTGTTCAGAATCGCCTCTCACTATGTTGATATACAAAGAGAATGGGGCAGCGTTGTATTTCTTGGCAATAGCAGCATTTTCACTCTTGTCCAAATCGACCATCTGGAAAGTCAGTTTACCGCTGGATTGTTCATCCAGAAAATAAAGAAACATGGTAGCTTGAATAGTCTCCCCCACCACAGCGATACAATGACAAGGCTTGCCTTGCTGAAAATAGACAATGTCTACCCTGTCAGGAGGGCCTGCTGATTCCTCTGGTGGATTAGCTGGGGGAGCTGGGCTGCCACAAGAGCACAGCAATCCGACCACTGAGAGAATAAGCAAAAGAGAATACATTTTATTAGCTTTAATAAATATGTTCATATTTTTAGCTAAAGTTTATGTATTTCTATGACTGAATCCACAGCACTACGTAATATATGCCTACTCCTATGAAGATAACGGAGACTATTATGCGGATGATTCGTTCGGCGCGGGTAAGGGCATTAAGCCAGTTTGCAACTCCGGCTACGCCCAGGGAAAGAAGCGTGCCGAATATCAGTACCGGCAGTCCGGTGCCGACGGCAAAAACTGCTGGCAGTGCCGCACCGCCACTGGACTTGAGGGCTATGGGCATCAGTGCCCCGAAGAACAGGACTGCGCTATAGGGGCAGAACGCCAGGGCGAAAATTACACCCAGCAGAAATCCGCCTATCATGCCCCAGCCGGCTACTTTGCTCCCCAACGAGGCTAATGTGTTACCTCCCCTGCCGAAAGAGAGCCTGTCGATGAACAGCATAAGCAATCCTACTACAATCAGCAGGGGCCCCAGGACACGTTCACCGACGTCCTGGACTGTTGCGGAAATCCACGGAATTTCCAGTCCAACCACGATGATAAGGATGCCCAGAACAGAATAGGAAAACATGCGCCCCAGGGTATAGAGGGAGCCGGTTATCACCGCGTACTTACGGTCTGTTACGTTGCGAGTGATGTAGGCTACGGCGGCGATGTTGGTAGCCAGAGGGCAGGGCGCAATGGCAGTTATCAACCCTAAAAGCAGCGCCGTGAGCACGGGGATATTGGAACCACCCAAAATGCTGCCTAAATCCATTATTCTATGTCCTCGAGGCTTTGGTCGATAACGTTCTTGACCTTCTGGTCGAAGCTTTGTTTATTGCTTGTGCAGTGCCAGGACCAAATGTCCTGTATGTCTCTAATGTGGTCGGTATCGTCCTTAATGGTATTGATGAACAATTGCGAGCCAATGGCGCCGTATTTGTTGACGATGTCGGCATTTTTGCTGTCGCCGATGTCATATACTCCGAAGGTCATTTTGCCACTATTCAGCTCGTTCTGGAAATATGTGCTAACGACATATCGAACGCGCTCTTCGAAACAGAGGCAGGTGACGCAGCGCTGAGGTCGGTGGAAATAGATGACGTCTACTCTGTCAGGCAGGGTCGAAGACTCGTCTGGGGGGGTGGTCGTTTGAATTGGGTTTGAGGGTTTTGGAAGCGAGGGTGTTGTGGTGGGAGGGACTGAAGCTTCTTCTGGTGAGGCTGGTGGAATAGCCGGGCTTGTGCAAGCAAAAAGCAATCCAATAATTAAGAAAACGGCTATAGTAAAACATATCTTAGCGCTTCGTGATAAGTACATGGTTCTGATATCTCCTTAATATTTTAAATTTGCCTGCGTTTATACTAGGATTGCGGTCTCAAGGGCCCTTTTTCTGCTCTTCTTTGGCTAAGGCATTTATGATTAGTTGTGTAACCTCTGTTTTTGTAAGCGACTTGCCGCTGCTCATCACCTGCTCATTGATTACCAGCCCGGGGGTCATCATAACATTGTAATCTATAAACTTCTTAATGTCTTTTACCTCTTCCACGGTGGCATCAATGGCAAGTTCCTTTACCGCCTCTTTAACAGTCTTTTCTAGCTGCTGGCACCTGGAGCATCCCGTCCCCAGAATTTTTATGTTCATCTGTTACCTCCTTCATGTTTCTATAATGGCTTTCACGATAAGCTCTTTCGTCTTCTGCACATCATCATCTGAAATATAGTCCATAAGGGTCTTAATGTCACCGCCGATGTCTTCATGCAGAGCTTTCTTTTTCATCCCTATGTCTCTGACCAGGACAATACTTTTGGTTGGCGTTAACCCGGACTGCTCAACGGTCTTCCTGGCGCACTCGAAGGGACAGCCGTCCACGGTGATGACCCTTTTCGCTGCTCTGGTCTTGCCTATCACCGGCTTCACCCCAAGCGGCAACGCCCCCAGACAACCAATAGCCACCTTCTCAAGCCCCAGCTCTTTGACAGCCTCCATGCTAGCTAGAGCGCTGGTTATACCTGTATTTGATAGCCCACCAAAACAGGAAAATATGATGTTCTCGTGTGTCTTCATCCCTTCTTCCCAATGTTTTTCTTCTGCCATAGAACCCTCCTTAGACTGAGTTTGCTTTTTCAAAATGTTTCAAGCGTTATAAACTAGTGACAAAGCCGTATATAAGCCCGGCAGCAGTGCAGCAGACTGTTATAATACCCACGTACCAGAAAAGCCTCTTGGTTCCAATGAACCGTCTGATGACCAGAATGCTGGGCAGAGAGATGACGGGGTCGGCCAGCAGGTAGGCCAGGAGAACTCCCTTTCCCATGCCCAGGTCCAGGAACATCCGTGCCATGGGTACCTCCACCAGAGTGGGGAAGTACATGACGACTCCGAACAGGACTGCTGCCAGCGTCGCCCCTACCGTCGAACTTCCGAAATACCGACCGACGAAGTCTGCCGGGATAACTACCCTGAGTATCCCGGCCACAAAGACGCCGATGAGCAGCAGGGGAAGAATGGTGCGGACAAAGAACCACGTTTCCCGCATCCAACTCTTCACTTCATCCCGGCTTAGTGTGTGTCTGACTACAAGCACCAGTGCCACAAGAAGCACGGCAAGCCCGATTAATTTCACCGTAAGGTTTATCAGGGATGAGGCTCCCCACAGCAAGATAGCAACCAGAACTGCAAAGAATACCCAGAGCCAGTTTGAGACACTGCTCCCCTCGTTCATGACTAAGGCTTGGGCGGGCGGGTCATCAGTCGCATTTTCAAGCTTTTTGTCGGAGAACAAGGCAGCCATGCTCATTCCGATGATGACGGCAAAGCTGATAGACAGGATGATGCGGGCAAGGGCAAAATCAATGCCGATGAGACTTGCCGTGTAGATGATGGCCAGCATATTGGTAGCTGGTGCGGTATAAAGGAAGGCAATTGCCGGACCGATACCGGCTCCGCTTTTCCGTATGCCGGCAAACAGCGGCAGGACAGTGCACGAGCAGACAGCCAGACATAGTCCGGCCACAACCGACATAGGATAGGAGATATACTTCGGTGATTTTGGTCCAAGGTAGCGAAGTATTTTCTCCTTAGGGAAGAGCGCATAGACGGCTCCGGCGATAAAGAAAGCGGGCACCAGGCAGGTCAACGTATGGGCCAGGATGTAGTCCTGTAGCGCTGCCACGCCGCCTTTAAGAAGCTCGATAACCAGTGGCATGTTATGATTCCTTTCCTAAATGCGCATATACGTATATAATAGGGCAAAAAAAGAAGTGCTTTAGTTGGTTGCTGCCAGTACGCAACTGGGGCCTACTCTTTTGGCATTTCGCAATCTGAGCCTATCCTGCAGGGCTGTCTCGTTTCCTTCCAATCCTTTCCTTACGGCTTCAACCAGGTCTGAGTAGTGTTCTTGCAAACCTTCTTTGTCTATCGAATACAGCGCCCAGAGTCCCTCCCGCCTGAGCTTCAGGAAGCCGGCATCATAGAGGGCACTCAGGTTACGCGAGGTGCGGGGTTGAGAAATGTTGAGTGCCTGCATAACCTCGCAGACGCAGCATTCACGCTCCAGCAGCAGGTTGAGAATTCTCAGCCTGGTCTCGTCTGATAAGGCTTTGAAGGCTTTGACTAGCTCTCGCATCTTTAAGCCCCTTTCTATATATGCGTATCTTTGCATATAATGCCACAAAAGAGGTCTTTTGTCAAGGGTAGGTTCAAGGACAGGTTACTAGTGTGGCTGTTGAATGCCCAGGACAGTGAGCCGCTCGGTGCATTTTATGCCCCTTACGCCAGCAGGGGCAAAGACCATGGAGCCTGCGCCTGTATCCCACTGCTTATGGCCTGCGGTGAAGATGCCTTTTCCCGATACCACATAGAAGAAAACATCATAGGGCTCATCGTGAGGCGGTATCTCGTAGCCGCTATCAAGGCATATGACTGCCACGTTGAAGTGCTTGCCCTTGAATACATCCTTCTTGCTTCTATCTCCGGCGACAAAGTGCGTAAAGTCTCTGATATCATATTTTTGCTCTAACACCATTCTTTTCTTGACTCCTTAAGTATTTGTAACTAATGTCATATTCTCTTAGGCATCGTTCGCTGATGAATAATATACATGCTTGAATAACCTCCGTAGTAAGTTCTATAGCCCCTATCTCAAAGAAAGAGGCACTACGACAAGCGCCTCTTTCTTTGGTGGCCATTTTAACCTATGGATCTCGGGAAATTATGCAACTACTGTGTTCGAGGTTGTACCGCTGGTGGGGCAAGGTTACCGTGACAACCGAAGCAACCGCCGTTTGCTCTTGCTTCCGTTGTTATGCCATATGGGCATACACTATCCGAGCCGTGGCATGTTATGCCATATGGGCACACGCCATCAGAACCATGACACCAACCTTGCAGTTGTGGTGGTGCTGCATTGTCCTGGGCAAGTACTACACCACCAATAGTGGTTAAAGCCATCACTGCAAGTAATAAACCAATGGCCAGGGACTTACTCAATTTTCTCATATCTTTTTCACCTCCTTTCTTTTTCATGTTTGAGCAACTAGTCACTCTGCTAACTATATTAACAGACAGATGTGAATATATTGTGAAGGTTGTGTAAAAATCTTGTGAATTGTGACAGATCATTTCTGACCTTGAAGTAGTACCTCCTGGGTCTTTATAAAAAATGCCCCTGTGCCCAGTAGGATATTTACTCACGAGTTAAATCGAATCCAGCACGAATCCAGCCGATATTTCCTTCTTCAAGGTTGTAGACTTCTTGATAACCCGCTTTGGTCAGAAAGGGGACAGTGTTAGCACTCTTGCCACCCATTTCACAGATAAGCACAATGGTATCAGTCTTTTTTATGCCAAGCTGACTCAGATATGTTTCGGGCGTAGATGTTCGCATGGACTTAAAATCACCCCATATAGCATCTTTGATATGTCCCTCCTTATATTCTGTGATTGGGTTGACATCAATTAGAACCAGCTTTTCACCGGATGTCAGCTTACTCGCTAATTCTTTAGCGGTTAGCTCACCGCCTGTTCTTTGTGCACTTTCTCCGGAGACAGTCTCGGATTTGTTGTTTCCAGATTCGGGTAAAGGCGCATTGTTTTCAGTCAATTTATCGCTGGGCTGTTCGGCTGGTGATTCCTGAGACCCAGATGTCGTGCAGCCAGCCATAATTACTAATACTATGGCTATTAAAAAACTAAAAAATAACGTGAATCTCATGATAGTGTCTCCTTCTTTGCTGAGTTGTTAATTTTTTTAATCAGCGCAATTGGGGAAATCCTGCCTCGATCCAAGTAGAAGATGATAAATGTACATCCTAGCAAGGCGATATCCTCGAAGATTGCTACCCAGTTAGCCTTTCTCTCAACACCGCTGAAACAGCCGCAATCTATATCGAGGCCGCGTATGGCACTAATTGCGGCAAGAACGATAAATACCACGAGTAAAACAGAGATAAGCAGAGATGCGCCTCGGGCTTTTACTCCCAGGATTAAAGCGATACCCGCTAGGACTTCCACCCATGGAATAAAAGCAGCCGTCAAACCAATTACTGGAGAGGGGAAAAGCTTATAGTTGTAAATGGATGCGGCAAATCCCATGGTGTCTAAAATTTTGGGTAAGCCGGCATAGAGAAACAAGCCACCTATTAATAGTCGGACTGCCAGATGTAGGTAGTCATTATGCAGTAGTTTCATGTTCACAGTTCTGGTCTTTCCATCGGATAACCGGCACTTTCCCAACCTGGATACCCTTCTCCTAAAACAAATATATTGTTGTATCCGCCTTTGGATAACTCTTTCGCCAATTCCAGACCGATATCACATTCGCCACCATCACAGTATGTAATCAAAAGTGCACCCTTATCGGGTAATACATTATCCAGTTCAATTTCTCCCAGTACGAGCGCTCTTATCGGCAGGTTAATGGCGCCAGAAATATGTTCTCTCTGGTACTCTGGGACAGTTCTGGCATCCAAGAATAGAGCAATCTTATCATCATATAGTTTTTTAGCTGATATAAGATCGATAAAGGAAATGCCGGGGTATAGCTGTTCAGCTTTTGACTTCAAGTCTGACAATTGCTTTTGCTGGATTTCAGTTATAAGGGCGCCGTCAATAGACTTGAGCACCAACGAATAATTGGATAATCCACCCAACAGAATGGCTATAACCGCAATCCACAAACTGTCCCTGATAATCTGACTCCACAAAAAGGGCGTTTGAATCTTATTCCTGTTGGATTTTGAACTGGGGTTCGCTGCTAGATCCTGAATATTTGTCATATCAGTCTACCTGCTTTCAATAACTGCTATTAAATCCTCTTCTGTCCAGTAGTAGTCTACCGGAAAAATAAAGCTCACCTCTTTACCTTCTACCACAAAGCTATTTTTGGCATTTATAATGAGACCTGAGTAAATAAGTCCTGAGGTCTGCCATTGCTTACTACCTTCTTGAGTAGTGATATCAACAATGTGGATAGCAACTCGATCTTTATATTTATTGGCTATGTCCTGCAATATCCGCATTGTTCGAATTGTTCGAGGTAGACGCTGCATGCCTGTATCATAGTAGGTCGTTATCTCGACTATCCCTGATTCGTTTTGTACCTTTGGGGTTTCCACAGTATCTTGCTTCTTATAGGAAGTAGGTAAATTCAGTATTCTGTTTACCACTTCCGATAAATCCTCCATGGTCCAAGAATAACCCTCAGGATGGGCAAACGCTATCAGTCTACCATCCAGATTAAATATCATCTCCCCATTGATAACTATCCCGGCACAGGTAAGACCGTCTTTCTGTGTTCTGGCCAAACCCACCGGAGTGGAAAAATCTATTAATTCAAGAGTTATTTCCCCTCTCCTCTCCATCGCTTTTAAGAATTCCACCAGCTCATATTGACAGCCAGCCCCAAGATTTTGATAGGCTTTTATCTCTACTATGGCTTTTTTAGACGTGTCTGAAGCAAGATGTTCTCTTGTTACTGGTGGCGTGGTGGAGGAGGGTGTACAACCTACCAGTAGAGATAGAGCTAAGCACACCAGGAGAAAGCGATAAAACATTTTTCCCCTTCTCATGAGAATACCTCCGCTTGGAACTTAGTTTTTTATCCTTCCATCTTCCAAGGTTACAACGTCCTTTGCTTTA